>JAEEGI010024870.1_pt1 | contig 11648 bp, 10 predicted proteins | sample 8958751 | NCBI WGS metagenome assembly JAEEGI01 (sample SAMN16246545, study PRJNA631951) | gut metagenome | biome: gut microbiome; feature: rumen; material: KS-attached | host: Bos | place: Iran: Karaj | collected 2018-10 | reverse complement strand
TGCATAGGCACCATCACCGAGTTGGGCACGTTGACAACGCCATAGTTTCGGTTGGCATCCTCCATGCTGATGGTGTAGGTACCTGTAGTAGCATAATTGTGAATAGCCTTGTAGGTGTTCAAGACGCATTCTTCACCCAGATTGTGCCATTCGGTTCGTGGCACATACTCTCCGGAGCCATCGCCCCAGTTGATGAACAAGGAATCGCGTTGCATCCAAGCCGCGTTGGGTACATTGTATGTAGTCAGCGTAAACTCATAGGCATTGCCGCCGCGCCAGGTATAGGTGATTTCGGCGGCACGCTGGTGCGTCGCCTTTGCAGCGAAGGCGAAACAGAAAAGAAATCCTATGACGAGCAAAAGTTTACGCTTCATTGCACTACCGATTGAAACTGCAAATGTAGTGTTTTTTGAGGAAACAGCGATGATTTCAGAAAAATGGGTTATTTTTGGCTATTTGGATGCAATTTTATGGTCGGATAGCCAAAAATAAGGGCGCAACCTTATGGGGTGCGCCCTGCTTCATTTTCACTCTGCTTGAAACAATCACTTGTTCTTCAGCAGGTCGCGGATTTCGGCGAGGAGTTCCTCTTGCGTCGGGCCAGCGGGAGCGGCAGGCTCGGCGGGTTTTTCTTCCTCTTTGCGCTTCATGCTGTTGATACCCTTGATGACCAAGAAGATGGAGAAGGCAATGATGATGAAGTCGAAGATGACTTGCAAGAAGTTGCCCCAAGTCATGCACAACTCGGGTTTGACGACGGTCTCCCCTTCCATGACGGCTTCGCGGATGACCCACTTCCAGTCGGTGAAATTGAGGCCACCAGTGACGGCACCGATGAGTGGCATGATGATGTCGGAGACCAACGAGGAAACGATTTTTCCGAATGCGCCGCCGATGACCACACCGACAGCCATGTCCATGACGTTGCCCTTCATGGCAAACTCCTTGAATTCTTGAATAAATTTACCCATAATGTTGATGTTTAATTGTTGGTTGTTGTTTTGTTGAAATGTTTTTCAACGCAAAGGTAAGGATAAAACTATTTGGTGCAAGAAAAAAAGTGAAAAAATCAAAACTCCGAAGTGAAATGGAACTCGATGTCGGGGTATTTCTCCATAGCCATCTGGAGGGCGTAGGGCGACTCGGCAAGGAACACGTCCCTACCCTCTTTGTCCTCGGCCAGATTCAAGGCTTTGCGCATCTTGAAGTCGGCGAGCTGGGCCTCGTTCGTGCTGGTAATCCACGCGGTCTTGTAAAGCGAGATGGGCTCGTAGCGGCAGGAGGCATTATATTCATGCAGCAAGCGGTATTGGATGACCTCAAACTGCAATTCGCCTACCGTACCAATAATCTTACGGCCTGTCATCTTGCCCGTAAAGAGCTGTGCCACACCTTCATCCGTGAGCTGCTCCAAACCCTTGGCCAGCTGCTTCGACTTCATCGGGTCGGCGTTCTCGACATAGCGGAACTGCTCAGGCGAAAAACTAGGAATACCTTTATAGTTGAGGATTTCGCCCTCGGTCAAAGTGTCGCCAATCTTGAAGTTGCCGGCATCGTAAAGGCCCACGATGTCACCAGGATAGGCTTCATCGAGAACCGACTTTTTCTGCGCCATGAAAGCTGTAGGATTGGAGAACTTCAACTCACGACGTTGGCGCACATGGAAATAGTTCTTGTTGCGCTCGAAACGGCCCGATACTACACGCACAAAAGCGATACGGTCGCGGTGGTTGGGGTCCATGTTGGCGTGAATCTTGAAGACAAAGCCCGTAAACTTCTCCTCCGTCGGCTCGATGCGGCGTTCCACCGTATCACGGCCAATAGGCGTAGGGGCAATCTCGATGAAACAATCCAACAATTCCTTTACACCAAAATTGTTCAAGGCCGAGCCGAAAAACACAGGGCAGATGTCGCCGTTCAGATAGGCTTCTCGCGTAAACTCATTGTAAACACCTTGCACCAGTTCGGTCTCGTTGCGCAAAGTCTCGGCATCCTCGCCAATCATCTTGTCCAGATCTGGATTGTTGAGGTCATCGAAAGCGATGCCTTCGGTGATGTGCTGCTTGTCGGAGTTGAAAAGATAGAGGCTTTTGTCATAGATGCTATACACACCCTTGAACTTCGGGCCACTGTTGATAGGCCAGCTCAACGGTGTGAGTCGTATATTCAGCTTCTGCTCGATTTCATCCAACAGTTCGAAGGGATCCATGCCAGGACGGTCCATCTTATTGATGAACACAATGATGGGGGTATTCCTCATACGGCACACCTCGACCAGTTTCTCCGTCTGCGACTCAACGCCTTTAGCTGCATCAATAACCACGATGACACTGTCAACGGCAGTTAATGTACGGAAAGTGTCTTCGGCGAAGTCCTTATGGCCTGGGGTATCCAAGATATTGATTTTGATATCCTTATAATCAAAGCCCATCACTGAGGTAGCCACAGAGATACCACGCTGCCGCTCGATTTCCATCCAGTCGGAAGTGGCGGTCTTGCGGATCTTGTTCGACTTCACAGCTCCGGCCACCTGAATGGCACCGCCATAAAGCAGCAGTTTCTCAGTCAAAGTGGTCTTACCTGCGTCGGGGTGGCTGACAATGGCGAAAGTGCGTCGCCTGTTGATTTCATCAATAAATGACATAACGCTCTCGTTTTCAACAATCTGATTATAAAACAAAAGCGCAGGTCTTTTGGACTTGCGCTCTTGCGGTCCGGACGAGACTCGAACTCGCGACCTCCTGCGTGACAGGCAGGCATTCTAACCAAGCTGAACTACCGGACCAGCCTGAAAAAGAACTCTATTGCTTTGCTTTGCGGGTGCAAAAATACAACCTTTTCCGAAACTGGCAATGATTTTTTGCGATTTTTTTGAACTTTTTTCTTTGAAAATACATAGCCAACTGATTATTAGTTACTTAAAAAAGCACCATCACCTATATTATAATAAGGTATATCGAAAGACTGAGCCTGATCCATCCATTTTTCTGCGAGATAGCGTGGTACAGAGCCATCGATAAGGAGCATCTTTGCCTCGTAACCATTCACAATCGATTGAACATCTGGTTTTTGTTTTCCAACAATCAGGAGATAATCTACTGGAAGACGGAAGGAAAGGCTGTCACTAATCCCTTGGTCTTCCCAAATCGCCAGCAACTTATTGTCGAAAGAGACCAAATTGGATTTTTTGCAAAGATAATCGTTCGCATAATCCTCCTCAAAACCAATCACTTGCGGATGATACGACAAATGCCGCTTACTCCATGCACCTTTCAAGCTGTAATCAACAGTGGACTCGTCAGCCATTAAGGTTGAGTCAGCCAAAAGGATATGCTCACCTCCCATGACGAAGTCGATGGCGGTATGATTACGTAGACTGAAAGCCGTCATCCCTTGTTGTTGTTCGGAGTTATACAGCCTAAACGTTACTGAAGCCATCACCACCAACAATGCCGCCAACATGGCAACAAACAAACGCCGTTTCCGCAGCACGATAGTCAGCAAGAGCAACAATAACGACACCAACAAGACAGCAAACTCAAAATCGTTGACATACAAACCCTTGATGATGGAATATGGGATGCTCTCAACCTTGGCAACCACCCAATTCATCACATACACTGCACCCCAAACCAGATAGCCTACCAACGTGTTGAGATAAGGAACCCACGACACTAACAAAAGTATCATCCCACTAATGACAACGACGAAGGATATCGGGGTCATAAACAGATTACTGAGCCAGAAATAGGTTGTGAATTGTTGGAAATAAAACAATGTGAATGGAATCGTTGCGATTTGTGCAGAAAGCGCTACCGCAGTATACTCCCAAGCCGTGTCTAATAGTTTATTCTTGATGACAAACCAACTGTAAATTGGTCTATGCAGCACAATGATACCCATAACAGCTGAATATGACAGCAGGAAACCGATTTCGAACAGATTATTCGGATTGATACATAGCAAGATAAATGCAGATGCAGCTATAGAGTTGATTACAAACCCCTTGCGACGAATCATTTCACCTATGATGACAAAACTGATCATCAGTGAGGCACGAAGGATAGAAGGCGACAGACCAGCAAGTAGGGCATAAAACCAAACCAAGGCAAGCAAAAGTATTTGTTTCAATGTCTTTTGCCATTTCTTGCGGTTGAGGAAGCCCAAGAGGAAGGACGCCAAAAGGTAGATAATGCCCACATGCATTCCTGAGACACAGAGGATGTGCATAGAGCCTGCCGCCACATAGTTTTTGCGCACCTCGTCGGCAAGATTGTCGTCGTAACCCAACAAGATGGCTGCGGCCACACCAAATTCATTGTCGCTCAAACCACTACGCTGCAACGAAGCCAATAAAATGTCGCGAAAACGATAGGAAAATGCATAAATCGGATTGGCGTCATTGGTTTGCAAGTCAAACCAATCCTCATCCTTCAAATAAACTTGTCCCGTGATACCTTTGCGCTCAAGGTAAGCACGATAGTCGAATTCCTCAGGATTCAAAGGTGGCGACACTTCGCGAATAGGAGCCGGAATGGCTATCAAGTCGCCGTAATGCAAAGCAAAAGCGGAGTCCGATTTGGGAAAATACGCCATCACCTTGCCTGAGACAGGTCGTGAAGGTAGACTATCGCCAAACTGATACTCAAGCTCCAACACCGTACGGATGGAATTGGGACGCTCTGTAGGATAATCGTAAACGCGTGCCACATAGTAACTTGCATCCGCTTGAAAATTACGATAATAGCTTTTCTGAGCCTCTGCCCCATGTACCCGTACCAGCGAATAACCCGCCATGAACAGATAACAAGCCATGACCGCGCCAAAGAACCAGCTGTGCCGTTGATGCTTCAACAAAAACGCCGTCAATACTGCCATGACGAGAAGCGCCAATGACGCAACAATCAAAAAAGTGGGCGACAACCGAAAAGCGACAACAAAAATGCTGACCCAAATGCCCAAGGCAAAAGGAATCAGCATTCTGACAAAGGGGTATTTGCTCCAATCGGTCATCTGTCACATAATATTCTATGATTTTGCAAAGCCAGATTTTCTTTCGTTCAACGACTCACAGATGACCTCGGCTGCCTTTTCGGAAGCGCCAGCATTGCCAAGCCGGTCTTTCAGTTCGACATAATCCTCCAATAACTTGCGCTGACGCTTGGCATTGTGCAGCAACTGGTCCAATTCCTTCACAAGGTTGTCCTCGGTCAGGTCGCCCTGAATCAACTCCCTGACCACTTCCCTATCCATCACCAGATTAACCAATGAGATGAACTTCACCTTAATCATCCATTTGGCAAGACGATAGGAGAAGTCAGTCGCTTTATAGCACACTACCTCTGGCACGGTGAACAAGGCCGTCTCAAGCGTGGCGGTTCCTGAAGTGACCATGGCAGCACTAGAATTCTGAAGCAACTCGTAAGTTTGATTCTCAACCAAAAAAACGTCGGCATTACCGATAATGTCCTTATACAAGGCCTTGTCGAGTGATGACACACCAGCGATGACAAACTGATAATTCGGAAAATGAGGCACCACCTTCAGCATGACAGGCAGCATGCGTTTCACTTCCTGTCGGCGGCTTCCCGGCAGCATGGCGATAATCTCGCGCGACTCGCCCAGACTGTTACGACGCAGGAAAATGGAACGGTTGGCCGTGCCAAATTTCGCCAGCTCGTCCAACAAAGGGTTGCCGACATAGGTCACATCCACGCCATACTGCTTGTAGAACGATTCCTCGAAGGGTAAGATAACCAACATCTTATCAACCGAGCGCTTGACCTTCTTCACGCGGCGGCGTTTCCAAGCCCAGAGCTGGGGCGAGATGTAATAAATCACCTTGAAGCCCTCCTCATGAGCGAAGTCGGCGATACGGAAATTGAAGCCTGGATAATCCACCAAAATAATGACATCGGGTTGATATTCAAGGATATCCTTCTTACACAGCGAGATATTACCCAACACCTTTCGCAGGTTGACCGCCACCTCCACGAAGCCCATGTAGGCCATCATACGGTAATGCTTCACCAAGTCGACACCTTGCGCCTTCATTAGGTCGCCACCAAAACCACGGAATTCGGCTTTCTTGTCCTTCTTCTTGATTTCGGCAACTAGATTAGAAGCGTGCAAATCGCCGGAGGCTTCACCTGCTATGATATAGTATTTCATTGGTTGTCAGTTTTCTAAACAAAGAAAAACACAAGCAGCATCCCTACAATAGTGACTGCAAGTACACCTCTTCCCATCTTGTCGAGGTTCCATTTCACCAGCATCATCCTAAACAAGACGACTCCGGGAATGAAGGCCAAAAGATACGGGGCGCGCGTGGAGAACCTGCCGAGGCTTTCCCATGGAATCAAGCTGAATAAGAGAAAAAACAGTCCGAAGCTGGCCGCTCCAATCAACAATCCAAGCCAAAAGTTATCTTTAATTTTCATTGTTATATGCTTAAAGTTTCAAATTCTTTCATCGGTCCAATTTGCGAATGTGCCGTCCAGTCGAAACAGGTCGGCACCACCGAGATGTAGTTGTTTTGCAAAGCCCAAAGGTCAGTGTCGGGTGTGATGTCGTCACTCTCAAAGGTGCCTTCCAAGTCGTAGAACTGCTGCCCATTTTCGTCATATTGATCCTTGAAATACTCAACCCAGCGGCAAGCCGCCTGTCGGCACACCTTGATGCCTTTCATCGGTTCCTCGCTTCGTTTGGGGAAGTTCACATTGAGGCAGACACCCTTCGGAAGGCCTTCTTTCAGTACTTTTTGCGTGATTTCAAGGATAGCAGTGTCGAGATGGTCAAAGTCAGCATCGGGATTGAGGCTGAAGAGGCTGTAGCCAATGGCGTTCAAGCCATTCATGCAGGCCTCGATGACCGCACCGATGGTGCCCGAATAGACCACCGTTGTGGCAGCGTTCATCCCGTGGTTGATGCCAGAGACCACCAAATCAGGCCATTGCGGCATCAATTTCTGGTAACCAAGCTTCACGCAGTCAACGGGTGTGCCGTTGCAGCGATACTCCTTGAAGCCTTCCTCCTCTTGCACAAGACGCACATAGATTCTCTCGCGGATGGTGCAGGAATGGCTTTTGGCCGACATCACCTCATCTGTGGAGACCAAGGTCACATCGCCAAGGGTACGCATCAGCGAGACTAGCTTGCGCAGGCCTTTGGCGGCATAGCCATCGTCGTTGGTAATCAGTACTTGGGGGCGATTTTTGTCCATTTTACAACAATATGCTGCAAAGATAGGAAAAAGCATTGTTGGAATTGCCCTGTCGGGCAAGAAATCTGTCAAAAATCTAATTGAAAAATCTTAAAAAAGAGAAATAATAGATTTTGAATGATTTTTATACTGATTTTTGAACGATTTCTTGCGAAGCAATCCCAAATTAGAACACCTTCAAACATTGATAGAGTTTTCGGGTCGGCAGACCCATCACATTGTAGAACGATCCTTCCAGTCCGCTGATGCCTACATAGCCAATCCACTCCTGAATGCCGTAGGCACCCGCCTTGTCAAAAGGCTTGCAATGCTCGATGTAATAGTCGATTTCTTCATCATCGAGTTGGGCAAAAGTCACATTGGAGCGCACCGCAAACGACTCCGTTTTTTCCGCAGAGCGCACCGTGACGCCCGTTACCACATGGTGTGTCTTTCCCGAAAGCAGTTGCAACATTCTGGTAGCGTCTTCCCTATCCTTCGGCTTACCCAAGATCTCGCCTTCGCAAATGACAACAGTATCAGAAGTGATTAACAGATAATCTGCGGGAAGCTCATCATCATTAAAAGCCAGCGACTTTTGCAGACTGAGGTATTTGGGAACCTCATCCAAGGGCAAGTCTGTTGGATAGTTTTCGGGCGTTTCCTTAGTCAGAATCTCAAAGTCCACGCCCATGCCACGCAGCAGTTCCTGTCGGCGCGGGGATTTGGAGGCGAGGATTACACGATATTGTTTAAGGTTGGAAAGCATACTACAAAAGACATAAATAATTCAAAACGCTACTGCAATCTTCCGAATAGACTTCAGCCTACTGACAAAACTCTGATTACGCTTCGCAGTAATCACATCATAGCGAGTCTGCATAGCAAGAAGCGGCTCGGCATCAATGTCAAGGGCTGCACTGATGAGCAGAGCCAATTCGGTATTTAGAGTACGCTTACCATTGAGCACTTCGTTCAGTTGCGTATAGGAGACGCCTATCTGGGGGCTGCCAATGCCCTTTGGGAAATGCCACGGTATTCTATCTCGTCTTTAATCACCTCTCCCGGATGCGTTGGTTCAAAAGGTTCCATTTTATTTGCTTCCATTGTTTTCATAATCTTGTATTTATTGATGCTGCAAAGATAAACAAAGTTTTTTGGATATTCACAAAATTGTGAACTTTTTTCTTTTCAAAACGGCCATAAAAAACGAATAGCAGAGATTTTCACCCCCGCTATTCGCAAATCATCAAAGAACTGCTTAATTACAGCAGCTTCTTCTTCAAGGTCTCGATCATGTCGACCGTCATCTTGTCGAGGTCGTACTTCGGATTCCAACCCCACTCCTTGCGAGCGCAGCTGTCGTCCATCTTGTTCGGCCAGCTGTCGGCGATGGCTTGACGAATCGGGTCGAACTTGTACTCCATCTCGAAGTTCGGATAGTACTTCTTGATGGCGTTGTAGATGATTTCCGGGTCAAAACTCATGGCCGTCACATTGAACGAGTTGCGGTGCACCAGCTTGCTCGGGTCGGCCTCCATAATGTCGACCATGGCATCCAAAGCATCAGGCATGTACATCATGTCCATGTAGGTGCCTTTGCTGATGGGGCAGTAGAACTTCTCACCTTTCACGGCGGCATAGTAGATCTCCACAGCGTAGTCGGTGGTGCCACCGCCAGGCAAAGTCAAGTTGGAAATCAAGCCAGGGAAACGGACGCTGCGGGTATCCACGCCAAAGCGGGTGAAGTAATAGTCGCTCAATAACTCACCTGTGACCTTGGTCACACCGTAGATGGTGTTAGGACGTTGAATGGTGTCTTGAGGCGTGTTGTCGTGCGGTGTGCTAGCACCAAAAGCACCGATGGATGAAGGCGTGAAGACGGCGCAGTTGAAGATACGGGCCGTCTCAAGGCAGTTCACCAACGAGCCGATGCCGACATTCCAACCCAACATGGGGTTCTTCTCTGCCGTGGCCGAAAGGATGGCCGCGAGGTTATAAATCGTGTCGATGTTGTAGCGTTTCACCACCTCAACGATTTGCATGATCTGTGTCGAGTCGATTCTTTCAAAAGGGCCGGTCTCGACAATCTCACCAGTCAAAGGGCGAAGATCGCTCGCAACCACGTTTTCGTTTCCGTAGGTGCGGCGAAGCTTCTTCACCAATTCTGTTCCGATCTGTCCGCCGGAACCAACGATTAATATCTTTTTCATTATGTTACCTTTTAATATTTGATTTCAACATGGTGGAGTACTACCTTTCCCCTTTCCCATCATGGCGGAGGAACATCCGCCATCTCCCAAATGCGAAGACAAATCCCTTTCGCATAAGGGATTGCGGGTCACGCCCGCAATGATGTCAAAGGTCTAGTGCAGTGTTCCATGGTCTCATGTCTATTACTTCAAGATTCCTAATTCTTTGCCAATCTTCACGAAGGCGGCGATGCACTTGTCGAGGTGCTCACGTTCGTGGGCAGCGCTCACCTGCACACGGATACGGGCCTGTCCCTTCGGCACCACAGGATAGTAGAATCCCGTGACGAAGATGCCTTCTTCCTGCAACTTGGCGGCGAACTTCTGCGACAGCGGGGCGTCGTAAAGCATCACAGCGCAGATGGCGGATTGCGAAGGCTTGCAGTCGAAGCCAGCCTCGGTCATCTTCTTGATGAAGTAGGCGGTGTTTTCGTGCAGCTTGTCCTGCAGTGCGTTGGTCTCGCTCATCATCTCGAACATACGGATACCAGCGGCCACAAGGCCAGGAGCCATCGAGTTGGAGAAGAGGTACGGGCGGCTGCGCTGACGCAACATGTCGATGATTTCCTTACGACCAGTGGTGAAACCACCCATGGCACCACCGAAGGCCTTGCCGAGGGTACCGGTCAAAATCTCAATCTTGCCACGGAGGTTGTAATGTTCGGTGACACCACGACCCGTGCGACCGACCACGCCAGCTGAGTGGCTTTCATCGACCATCACCATGGCGTTGTATTTCTGTGCCAGTTCATAGATCTTATCGAGCGGGCAGACATTGCCGTCCATCGAGAACACACCATCGGTGACGATGAGGCGGAAGCGGCAGCCTTGTGCATCTTGCAGTTGTTTCTCAAGGTCGGCCATGTCGGCGTTGGCATAGCGGAAACGCTGGGCCTTGCAGAGGCGCACGCCATCGATGATGGAAGCATGGTTCAAAGCATCGGAGATGATGGCATCGTCGGGACCGAGCAACGGTTCAAACACACCGCCGTTGGCATCGAAGCAAGCGGCATAAAGGATAGTGTCTTCCGTGCCGAAGAACTCAGCAATTTTGGCTTCCAACTTCTTGTGGAGGTCTTGGCAACCGCAAATGAAGCGGACAGAGGCCATACCGAAGCCACGGGCGTCCATGCCGTCCTTGGCGGCTTGGATCAGTTCGGGGTTGTCGGCCAAGCCGAGGTAGTTATTGGCACAGAAGTTGAGGCAGACCTTGCCACCAACCATAATTTCAGCGCCTTGGGCACTCTCGATGATGCGTTCACGTTTATAAAGGCCATCGGCTTCAATCTGAGCCAATTCCTTTTTCAGATACTCTTGAAAGTTTGCGTACATATTAAATAAAGTTTAAAGATGTTCATTGGGTGCAAAGGTACGAAAAGCATTGATAGGTTGTACAGTTTTTTTGAACAAATTCACATGCTACCGCTTTATTTTGTACTTTTGCGCAATAATTCAAAATCCTAACAAAGATGAACGGCACCTTATATATTTACAACAGCCTCTCACGCTGCAAGCAGCCTTTTAAACCCCTCAACGCACCTCATGTGGGCATGTATGTCTGCGGTCCCACCGTTTATGGAGACGCACACTTGGGCCATGCCCGTCCGGCCATCACTTTCGACTTGGTCTTCAGATATTTGCAACACCTCGGTTACAAAGTCCGCTATGTGCGCAACATCACTGACGTGGGTCACCTTGAGCACGATGCAGACGAAGGCGAAGACAAAATCGCCAAGAAAGCCCGCCTTGAGAACCTTGAACCCATGGAGGTGGCTCAGTATTACACCAATCGCTACCATGCCGCGATGGACAAACTAAACGTGCTGCGTCCTTCGATTGAGCCACACGCCTCGGGACACATCATCGAGCAAATTGCCATGGTGCAGAAGATTCTTGACCACGGCTATGCCTATGTGGAAAACGGCTCAGTGTATTTCGACATCGAGAAATACAATAAAGAGCACCCCTACGGCATCCTCTCGGGACGCAACTTTGAGGAAATGCTCAACACCACACGCGAGTTGAGCGGCCAGGAGGAGAAACACAATCCTGTTGACTTCGCCTTATGGAAAAAGGCTGAGCCCCAACACATCATGCGTTGGCCTTCACCATGGAGCGACGGTTTTCCGGGCTGGCACATGGAATGCTCCGCGATGGGTTGCAAGTATTTAGGCGAAACCTTCGACATCCACGGT
>JAEEGI010024868.1_pt1 | contig 11648 bp, 8 predicted proteins | sample 8958751 | NCBI WGS metagenome assembly JAEEGI01 (sample SAMN16246545, study PRJNA631951) | gut metagenome | biome: gut microbiome; feature: rumen; material: KS-attached | host: Bos | place: Iran: Karaj | collected 2018-10 | reverse complement strand
ATGATACCAGTGAGATTCACTTCTGACTCCGACTCAAAGCGTGGCAATTTCACATCGACACGGACTCTTCGCATCTGATCATACATCTTCTCCCAACTGTCGGCCGTCAGCGACTGGGCTACCTCCTTGACGGTCTTACCCTCTTTCGGCAACAAGACAATCATCTGATAGGCGCCATTGCTATAAGGCAGGCAGAGCGTCTGGCAGAGGTCGTTCTCAGTATAGAAGAATTGGCGTGTCTGATTCATCATCGGCACCGTCTGCTCTTTGCCGTCCTCGCCCTTGAACATCTCGTCCTGTGTGTAGGCCTTAGGAAACTTATCCGTCCAGATGCCCTTGAAGTTGATGGTGTTCACCAGGGTAAATTTCAACTGGTCTGACTCCGACGCCATGAACTTCGTGTCATAACTGTCTTTAGCCACCTCCTTGAAGGCAGGCTTGGGTTGGATATTCTTGTGCGAGGTGAATTCGTTACTGATGTCAATTGTGGCCAACTTGTCGAGTTTGGGCGTCTCAGTGAGCATCTTGCGACAGAATTTATTAATGTTGGCGGCTTTCTTATCATCGCAGCCCAACACCTGGTTGATTTGTGTCCTCGTCTTGCCAGCAGCTCCGTTGTTGATCAAGCCGAGGGCGTAGGTCATACCCAAGGGCGACAGAAGGATGCTCTCGCTGGCTCCCACTTTGCGGAAGAGGTTGAAACCAAGGTCATTGACGGACATCACCAACGTCTGTTCTTCGTCAGAGAGGTTGATCTGGATTCGCGGGTTGTTCTCATTCGGCACCCCATCTCCCTCTGCCTCAATTTCGAATGCCTCGATTTCCTTCATGGAGAAGGGCATAACGGCGTTGGTCACCTCTCGCTGCTTGGTGGTGATTTCGATCACACCGTTTACACCTTGGGAACCATAGACGGCCGTTGCGGCGGCGTCCTTCAAAACGCGCTGCGACTTGATGGTGGCAGGATCGATGTCCGACAGCTTACCCTTGAAGATAACACTATCGACGATGATCAGCGGCTCGTTGGTGACGATCAGAGTTTTTCTAATACGTCTGATATCAGCTTTGGGGAAATGTTTCTTGATGGCAGCTTCCTGTTCATCGCTCATCTCACCCTTTATGGTCAGATTGTCTATCTGCAGGCCGTAGAACCACTCGGGCAACGCCACCTTGTCGGTGAAGTTGAGGGTCAGTCTCTTGATGTACTTCAACTGGGCGAGGTGCTCAGGCACTCTGTTCACCCGTAAATCGAGGCCATCGAAAGAATCTTCTTCGGCCTTTTTCTTGAGACTCTCTACTATCTTTTCGTTGCTCTCTATCTGTCGCACCATCCAACCCATCTTGGGCGTGAGGGCATGCGTCAGGGTGTCCACTTCCGTTCCGATATAGCCTGCAATGAGCTCCATCGGCGTATCGACAATGACGTTACCATTGGCAATGTCGATAACCTGGTATCTGAAATCAACATACACGCGCTCCGATGGCATCTCATGGATGTGAGGCACCTGGTCGAGCGTCTGCCCGTTTTCATCGGGGAACAGTTTGAGCATCCAGCCGTCCAGAACGGTCGGCTTGCGAAAGTCGCATACCTTATTGCCCACCAGTTTGTCGGGGTGCTCCTTCTTGACCATGTTCTGCCAGAAAGCTTGGTTGGGTTTCCCCTCGGAGGCCTTGATGAACTCGGTCAGGATGGGTTTGAGGCTTTTGAACCAGTCGCCCATGCCGTACTTTTCCAACTGCTCTGTTTTCTCCAGCACCTTCTGCCAGTCCTGAGGCGTGCCCATGAGGGTGATAGAGGGAATGCCGCAGCCCATATAATGGACAACGTAGTCGAAATAGGTCTTCACCGTTTCCATCAGCGTGACCTGTGAGACGATGCGTTCAGTAACACCAGTCGTGGTGAAGTCGGCGGTGATGGTCTTGGCAACGTCGCCCTTGGTGTATTCGTTGATTTGTGCAGCGAAACCGGCGATGAGTTTCTTCCAGTCAGCATCCTCATAGAGCAGATTCTTCGTGGTCTCAACCACCAGATCCATTTTCTCGGTGTGGCTCACTATCTGGTCGCGCAGTTCATCCGAATGTGCATTCACATAACGTGCAAACCCCTGACTGATGAGCAGCCAAACCATGTCGGGCGAGAGCACCAGCGAACGGTGCTCGGCATAGGCCCGCACGATCGTCTGGAAGAACACGTCTTTCCCCTTAAAGGTATAAAACCGTTCATCGTCAGAAAAACTCTTGGCAATCCAAATAGGTTCCAAAACCCCTTCTTCTCTGAAAATGCCATATAGAGCCGAGGAGCCCCTCAACTGGGAATCTTCCATATCAAGAGCATCCTCGTCGATGGGCGCGAGATTCTCGTCGACCACGAAGGTGATGCCGTTCTGAGCACTCGCGAAGCTGGCGACGAGTGCCAATATGATGATGATAAAACTTTTCTTCATAGGTTGGTTGGTTTAATGGACTCTTCTTTGGATTCTAATCATAACAGGCTCCGAAGTCATGATCGATTGCATCATGATCTTGTATTTCTTTTTGTCGATAGCACGCGTCTCGGTTATCATGCCCGGATAACTGAAACGGAGGCGATTCTCAGGATTCTGAACCTTCATGACAAAACGACCATTAATATCGGTGATGGCCGATTCTACGATACGTCCTTGGGCGTCAACCTCACAGACGGTGGCACCCATCAGCGGACCCAAATCTTCGCTCACCGTGCCGCTGATCTTGTTGCCAGCCTTCACGGGTTTCGTTTCCTTCGATTCTTCTACTGGCAGCTTCTTGAACCCTTTGAAAAGATTCTCAACTCGTTCGATATCGGCCTTGGGGAACCGCTTGCGCAACTGGACTTCATCTTCGTCGGTGAGTTTACCCATAATGCGAAGTTCGTCTATGGGAATCTTATCCAACCATTCAGGGATGACGACGGGATTTTCCCAGAAGTCGAGTTGTAGCGCATGGATGTGATCCAACTTAGAAAGCGCATGGGGCACTTCCTGACCTTTACCCATATCGATATAGAGTTTTTTCATATGCTTGTCTTGTTCCTTCAGACGAGCGACTTCATCGGACTCCTCATCAGCAATGCGTGCCAGCCAGCCTATCTTGGGCATGAGGGCGAGCGTCTTGGCATCTTCCTCCACACCCACGAAGCCTGCCCACAACTGCATGGGGATGGTGTCGAGCGGCACACCGGTATCAGGGTCGGTGAGTACTTGCTGGAAACTCACACGCACCATCTCCTGAGGCATGTCGGTGTTCCATATCACGCTGTCGCTGGTTTCACCCAGCGCATTGGGGAAGAACTTCAGGAACCAGCCATCCAAATAGGTAATCTTCTTCGGATCGGTAAGACAATAATTACCGACCATTATCTGGTCGATACGTCTCTTCTTGACGATATTCTGCCAGAATGAGGTATTGTGTTTCCCCTTGGAGGCTTTGACAAACTCCGTCAGAATGTCCTCCAGATCGGAAGCCCATTTTTCCAGATTGTATTTCTTCAGGCAGCGGACCTTATCGAGCACCTTCTGCCAGTCATCGGGCGAGCCCTTGAGCGTGATGGAGGGAATGCCGCAGGCGCCTGCTATGTTGGTATAGATGAAATATTTCTTGACGACATCCATCAGCGAGACCTGCGAGGCGATACGTTCGGTGATGCCTGTAGTGGAGAAATTGGCGGTCATCAGGTCGGCCAACTCGCCTTTGGTATTTCTGGCGATGCAGGTGGAGAACTCGTTCAGCAGAACTCCCCAATCACCACTAGGCAGGAAAATATTATTATTGGTGTTGACAACGAGTTCCATCTTTCCCTCATGAAACACCAACAGGTCGCGCATCTCCTCGGCATGGGCATTCACGTAGCGGGAAAATCCCTGGCTGATGATGAGCCATACCATATCGGGCGACAGCACCAAAGGACGATGGTCGGCATAAGCCTGCACCATGCACTTGAAGAAGTTATCGTCGCCCAGGTAGCACAGGCGCTCGCCTTCGAAACTGGTTTTCTTCACACGGTGGAGATTCTGGGGTACGCCTGAAATGTTGACAATCTTTTTGGCAATCTCCTGATCGTCGTATTTCTGGAGTTTCGTCTTGGGGGCTGGCAAGTCTTTGTCAACTTTAAAGCCGACGCTCACGATGTCCAGTCCGTCAATCGGGCCTTGGAGGCCCTCGTCAAGCATGGCGAAAGTCATCTGCTCGACATCTTTCATCGAGAAGGTCTGAGTGATCTGCTCCAGGTTCGTCTGAGCTGTAGCAAGGCTCGCGATGAGGGCCAGCATGATGATGGTAAAACTTTTCTTCATAAGGTTGTTGGTTTTAATAAGATGTTGCCATTGTGCCATCGAAACTGATTGGATCTCTGTTCATCGAGCGCACGCGGATCATGGCCTCGCCAGAGTCATAGATTTCAATCATATAGTGGTAAGAGTCCTCACGCGTCCTGACGTCGATATCAATCTGCGTGTATTTACTCGACTTGGGTTTACTCTCCTTATAACTCAGCACGGGCGCCTCGAAGTTCAAGCCAATTGAGGGCGAAAGTGTCGGCGACACTCGGGCCTGACCCAGATAGGGCAGATAACTGTGCAACGTGTCGCCTCGCAGTTCCAGATAGAAGTCGGGCGTTACCATCCTCGATCCGTAGCGCATGGTGTTCATCGAATTGATATCGATATGCCACTGTCTAGCGGCGATGGCATCGGAGGGTTTCATTTCTTCTTTCTCGTATGTATGGGTGTAGAGGCCTCTGGCCTGGTTGGCGCTGTTCTTCTTATAGGTGAAGTTGACGGCTTCTGTGTCACTGAACACCAAGGCATACTCGAGGGTGTCGGTGCCGTAGGCATGTTTTTCGTACTGATGACTCTCCATCGCCTCCTTGCTCAGATAGGTGAAGACGGTACGGATGGAGTCGATGACAGCCTGTTTGGGGGGCGTTGTGAGCTGCCCGCCCTTGTTGTGCCTTTTCTTCGTCTTACTGGCATTCGGCTTGTGATCGGTCATCTTTATCAGACCCTGATCCTGCAGATAGTCTTCCAACTGTCTGAGGCGCGGGTTCTGACCCTGTCCGGATAGAGGCGCTACCATTTGTTTCGATACCGTAAGGGGAGAGACTTCAATGGCCTTCATCTCGTTGTCTGACATGAGGTTCTTACGCCCATGATAGTATTCACCTTGAGTGCCGTTGCAAAGGAATCTGGCTACTTCTCGGATGGGGCTTCGATGGTCACCATTGCCGTCATAACGAAAAGCCAACTCATACTTGATGGTGTCAGCACCACCCTTGTGAGATTCGTAGCGATAGCTGTCGGACGCCTCTTTGCTCACACTGGCGAAGATATGGCGGATGGAGTCGACATTCACATTTCCCCTCTGCTTTTGGAGATAGTCGTCCAATTGGCTGAGGCGCGGATTGGGCTGCTGAGCAAATGCCATCGTCGCCCAAACAACCAGAGAAATAAGCGTATAGCGTCTGTTCATGATGATATCCTGTTTAATTATTCATAATTGCTGTGATTTCCTGTTGAAGGCGCTGGCCGCGAGAACGGATGTCCTCCAACTGAGCCGCCATCGCTACTAACGGGTCTTCTTCGGTGTTTGCTGCTGCCTCAGGAGTTGGTTCTGCTTCTGCTGTGAGTGCAGGCTCTACTTCTGGGGTGGGTATCAGTTCTACGAGTTTCATGACCGTTTCCTGATGCTTCTTTGCAGGCTTTTGAGAGGGTTGTGGCGCAGGCGCTTCGACAGACTCAGAGGCCGCATTTGAAGGCTCCTCTATGACAGGCTCTCCTTCGACAGGCTCAGGAACCGAGGTTGTAGGCTGTCCAACTCGCAGCGCCACGAGGGGCTCCTGCGGGGTTTGCTCTTTTCCGAAGTTGAAGATGATGAGCAGGGCGATGCTGGCAGCAACGGCTACGGCAGCATAGATCCACAATCGGTGAGGCTTGGTCTCGAATCGAGCCGGCTCAGATTCCGCGATACGCTGCATCAGCCGTTCGTTCAGGTCGGCAGGCATCGGCGGCAACTGTTGTTCCCGTCGGCTGACGGCTTGGCGTAGGTTGTTATCGCTTTTGAGTTCGTTCATAATTCAGAGTGTTTTGATGATTCGATAGAGTTTCTTGCGGATACGGCTCAGTTGGGAGCCGACGGTAGAGGGGATGGAGCCTGTGACGAAAGCAATGTCAGCAAGGCTCATATTGTCATAGTAGAACATGCTCACGATGGCCTGCTCGTGGGGCGGCAACTTTGCCAGTGCCTGTTCCAACTGTCGGATGGTCTCTTCGTCCTGAGGTGCATCGTCGGGAGCCTCCAATATGTCAGGACCTTGGTCGCTGTCCTCTATATATAATAAGGTGGGCTTTTTGCCTCTGACAAAGTTGAGCGACTCGTGATAGGCAATGCGACCCAGCCATGTGGCGAGCGTCGCCTGACGGGAATCGTAGCCATCTATGCCACGCAGCGCCTTGAAGAACACATCCTGATAAACCTCTTCGGCATCCTCGCGGCGCGTCACGATGCGCTGCACCATACGGAACACCATCGGCCCATACTCCGTAAACAGCCGTTGACAGGCTGCTGGCCTATGCTCCCTCAGGTCGCGAATCAGGATGGTCGATTCATGTTCCATTTGACTTTTTCTTCGTCCGTTTTGATGCCTTCTACTTATATATACACACCAAAAGGAAAATTATTGCATATTTCTCGATTTTATTTTTGTCAGAACTGCTATTTTTCTGAATCCGAAGTACTTTTTTATGGATTTCAGCCAATAAATTTGGCGGAATCGAATTAAAAATGTATCTTTGCAGCGTTATAGATGTTATTCAAGGGCGCTGAACATAAGTTCAAGGACGCTGAATACAAGTTCAAGGACGCTGAACATGAGTTCAAGGTGCGGAAATATAAAAACTATTTCGAGCGAGAAACATTTGTTGGGCAGAAGAGAATCTTTTGCAGGACGTAGAGGGGAAAAAAGTAGGGAAGAAATAATTGACGATCTGAATAGTAATCAAACAAAATAAGGAGATGGCAAATTACATATTAAAGGAGCTTCCAGGGGAAATGACAGAAGGAAAGACGATTGTCTATCCCAAGATGCAGACATATTCGCTGTACGACTATGATCTGGTCATTCAACATATGTGCGCGTTATCCAGAATCCTTAACGAGGGGATTATCCGGGCCGCATTTGATGCGCTGATATCAGAAATGAAGAGCAGTATGCCCTGGGGGCACAACATCAAGATTGACGGATTGGGGGTATTCTCCCTTTCCTTAGGATTCGATACCTCCACGCCTTCAGAAAAGGAAATTGCACAGCAGCAGGAATGTGATGACGATGCCGACCCCAAGCTGAAATACAGGCACGTGTGCATCAAGGGCATCAATTTCAAGCCCGACCCGGAGCTGCTGAAGGAAATGAACAAGGAGGCTACTTTCGACTGCACCGGCGTAGACGTTGAAGTCCCCAAGAAGTGCAAGTACAGCCGTGAAGAGCGTCTGGCAAAGGCCAAAGCGATTATTGGCAGCTATGGATTCATGACGCTTACTGACTATGCTGTGGCAACCGGGCAGTCCAAAGCGGCCGCTTCATACGACCTCAAGCAAATAGTGGCCGATCCCGATTCGGGCATCACCACTCGTGGCGATCACTCGCATAAAATATGGGTAGAATCGAAAACTATTCGCAATTTATATGACGAGAGTGGCAAGAAAGACTAGAATCGGTTCCTCTCTTCATTTCCAGCGCCAGTGCCCTTGTACTTCGAGCGAGAGACGTTGAAGTTGTAACTCAGCGTCAGACCTACACATTGTGTATAAGTGTACACATCTTGATCTGTCAGGCCGATGGCATAGTAAGTGGTCATCTTACTCTTTGACGTGCGGAAGATATCGTTGGCATAAAGCGTACACGAAAGCCGCTCCTTCAGGAATGATTTCTGCAGGCGGGCATCGACAGCGAAGTTACTGCCGCGATACATGAATCCCCAATGGTTGCTGCCAGTATAACTCACCTGCGCCAGTGCCTTCATGGTGGGATTGACGACAAACCAGTTCTTCAGGTCGAAGCTGAATTCGGGTTTGTTCAGTTTCTTCGGCGCACCGTATGACTCCGCATCGAACATCTGCTGATAGTAGTGCAGCGTAAGGTTGGGCTGCCAGAAGTCAAGTTTTGGCGAAGCAACGAGAGTAGCATAGACGCGGTCCTGATGGTCGAAGTTGACGGGCTGGAAGATAGCAATCTCCTTCTCTTCATCATACACTCTGCCAATATGGGTGAAGAGATCGTTCTCGCGGGTAAAACCTGTGACGAAAGTCAGCCACGAATAGGTCAGATTAAGGTCGACGCTCTGGCGCACTGATGGGCGCAATAGCGGATTGCCGCCCTCATAGAACATACGGCTGTCGTAGACGATCATTGATTCCAGCATGCGGTAGGGCGGACGGGTGATGCGCTTGTTATAGCTCAACTGTGCACTCCACTTGTCCTTCTGCCACGCTACCGACAGATTGGGGAACCAGTCGTTATAGGTCCGGCTGGGCTCTTGCTGCCATTCGCCAAACGAGTAGTAATCTGCTTTCACATGCTCAAAGCGAAGACCGGCATTCAGGCGCCACTGGCCTAACTGGAACTCGTATTCCGCAAAACCGGCTATGTTTTTTTCTTTCATCTCGTTGTCAGCCTCTGGTATGATGCCTTCCTGATTGACATTTCTGCCTTCGCTTTGTGTTGAGGTAGCCTCCGATCCGCCACTTAGCATGCCTTTCCAGACGGGATAAGTCAGCACCAGTTTTCCTGCCACCATCCTGCGATCATCATTGTTGAGGGTAGTGATGGTACGGTCGCCAAGTTCCTTACTCAGCTCCTGCTGGTTGAGATGGCTCTCCGTTTTGCGCTGCAATATCGTCGCGTTTAGGTCGATGTCCAATTTCCCCACCTTTCCTACATAATATGTGTTCAGTTCCCACACGGGTTTGTCGAGTTCGTCGATGTCTGTTTTCAGAACGACATCACCATAGAAGGCGTCATTCTTGAGATAGTTCTGCTTCATGTCTGACTTGAACTTATTATCAAATATCTTCTGCGACGAGAAACTCAGTCCAAGAGAATGGTCGGTGTTGAAATCGTAACTCAGGCCGGCCTTATACTGGAGTTGCGTCCAACGGCTCCTTACGGGCAGGCTGGCACGAGCACTGAAAAAGTCTTTTCTGATATGCAGTTCCTGACAGAGGTCCTGATCATTACTGTAGTGCCCATTGTCGAGGGCCACATTGGCAAAAGCCTCCAATCCGCCAGTTCGGTATTTCAGCGTCAGGTCGTCGAAGTTGTTCCACTTGTTGTTCTTCCACGTATCGCTGGTCACCATCAGACTCAGTCCCTCGCCTTGGGGCTTCAGGGTCTTGATGCGGATGACGGCATTCACCTCGGCATTATATTTGGCACCAGGGGCGGTGATGATGTCAACGCTCTTGATGTCGACAGATTTCAATTGCTTCAACTCAATCGGGTTGCGCACCTTTTTATTATTAATGTAGATTTCCGGTTCGCCCTTTGCCAGCACCTCGTATTTGCCATTGATATTCTTCACCAGCGGCATCATCGACAGCAGGTCGTCGGCAGTGCCGATGTCATGCAGGATGGAGTGCTGCACGTCGACCGTCAGTCCGCCCTGAGCCGCTTTGTATTGTGGAATCTCGCCCTTGATCTCCACACCGTTCATCATATATGTCTCAGGTTGCAGGGTAATGGTGCCTATCTCGCCCACACTGATGGTACGTTCCACAGTCTTATAGCCGATATACGACACCCTCAGCATCACGCGACGGGTCTGACAGGGAATCACGAAATCGCCGTTCTCATTGCTCACACCACCGTTTAAGTATGTGGATTTTTTATCATTATCTGGCGCGTCTGTGGCATGATGCAATGAGATGTTAGCGAATTCTATAGGGTGGCCGTTTTCATCCACGATGCGACCTATTACCTTCGCGTCTTCCTTTTGGGTACACTCAACGAAGATCTTGTCGCCATCGTAGGTCACCTTCATCGGATAGAAGCCGATGACTTCGCGGATAGCCTCCTGGATAGACAGGTCGGTGAAGTGACTGGTCACAGTGAAGTCTTCCAGTTCGTCGTAGATGAAATAGATGGTCTTATCGTTGATGGCTGCATTTAGGTCTTCAAGCACCTTCGACAACGATTGGTTATGGTATTGCCTATTGATTTTCTGACCTTGCGCGCACAGTGTCAGTGCACAGAACAAGGCTGTGAATATACATTCTTTCATAATGTGATGGCTTGAATTATTCTACAATGAGTATCTTGTCTTCGCGAGTGATGTGGATACGTTCGAACTTGTTGAACGTATCGATGATATCGTCTAAGGATTGTTTCTTGTCCCATGTGAAGTAGAGGCGTAATTGTTTGCTGGCCACCTTCTTAAAGACGGGTTCTACGTGATAGAAAGTTGCAACATCGTTGAGGATATGCTCCAAATCCACATCTTCATAGACGACTGGTTTCGTCAGCGTGCTATCTTCTGCAGCTTGCCGGATGTCGTGTGTCGTGTGTTGAGTGTTTACGATCACTCCTGTCTCCGGGCTCCTGACTCCTGTCTCCTGACTCCTGATGATGTGAACGGCAGCATAAGCGATACCTGAGAGCATGAGCACGCCAATAAACATCGCGGCTATCTTGAGAAACGAAACCTTTTTGCTTTTCACTTTTCCCTGTCCCCCTTTAAAATGATCCGCCTCGAACTTCACCCATTCCTCGTCGATGATGTCCTTCGTGTCTATCGTCTCATCATGGAGTGTTTCCTTGGCATACATCTGCTTGAGAAGTTGTTCCAGCTTGTCATTTGATTCCATAACCTAATGCTTTAAAATGGTCCTTAATTTGTTTAAGCGACTGCGACAGATGGTTATGAACGGTGACCTCGCTAACCTGAAGCACATTGGCTATCTCACGATACTTCAGCCCTTGCTGGTATCGCAGACGGAGTATCTGCTGTGAGAGTTTGGGTAGCCGGGAGTCGATGTAGTGGTGAAGCATCTGCAGTTGTTCCTCTTCAGCGGTCTGCTCTGGCGTAATCATCTCCACTATCACGGCTTTCTGCATCTGTTGTTCTTTCTGCTTGTGCACGAGCAGATTGATGCAACGGTTGCGGACGCTTGTCAGCAGGAAAGCCTGGAGTGTGTCTGCGTTGCGGATTTCAAATTCGCCACTGCGGATTTTGTTCAGCAGATGGGCGAACACATCGCTCACCACGTCTTTGCTATCTGGGTCATCGCCAAGCATTCTCCTGGCCATACGGAACATCCCGTCGTAATGATGTCTGAAAACCGTTTCGAATTCTCGCTTGTCAATCATCTGTTTTTTGCAGTCTTTTCTCTTAATACAATCGAGCCTTCGTTTTTCCTAAGCAAAGATACAATTATTTATCCATTCAGAACTGCCAGCGGTTGGGAATCTGGCGGTCGGGCCAGAGATGCTTGGCGTAAGTGTAATGATAGCGCTCGAAGAGAGAGGTGAAGCGGGTGAGATGCAGGAGGAAGGCTTTGTAATCCTTGCAATCGGGCTGCGTCCACTGCACCTCGGCGAGGGCCGACATACGAGGCAGCGCCTGATACTCCACCATCTGCTC
>JAEEGI010024863.1_pt1 | contig 11649 bp, 11 predicted proteins | sample 8958751 | NCBI WGS metagenome assembly JAEEGI01 (sample SAMN16246545, study PRJNA631951) | gut metagenome | biome: gut microbiome; feature: rumen; material: KS-attached | host: Bos | place: Iran: Karaj | collected 2018-10 | reverse complement strand
CTAGAACTACTCAAAGCAAGAGGTTCTTCATCATCTACTGCAGATACGGTCGAACAAGCCGCAAACATTGCGGCAACACCAAAAACACTAATCAACCAAAAACGCATAAATTCCCCTTTTTACACAAATATATACTGATTTTTTTAAGACAGGCATGACATTCCGCACACTCGTCTCCAAATACCCCCTAAAAAAGGGAAATCCCCCGCGTCAGCGAGGGACTTCTTGTGTTTCAAATTTCGATTGTACTTTGTCTTGTCGCGGACAACTCTTGTCCGTAACGTGGCTCCGTTCTGGGAGCCGTCTATGCGCAGCGTTCTGAGTTTTGCGCTTTCTTTGGCGGTTTCGGCAATTTTGCTTACCGCTTTCGCTTTATTTTTAGCCATGACAGCCTCCTTGAGGACCAAATATAGGCAAAAAACGCTCTTTCTTCAAGATTTGACACATTCCGGCAACAAAATTCCGACAACACATCTTTTTTTATTGTCTTTGAGCGAAAATTATTATTTTTATCAAGTATAGGTTTACCATTATGAAAAAGACTTTCGCATTTCTATTCATCACACTCATGCTCGCCGCTTGCAGCGAAGACAATTCTACAGATGCTTTTGGAAATAATGGATCATCAAGTGTCGAAAGTCAGTCTGACAACTGGATCACAATTGAAAAAACGGACCATTTTTCATTCTTCGACGAAAAGCATCTGAGGTACTATTTCCTTGAAGAGGAATGCGATTACGATTCCGCCACAAATTCTTTCAAATGGGTTACGGAGAACTACACGAACTTTTTGGACAGGTACGAAGTGTCACCAACTTCGTTCCAATCCGAATATGGCGGAGACACTCTTAAATTTATGATAGATCATTCTTTCGGATTCAAAATGTCAAATGACACTCTATACGAATGCGATTACATCGGAGACGAATGTGATAATATTTATACAGCAGACGTTTATGTAGGCAAATCTAATTCCATTTTTTCGACATGGGAACTTGTTGGCAGAATTAGAAACGGAGCATACGTGCCCAAACCTTCCAATTATAAGACAACACTTATTCTACAACCAACCCAGAGAACCATAAAATCAAGTTTCAAAGACATCTATAAGCTTTATGGTCCTGGCGAAAACTGCTACCAAATTTACCAAATATTTGGCGACGAATCAAAAGAAAAATTATGTAGCAACTACTTCAACGAAAACCAAGATGTCCTTTCGGACACTGCATTTATAGCTAGTGGTTTATGGCTTGTACAGAAAGATTCCAACACTGTAAATATTTCTGTAGACGGAAAGATTATCGAAATCAACACAACTCTTTCCGTGGGAATGCAACCCACGCAATACACTAACGCCATAATAAAGGTATCCTACCAAGGAATAACCTGCACCAATTGGAACAAGAATCTTGACATCACGCAAGAGTATTGCGAAGCTGCCGAACACGACATGGATTTTCTCACAAAAGAATACAGCCACATCCACCGTACTTTTGTCGATCAACTACTAAGCTACAGCGACAATGATGACGAATTCAACGATTGTATCAAGCAATTTAATTTGAAACAATAACGGCATGGTCGAAATAGGAGTTTATCTATGAAAAAACTATTATCATTTCTTTTTACCGCTTTGGTAATTATCGCTTGCAGCGATGAAAATCCTTCATCGGTTTTTGAAAATACGGGCAAACAACAAGATTTAGATGATCAAGCATCTTATACAGAATCATATCGTTATTTTGATTTTTTAGATACAGCTCATCTTCGGTATGGAGGGTCCGGAGCGCCAAGATCATGTCAATTTAATCCCGAAACAAACGCTTTTTCATGGGTTGACATAGGAAATTCGCTTTTTGTCGATCTAGACACAGCACCAGAACTATGCGAAGGACCTTATAAATATTGGGGAACCTTTGGTTTTCATTTATCAAACGATACTCTTTATGAATGCACTGGTCATAGCGACCCATGCGAAGACCCAGCCCACGGAGATGGAGAAGCTGTCGTTTATACAGGTTCATCAAAATCACTCTTCGGTACATGGATTTACAAAGGGCGTTATATTGACGGAATCTTCAAAGAAAACAGTTACGGTATGGAACTGGTTATAACACCAACTTACCTTTTAAATAAGTATTACTATGATTTTAACAATACACCAGTATATGGCTATGTTCATATTTGCGAACCATTAGACATATTGTACCCTCAAGACACACTTTTTTCACAATGCAGACATTATTACAGAAACGTATTTAAACATAACAGTAAATACATGCATTACAACTCGTTAACAGGGATATTTGAAGATGTTCCCGATACAGTCCATTTCTCGGAAAATTTTTGGGTAACTACAACAAATAAAGATGTAACAATATTCATGAATAATAACCTTATACAAGTTTCTTACGATATAGTTTTGTATAAAAAAAGAACTGAAGCAAAAACAACTGTTTCAATAAACGGCAATCAGTGTACATCTATATACAATCACTCAGACTATATAGACAAAGAAGTCTGCGAGAACGGAACCATTGATGGTGAAACACCCGAATCCTTCAATTTTTCAAACAAAGACGAGTATCAAAATTGTCTTAAGAGTTTGCAATTAAACTAGATTTATTAAATTGTCTTTCGACTTAATTGAAAATATTCGCCGTCATGGGTTCAAACGCCTGCTGCTTGCTGTTTCAGGCGGATTGGATTCTATTTGCTTGGCGCATTATTTTATCGAGAACCGCAACGCGCTCGGCATTGAATGGCTGGGGATTGCGCATGTACATCACGGGTTGCGGGTCGGAACGGCAGACAGGGACGCAAAATTTGTGGAAGAATTTGCGAAGTCGCACGATGTTCCGTTTTTCTTGAAGCGTTTGGATGGAGAGGCGCTGAAAAATGCCGAAGGTTCGCTTGAAGAAAACGCAAGGGATGCAAGGTATAAAGCGCTAGTCGAGATTGCTTTGGGTCCTTCGGCTTCGCCTCAGGATGACGAAGGGAGGGACCCAATCGCTATCGTGACGGCACACCATGCGGGGGATCAGGCGGAGACGATGCTCATGCGGCTCAAGCGCGGGACAACGCTTGCCGGGCTCCGCGGGATTCAGGAAACAAGAGTTCTTCTGGATGACAATATTTCACTGGATTCTTCGGCTTCGCCTCAGAATGACGAGTCCTTCGTCTCTCGTCTTTCGTCTCTCGTCTATATTTACCGTCCTTTGCTGAACGTGACTCGGGCGGAGTTACTCGATTACGCAAGAAAGAACAAATTAAATTGGTGCGAAGACGAAAGCAATGCGGATGTAAAGTTTGCTCGTAACAAGATTCGCCATGAAATTTTGCCGCAGTTGGAACACGAATGCGCTGGGGTGACAAAGCAACTTGGCCGCATCGCGGAGCTTGCCGACAAGGCGTATGCGAAAGTGATGGAGAAATGCGAAGAAGTGTTCGGAAAAGCCTTGCAAAACAAGATGGTGATCCCCGAACAAGTCGGGGATGACAATGCAACGCCCATCATACCCCATACCTCAATCTCACTAGACAAGAAAAAACTCAATAAGATTCTGCGCGAATATGCCAATGCAGACCTTTCCGAGTTGTTCCGGTTGTGGATTTCGGAGCTGGGTTTTCGATTCCCGACGGGATTTTTCTACGCCCCAAAAGAACCGGCCCACGTTAAAATTCCAGTACGCGCCGTGTATCGCAAGCGTTCCATCATAAAAATACGCCATACAGTCTGGATTTGCGAATTTGAAGACGCGCGCGCCGCCTCAAAATTTGTATCTTGCGAGATGAACGAAAAGGATTATAATGAATCAACCTAAGAAGCCTACATCCCCTTTTAAGAACAGAAATTTTTTAATTGTTCTCATCATGCTCCTCATGCTTTTTGTCATGTTCCCCATGACGGCAAAAGATTCCGAAAAAGACATTACTCGGACTGAATTTTTGGCAATGATGGGCGACACGACGAAGGTCATTACAGAACTTTCGTTGCAGAAGACTCCCGATGGCGTGATTATCGAAGGTGCTTACGAAATGACCCCGGAAGAAATTGCCGAGGCGAAAAAGGGCAGAAGCGCCCTCGCCCGCTTCACGCGTTCTAACGAATCTGGGAATACCAAGCATTTCAAGAGCCACATGCTCGAGATTTCGAACGAACAGATTTCTGCTTGGGAAACATTCAAGGGTGTCAAGGTCAAGGTCATTCACGAATCGACGACCTGGATCGATACGCTGGTCGCATTTTTGCCGGCTATTCTGCTGATTGCGTTCTTCTATATCATGATGAGCCGTCAAATGGGCGGTGGCGGAAAGAGCCCGTTCTCGTTTGGCAAGAGCCAGGTGAAGCAGTTGAACGCCCAAAAGAAAACGACGTTCAATGACGTCGCCGGATGCGACGAGGCCAAGCAGGACTTGCAGGAACTCGTGGAATTTTTGAAAGATCCGAAGAAATACGACCAACTCGGCGGTCGCATTCCAAAGGGTGCTTTGCTCGTTGGCCCTCCGGGCACGGGTAAGACGCTTCTCGCCCGCGCAGTTGCAGGTGAAGCTGGCGTGCCGTTCTTCAGTATGTCGGGTTCGGACTTCGTGGAAATGTTCGTCGGCGTGGGTGCATCCCGTGTGCGCGACTTGTTCGAAACGGGCAAGAAGAACGCGCCGTGCATTTTGTTCATCGACGAAATTGATGCTGTGGGCCGCCAGCGTGGTGCAGGTCTCGGCGGCGGTCACGACGAACGTGAACAGACTTTGAACCAGTTGCTCGTCGAGATGGACGGTTTCACCGCCAACGAAGGCGTGATTTTGATTGCCGCCACGAACCGCCCGGATGTACTCGACAAGGCATTGCTCCGTCCGGGTCGCTTTGACCGCCAGATTGTGGTGGGACTCCCCGACCTCAAGGGCCGTGAAGAAATCTTGAAAGTTCACCTGAAGAAACGCAAGGTGCCTCTCGCACCAGATGTGGATGTGAAGGCAGTCGCGAAGGGAACGCCGGGACTTGCCGGTGCCGACCTCGAAAACCTGGTGAACGAAGCAGCGCTCCTCGCCGCAAGGTTCAACAACAAGAAAGTGACGATGCTCGATTTCGAAGAAGCCCGCGACAAGCTCAGCATGGGTGCCGAACGTCGTACGCTCCTGATGACCGACGAAGAAAAGCGCCACACGGCCTACCACGAAGCGGGCCACGCCTTGATGACGCTTTTGTGCAAGCACAGCGATCCGCTCCACAAGATTACGATTATCCCGCGCGGGCGCGCTCTCGGTGTGACCATGAGTTTGCCGGAACGCGACCAAGTGAGCTACAGCCGCGAATACGCCGAAGAACGCATCATGATCATGATGTCAGGACGCCTTGCCGAACTCATATTCTTCAACCACCAGAGCACGGGAGCCTCCAACGACATCCAACGCGCCACAGAACTCGCCCGCAAGATGGTGACGGAATGGGGCTTCGACGAAGAAATCGGACCAGTCTGCTACAGCCGTACCGACGGAGAAGTGTTCCTCGGACGCGAGATTTCCAAGCCCAAGGAAATGTCCGAGATGATGGCCGAAAAGATCGACAACGCCATCAACAACTTGATCAAGCGCATGGACCAGGCCGCACGCAAGCTCATCGAAGAGAACAAGGACAAGCTCATCGACCTCGCCGAAGCCCTGTTTGAATTTGAAGTTTTGGACCGCGAAGAAATCGACAAGGTCATGGCTGGCGAAAAGCTCACCGGAACAAAGAAGAGCCGCCAGTACCAAGCCATGGAAGAACTCGCGAAAAAGCGCGAAGAAGAAAACACTCCGCCGCCGGATCCAGGAAACCCGCCTCCGGTAGCACCGATTACCGACGTGCAGCCAGCACCCGCTACAGGCAACGAGACCGCCACCAATTCCGTCAAAGAATCCGACCAACAATAAAAGAACGCTCCGTAACTATGCTCCGTACTTTACTTGAATCAACACGCGCTATTCCTTGGAAAATTGGGAATGATGTCATTCCAGCTTCGAGGATGCCGCTTGTCATGGGTATCGTGAACGTTACCCCGGACAGTTTTTTCGATGGAGGAAAGCATAACACGCCCGAAGCCGCTTACGAGCATGCGATTTCGCTAGTCGAACAAGGAGCCGTGATTCTCGACATCGGCGGTGAAAGTAGCCGCCCCGGAAGCGCACCGGTCAGCCTCCAAGAGGAACTCGACCGCGTTTGCCCGGTCGTCGAAGCGCTCGCCCAGACGGCGGCGATTTCGGAAGACCTCGACAATCCGGGTTTCCGCAAGTTCTACATCTCAGTCGATACGGTCAAGGCAAAAGTCGCCGAAGAATCCATGCGTCTCGGGGCGCACATCATCAACGACATCAGCGCCTGCATGATGGACCCCGACATGGTTTCGACAGTCGCCCGCACAAAGGCAAGTGTGGTCTTGAACCACATGCGCGGAAATTTCGGAACGATGCAGCAGGACTTCAAGCCATACACGAACGTAGTCCAGGAAGTCCAGGAAGAGCTTTTGGCGCAAGTGCAAAAGCTCCTCGATGCCGGCGTCGAAAAGGAACGCATCTGCATTGACCCAGGAATCGGCTTTGGAAAGACAGTCCAAGACAACATTGACTTGATGAAGTCCGTCGATGAAATGCTCAAGGACGGTTACCCCGTTTTGATCGGCACGTCCAGAAAGTCCTACATCGGCAAGATGATGGGGCTTGAAAACAGTGACCGTCTCATCCCGACCGTTACGGCAGGCGTTATTGCAGCCCTCGGCGGTGCAAGTGTCATCCGCGTCCACGACGTTCGCGAGGCAAAAGAATCTCTATTGTATTTGGAGGCTTTGAAGTCCCATGACCCTGTTTAAGTTATTCAACATCATCGATGTTCGAATGGCCGACATTCTGGACATACTCCTCATATCGGTTATTCTTTACTACATCTTCTTGCTGTTCCGCGGAACGCGTGCGGCACAGATGATTTTCGGTTCGTTCCTACTTATCCTCGCCTGGCTCATTGCTCAGTGGTGGGAACTCCATACGCTTGTATGGATGCTCAGTAACCTTGCGACTCTCGGTATTATCGCAGTCGTCATTTTGTTCCAGCCCGAAATCCGAAGCGCCCTCACGCGAATCGGTCAGAGCGTGAGTAAGGTCGATTTGCGCAACATTCTCTTCCACGCAAGCGGTCTCGATGACATCGCTCAAAAAATCTGTACCGCAGTCCAGGATTTGGCAAAGACCAAGACGGGAGCGCTCATTGTGCTCGAAAAACGAGTCGGCCTCAAGAACTACGCCGACACCGGCGAACTGCTCGATGCTCGCATCAGCTCCAGACTTTTACGCGCATTGTTCTTCCCGAATTCCGCATTACATGACGGTGCCGTCATTCTCAACTGCAAATCGATTGTCGCCGCAGGCTGTATTCTCCCGATGCCGACAGGTAACATCGAAGGAGACGCGGGCTACGGCATGCGCCACCGCGCTGCAAAGGCTCTCGCTGCCGAAAGCGACGCCCTTATCATCATCGTCTCCGAAGAAACCGGTAAAATTTCGACCGCCTACAGAAACAACCTGAGACGCGGTCTCACTCCGAAAGAACTCAAGGCAGAAATTTTCCGCCACTGGCATGAACTCTTCAACGAAGTCATCGAAGAAGAACCTGTCGAAGGCGAAAACGAAGCTGTAGAAAATTAAGATTCAGGATAGCTTATGGAAAACGCAAACAAGACAAACAAGCCCACAGAACCACAGAAAAAGAAAAACGGGAAACGCAATCTCGTCATCTTGATTCTAATGATCCTTTTGCTCCTCTGCCTGTTCGTTGTACAATGCCAGCTGAACAAAATCAAGCAGCAAGCAATCGAAGACCAGAAGCTTTCGGAACTGGCATTACGCCAAAAGCAAATACTCGACAGCCTCCGTCTGCTTGAACAAGCCAAGGCCGACAGCCTGAAGGCGCTCGAAGACGCAAGAATCGCCGACAGCCTACGCATGGCCGACAGCCTGCGCAGGGCAGATAGTCTCCGCATCGCGGACTCTCTTGCCAACATTAAACCCACAATCAACAAGGATAGCCTCAGAAACTTTCGCGATAGCATCCGCGCTGTCCGCAAAGCCCGCAAAGACAGTCTGGACTCTCTAGCAAGGATCGATAAGGCCAGGCAAGATTCCTTGAACAAGGCTCGACTCGCCGACAGCCTCCGCAATTCGGACAAAGTCCCGCCCACAGCAGAAATTACGCCACCCGCAGGCCGCTACTACGACCCGATCAAGCTCAAGGTCAAGTGCGATGAAATCAAGTGCAAGACATTCGTCTCCATCGGCGATACGCTCAACCCGCAAGACGCAAGCAAACCTATCGACTATAACAAGACCGGTTCCGTATTCTTCTACGCCGCCGATTCCGTGGGCAACCGTACCGCCTGGGAAGAAGCCAAATACGACATGGCATCGGACAACATTTGCGGAAAGAACGCCTACCCCGTCCCCGTCGGAGGCCGTACCGTCTGCGTCGATGCCTACGAATACCCGAACCAGCCTGACGCCACTCCCAAGGACATGGTCTCGCAAGAAGAAGCCGCTAACATCTGTAAAAAAGAAGGCAAGCATCTCTGCACCATCGAAGAATGGCAGGCAGCCTGCCGTGGCAAGGACGGATTCAAGTATTCCTACGGCAACAGCTACAAGCAGAGCAAATGCAACACCAACACGAAAGCCGCCAAACGCAGCGGCCGCAAGACGCAATGCCGCAGCTGGTGGGGCATGTACGACATGAACGGAAACCTCTGGGAATGGACATCGACGACTAGCAAGCAGCACCCGGACAAGTTCCTCGTTGCCGGCGGTGCATGGAACACCAACAACGAAAGCCGCTGCTCCGAAAGCAAGTTCAGTTTCTATCCACAGAACCAGTACCCAAGCGTCGGTTTCAGGTGCTGTAAATAAGGTTCCGTTAAAACAACGTTACATAGATTCACTAACTTAAACGAAAAAAAAATTCTAATTTAAGACCATGAAAACAAAAATTCTTCTCTCTGCACTTCTTCTTTCTTCTTTCACTTTCTTCGGTTGCGGCGATAATCAAGCCCAATACACAGGTTACTGGAAAGGCGAAGCCGACATGATTTTCGAAGTATTCACTGAAAACAACATCGACTACACCATCAGGAACGTGAACGGAGACTTGACCGCCAAATACGAAAACAACGCCCTCCGCGGCAAAAACTCCCTCAACATGGATATTTTGATGCGCGTAAAAGGCGACTCCGCCTACTATGAATTTGGCGAAGACGAGTCTGGCAAGATTGTCACAGGTTACAAGAGAATCTCGAAGGACGAATACGACAAGATATTCAAAGCACAGTCCGAAGCCAAGTCCAATTACGACTGAGTTTAAGTTTCTAGAGTAAAAAGCAGCCCGCGTTAATAAACGCGGGCTTACTTATTTGCAAATCGCAGCCTTATTTTTCAAGGACTTCGAGTACAAGCTTTTCGAGCATTTCAAAGCTCGGAGCCCCGCTCCAGACGCGCTTGATGTAGCCGTTCGAATCGAGGAGCATGAGCGTCGGGACCGCATGGATTCCGTAACGGCGCCACAGCCCCTGGTCGCCATCGCGATAAAGCGGATACGGAGACGCATGCTGTTTCTTGTAGAACGTGAGGAGCGTGTTTTTCGGTTCAGAAGAAATTCCTATAATCTCAAGCCCTTGGCCGGAATACTTGTTGTACATCTGTTCGAGCACGGAAAGAGTCTGGCGGCAAGGTCCGCACCAGGTGGCCCAAAAGTCAAGGAGAGTAGCCTTCGGAGCCTCTTGCCTCTTTTCGCCATTCTTGTAGAAGTTCTTGCCGAACGATGCCATTTTGCTACCGATGGCAGAACCCGTCAGGCTGGAGATGTCGTCCGGGCGTTCCGTAAGCGTCACCGTCAGCGGAATGCGCTTGCCGTCACGGAAAATTTCAAGACCGACCTGCGTACCCACGGCAGCCTCTTTCAAGACGTTCTGGATTTGCGCCACGTTGACGAGTTCTTTTCCGTCAAAACCAATAACCAGGTCGCCAGATACAACCCCCGCAGAAAGGCAACCCGATTCCGGATGGACGCCGGAAACAAGGAGCGCCAAATGGTTTTCGTAAAGGGATTTCTTGTAGGTAAGGCCAAGCCAAGGCGCAGCAAACGCAGTCCCCGACAAGAAAGAAAGAACGAGAATTGCACGAAGAATCTTAGACATTTATACCACCCTATAAAACTTTACTAAAAAAAGTAAAACCCGACATGGAGCGCCGCCGTAAAATGCGCTTCGCGATTCATAAAATCGCTATCCTTTTCGACAAGCGGTTCCCCGATAATATAACTTCCGCTGAGTTCCAAACGGCACAAAAAACTCGTGTTCTTAAAGAACAGAATATCTCGACCGTAGCCAACCGTTACGCGAGGCGGAAAGAAACTTTCGTCATCGCGCTCGAACGACACGAATGAAACACCAATGCGTAAAAAATCGTCTTCGCGGAGCCCTCTAAAGAAGAATCTCCAGTCAAGCCCGAGTTCCAGATACTCCCCGGAAAAAAGCGCCACGCCAAAGACGTCCGCCGAATGGTGCTTGTGAAAACGGTACTCGCCGCTCAACAAAATTCCCGGATGGATCGAACTCAAATAATAGACAAGCTCCAGTTCCCCGCCAAAAGAAAGCGCCGAAAGCGAATCCTTGGCCGGAGCATCTTCGTAGGATTGCTCGATAAAGTATCCAGCAAAAGACTGGACACACGCGAGCAAAACCGCTACAAAAAATATCTTACTGTTTTGGATGAGCCGCATCGTATTCCGCTAGAGTTTTAAAACCGTCTTTTGAAAGCGCCTCGGCAAGTTCCTTGCGCATCGCATGGGCCGCCATCCAGCGGAACGCGACAACGGAGTAGCACTGAACCGCATCGACACCAAGCTTGACGAGGTCGTAAATCTTGTAACCGTGGTCAATGCCGCCACAAGCGATAACGCTCATCTGCGGGTAATGTTCGCGAACGAACTTGACCTTTTTCACCATGTTTTCGTAAAGCGGGCGACCGGACATGCCACCGCAATCGCCGTCAGCGCGAAGCGGCGTCAAATCCTTGTATGCCACGTGAACCGGAAGGTCGGAGAGTTTCTTTGTCGGGTACGTGTTGCCGACGACGACACCGTTCACACCCACTTTCACCAGCATATCCATGATGGTCGCCGTATGATTATCTGGCATATCCGGGCTGAGCTTGGCATAGATAGCCTTGCGAATAGTTTGACTGTTGCGGTAATCCGTAATCGCGGTAAAGATTTTGTTGACAAGCGACATGTCTAGGTCAATACGATTTTCACCCGTATTCGGGCAGCTCAAATTGATTTCGACGTAATCCGCCGCCTTGTACGCAATCGAAAAACTTTCGACGATATCCTTCAGCTTTTCATCTTCGTCGGTAAGGCCCGGAGTTTCGGCAACGGAAATGGCCACGCACATGTGCAGCCTGTGCGCCGCAGAAATTTGAGCATCCGTACGACGAGTCACCGCTTCAACGCCATCGTTGTTGAGCCCCATGCTGTTGTGGATTGCGCGGTCCTTTTCAATAAACCCGATGCGCGGCCTGTGCGTATTCCCTTCGCGAACGTGGCGTGTCGCCGTACCTACAGAAATACCGCCAAACCCC
>JAEEGI010024860.1_pt1 | contig 11651 bp, 9 predicted proteins | sample 8958751 | NCBI WGS metagenome assembly JAEEGI01 (sample SAMN16246545, study PRJNA631951) | gut metagenome | biome: gut microbiome; feature: rumen; material: KS-attached | host: Bos | place: Iran: Karaj | collected 2018-10 | reverse complement strand
AGCCGGCTCCCGCAGAGCACGGGCAAGCGCGTGGAACGCGAGCGCAAGGGCGCGAGCGGCCGCACGCAAGAAATCCAGCGCCTGGTGGGCCGCTCGCTTCGCGGCGCAGCCGACCTTGCAGCCCTCGGCGAGAATGCCATCGTGGTCGACTGCGACGTGATCGAAGCCGACGGTGGCACGCGAACGGCAAGCATCATCGGCGGTTTCGTGGCCCTTGCCCTCGCACTCAAAAAAATCAAGGAACGCCTCGGCATCACGCAGCAGATATTGAAACACGGCATCACCGCCATCTCGGTAGGCGTCGTCGATGGCAAGCCGCTTTGCGACCTCTGCTACGTGGAAGATTCCGCCGCCGACGTCGACATGAACGTCGTGATGCAGGATGCCGCAAACTTCATCGAAGTGCAGGGCACCGGCGAACACGCAAGCTTTGACCGCAATATGCTAAACGCGCTCCTCGACTTGGGCGAGAACGCGTGTAAAGACATATTCAAAAAACAGATGGAATTGATTGGCGGCGAACTGCCCTAGAAGTTGGGCCAAAGCTGCCTTGACACAAACGGATCGGCGCCCTGCTTGCAGACGTTCTTGGCATCGGTGTACTTGCCGACACCAATCACTTTGAACCTGTTCGCCGCATCCGCTTCTCCGTAGGCAACAAACAAAATCGACGCGACACGAGTCGGATCGCTAGGCGTTTCCACAGCGGAGACAAAATCGCTCCACTTCGAGCACACCGTCTTGACTTCGACGCTCTTGGGTAGCGAGATCTTGGGCATTAACGCCATTTTCTTGATATAGGTAAATGCCGTATCGTTAGACATTACCACATCCATGTCCGTTTCCGAGGCATAGGTTACGCACAAACCTCCCCAGGCAGAAACGTCGGCAATGTCCGGGACTCCATTATTTCCAGACAAAGCTTCCCCGGCAACATTAAAACCGATACCTGTAGCGCCCTCATCTCTATACTTGAATGTTCCACAAACACCCCCGCATTCTTCTATAAGCGGGTCAAGACTAGTCTCATATTCATATTGCATTACAGGCCACGAGACGTACGTATCAGCTTCCTCATCGCCGAAACTGAACCAATATCCGGATGTTTCGGACCCATTATCGAGCCCTGTATTGACATAGCCATAAATATCAGACGGACCATACCATAAATCACTGACGCTCTCAGGATTCGTGCAAGGCCCGGCGATACCGCTAGAAGAACTTTGTTCAGAACTGCTTTGTTTGGAACTAGAACTGCGCAATGCGATAATCCCTTCGTTATAACTCTTCTTTGGCAAAACATAGGCATAGCCATCGACCTCGCATGCTCCATTCGCATCGTATTTACCGACAGCGGCAATAGAAAGGTGTCCCTTTGTACTATCGGCGCCCGGCATAACGAAATAAATGCTAGACGCATGTTTCGAAGCCTCGGCTGCATTCAAAGCATCCCATGTAACGCATTTTTCTACAAATTCAGTTGATTTACCAAATTCAGTCTGATAAAAGGTATCGTCGTCTGTATAAAGCCTCAAGAGCACATCCCCATCCGCAGCGTACGTCACACAGATGCCACCCCAATCGCTGATGTCACCATCCCTTAGGACGTACGAGACATTGGGCTCCTCAATGCCCGCAACATCGAATCCCATTCCCCCAAAAATTTCAGCAGAGGTTCCTTTTCTAAAAATAAATTCAGCGCAATAACAACCACAATATTCTATAACCGCTTTCACACAATTATACTCGGAACCATCATCATAGTAGCACACATTATTCGGGTTATAACTCTCAGTAAGACCGCCATCAGGATCATCGCCAAAAACATACCAAAGCCCTGCACCATGTGTAGAATCAGGATCAAGCCCCGTATTCACTAAATTTTCGCCTTTGCTAGCATTCCACAAGCAGGCAGCCGTATTCTTCGGCGTTTTCACGCTACTTGAGGAATTTACAGCACTCCCGCCGGCATCGCCACTGCTCGACTCCGCAACAGATGAACTGCTTTCGCCAGACACCACCGGAGTCCCGCTAGACTCCGGCGAAACGACGGAAGCGTCCGACGGATTGTCATCGAAACAAGCGACTAGACAAAGCATCGCCACGCTTGTGGCAAGCCTCAAGATTTCCCTAAACATAACACCCAACCTCCTTCATTTATAAATTTAATAAACGGTTTTGGGGATGGAGCAAGCCCCTTTAGTAGAATATTTGCCGATACCCGCTATATTAAACTGGTTCCTATCGCCATTTTCAGTACTCTTTACAATAAACTGAATCGTGCTCACCGCCGTTCCCAGATTCGGGACACTCGATTGAAAATCATCCCAGGCAACACACTTTTCGATAAGCCCTCCCGATGCAGGGAGAGAGGCTTTCGGAGAATTATCGTACGGGACATCTTTTACAACAACATTTAAGTAAGCATCCTTTTCGGAATAATAAGTGATGCAAAGGCCTCCCCAGTCCTTGATATCGGCAAATTTAGGCGTTCCATAGCAAGTGTTACCTTCACAAGAAGTCAATGTATCTTCAGCAATATTGAACGCTACAGCAGATGCGGCATAATCCGCTTTTTCCAAAGTAAATTTCATCGTTCCGCAAAAGCCATTGCATTCCATGATAACAGGCTCATACATATAAGGCTCGTATTCCGGATTTGGATAAGCCGGAAATTCAATTCTTGAATATGCACCCTCGGGAGAAGCATCGACATCATACAACATTCCGACAAATTCACCTCGATCATTATAGCCAGTATTGACAATTCCTGATCCATCCAAACCTTTCCACAGGCAAGTCAAGGAATCGTCGTTTGTAGTAACCAGGCCTAAATCCTGTTCATTCGTACCGCCATCGCGATTCCACTGCGGAAGATTCTCGTCGTAAGTACTGACACCTACGATATTGAATTTTCCCTTGCCATCGGAATTACCCATAAATACAAAGTTGATTGCCTTGACTTCTTTAGCAGCCTCTTCGCCTGAATAGATCTTGCTCAATTTTGCCTTATTGTATTCCGCCCAGCTAGACACCTTAAAGTCGCTCCATTTGGCACAACGCGTAATGGCGACATCAGAACCAAGCATATTCATAAGCGTTGGAGTATTCGTTACAGTTTTCGGAAGCGTAATGCCCGGATAAGCTATACCCGGATACACATAATCAATCGTATCTAAACCACCAACATTCACATTGAGATAGACACTCACCGGGTATTCTGAGGCATACGTTACACAAATACCACCCCACGCAGAGATATCCACCGTCGAATTTTCTTCGGCAAGCGTAAAACCAAGAGCCACCCAAGGCTTTGATTCCAAGCTTTGTAACTCAGCGATTCCGCACACGCCTCCACAATGTTCAAAAACCGCATCCAAAGTATTATCAGAATAATCATTGCCCATCGGCACAGGCCAAGTTATACGAGAATAATCATCGCTAAAGCTGAACCAATACCCAGTATTATCATTATTGGTATTGATTTTATAATCAACTTTTCCATTCCACAAGTCAAATTTCGGAACCGCCTCTACGCTGCTAGAGGATTGCACCGCAGAAGAGCTTTCAACAGCAGAGGAGCCGCCCACAACAGACGAACTGCTTTCAACAGCAGAAGAGCCACCCACGACAGACGAACTGCTTTCACCATGAGCAATCGGATTGCCGTCTTCCACGACTCCCGCCGTATTGTCATCCGAACATGCCACAATGCCAAGCACAAACGAACATGCAGAAATACACGCCGATATGTCAAGAAGTTTCTTAAGCATGTTTTTTTTCCTCCTCCCACGTCAGCGGGAACAACTGTAAATTCAACCTATAGACACGACCGACACCACGGCCTTTCAAAGCGATTTGAGCAATCCGCTTACGGCAAGCATCAATTTCTTGCACAATTTCCTCGTAATCCTCGTCCGAAATCCCCATCGTAATGCCCGAATAATTTCGTTCTTTCGAAGAAAACTGTTCAAGCGCTTCATCTGCAAAGCGAATCATTTCATGGTGCATGGAGCGCATCGCAACAGACATGATTTCAGGAGAACCCGTCAGATGCTTATCAACTTGTTCATAAGCATCTCCCTTTTTCTTCAACAATCCCGCATTCACCATAAAATCCAGCGACTTGCGAACATCCACCGCTGAGACATCCAAACAACAACGCCTTGCAATTTCCCCCGGAGTCGCCCCAGGCATCACTGGCGCAAGCTCTCTCACCACCGGGTGAATCCAGGTTTCAAAGAACTTGTACGCATCGCCGTCAACAACCTTTACAAAATTATCTTTAGCCAGTTTCAGCATCGCTTCAAAAGCGATTTTACGGTCCGCATCCGTTTTGGCATGGCAGCATTCCACCATCAACTTAAAGTAATCAAGTTCATAGCCCACCAAGCGCATCGCGGCTCCGACTTTTTCCGCTCCGACGGACGAAAGGCGCGTCTTTTTTTCACAGACAAGTTTCAGGTACGTTGGCGAAGTAAATCCCGCAATACGAGCAAATTCACGCCATGAAAACGATGATACGCGTTTCCGTTCATCATAATAATCCTGCATGTAGCAGCGATAATCCTGATACTCCGTAATCGATTTCATATCTACAAATATACTCTCTTCTTTTAAAAAGCGCAATATTTCATGATACTTTTTTAGTAAATTTTATAAATTTTATGTATTTTTACAAAAATTGGCAATTTTTTGATTATTTTCCATGATACACCAACCATAAAAAAATCGCCCACTCGGCAGCGGGCACAACAAAATTCAAATTTTAGCGCTTAATCAACAGCTATAACTAATTTTTGGATACAAAATTTTCCTTGGCCGTACATTCCGGATTGGAGAGGCTATGGTACTGACCCAAGCCCATAATGTTAAAGCGAATATATTGTCCGTCACTACCATAAAAACCGAACAACAGTGACTTTAGAGAAGACGCATTACCGGATGTTTTTCCGTCCGAAGAAACAAAATCGCCCCATTCCACGCACTTCGTCGTGACGTTAACGCTCTTCGGGAGAGTCACCTTCGGCTGAAGCTGAATCTGGCCTGTACTTTCATTTTCCACAGGACCTATCATCACCACATCCATATCCGCATCAGCAGCATATGTCACACATAAACCGCCCCAACTCGACGCATCCCCCGCCACCAATGTGTTATCCGTCAAAGATACTTCTCCAACAACGTTAAACGCAACGCCCGAAAAAGCGTCCTCTTTGTAGTACATCTCAGCACAAATGCCGGCACAAAAATCAATAACCGAATCCAACGACATTTCATTGTATTCATCTCCCACAGTCGTAGGCCAAATGAATCGAGTTCCCTCCCCACCATCATTCATATATCCAAAATTATACCAATAGCCAGCAGTTTCCGTCTCATTGACCAATCTCGTATTGACATTAGGCGTTCTATCTAGTCCATACCACAAATCATTTACAGACTTAAATGAACAGACATCTTCATATCCATCATTATTCTTGAACAATCTAATACTGTCCGAACCAACGCTTGAACTTGATGCGACCACAGCACTGGAACTTGAAACGGACACAGAACTGAAGCTTTCCTCCACTTCATCTAAATAACAAGCACCGTTAGGATTGTATTTTCCCACGCCGACAAACTTGAAAGAGCCAGCTTCATCACCTTTTTCCTTATTTCTGAAGAAGTTAAAAGTAATGTAGCGCGCACTCTTCATAAGATCCTTATACAAGGAATCTATCACAAATTCATTCCATGAATGGCATTTTTCTACAATGCTATCGGACGCTTCCAAAAGATTGGAAAAATGCAGTAGTTCCGAACCATATCGATCGGTCACTTCAACAAGAACGTCCATGTTAGACGAATAGGTCACGCAAAGTCCGCCCCAGTCCGTGATATCGACGGCCTGGTGCATGTTTCCGCCGTTTTCCGTGCCCGCAATATAAAATCCAATTCCGGCATTCATATTGTCCAAAGGCTCAAGCACATTACCCCGAATACCTTTATAATACTCAATTACTTGGGTCAAATCACCTTGATAACCGCCATATTCCTTTGGCAACTGGAAGCTTACGGTAGAATTCTGGGCTGCTGGATTATCAAAAGAATACCACTTTCCGGCATCCAACGATTCGTCAGAACTAAAGCCCGTATTCACCGTCAAGTCGCCCTCATATCCACGCCACATGCAAGAAGCATTACTCTTTTTCAGTTCACCCTGTTGGATTTTGATTTCTTTATACGAACTCAAGCCCTTGATTAAGAACGAACCTTTCTGCTTCGCTTTACCAGAGAATTCAAAGAAGACCGCACCCATTTTTTTCGCAGCCTCTTCGCTTGTAACGCTGTTCAAATTACTTTGTCTAAAGTTTTCCCATTTTGCGCAGCGGGTGCCAAGTTTAGAATGTTTCGGGAATTCCGCAACCGGCATACTGCTATCGACAACGGCTCCTGACCTGCCAGAACTGAATTTCAGATGCATGTCAAAATCAGATTCATACGTCACGCACAGCCCCTTCCACGAAGAAGCATCCACCGTCGAGCCGTCCTTGCGGACAGAATAACCGATGTGCGTACTCAGCACGCTCTTCGGGAAATCAGCAAATTCGACAGTCCCGCAAATACCGCCACACTTAGCAGCAGCGGCTTCCATCTGGTTATCGCCATTATATTTTCCTTCCAGAACGGGGTACGTAATGGTAGCCAAGAGTTCCTTGTCCAAGTTGCTTGCATCAAACCAGTACCCAGAAGTATTTATGGTGATTTGATTATCAAAAGCCCACAAATCATAACTGTCTGGCTCTTTCACTTCAAACGCCAACCCAGGATTTTCCTCTTCGGTGACCCCGGCCGTTTGTTCCGAGCACGCTACAAAACCGAGCAAAAGTGCAAAAAGTAAAACATCAAGTATTTTCTTTATCAACAACATCTTCCTCTCTCCAAGTCAAAGGGAACAATTGCAAATTCAATCGGTAAACCCGTTCGGTGCCACGACTGTTCAAGGCAATCTGCGCAATTCTCTTTCGGCAAGCATCCAATTCCTGCACAATTTTTTCGTAATCCTCTGCAGAAATACCCATAGTGAGGCCCGTAATATTTCTTTCCGACGGAGCATAGCGTTCAATGGCTTCCGTGCCAAATGACCCCATTTCACGGTGCATGGAACGCAACACCACCGGCATAACGTCCGACGCCCCCTTCAAATGCTTGTCCGTTTGTTCGTAAGCAAAGCCCTTTCTCTTTAACAGGCCCGTTTTGACCATGAAATCGAGCGATTCACGGACTTCCGCCGCCGTAACCTCATGGCAACAGCGCCTTGCAATTTCGCCCGGAGTCGCTCCCGGCATCACCGGGGCAAGTTCTCTCACGACAGGATGAATCCAGGATTCGAAATACTGGAACGCCTCACCATCCACAACCTTTACCTTGTTGTTATGCGCAAGCTCCAACATGCCTTCATAGGCGTTTTTGCGTTCTTGATCCGTCTTGGCATGACAATAAGTCACCATCGACTTGAAATATTCCAACTCGAAGCCAGCCAAATGCATCGCCGCCCCGACTTTTTCCGCTCCCAAGGGAGAAAGGCGTGTTTTGCCTTCACAAACCAGTTTGAGGTATGTCGGAGAAGTAAAGCCAGAAGCACGCGTAAATTCACGCCACGAAAACGACGAAACCCTCTTCCGTTCGTTATAGTAATCCTGCATATAGACGCGGTAATCTTGATATTCCGTAACCGGCTTCATATTTCTAAATATATAATTGTTTTTTGGATTGAGTACGTATTATGATACTTCTATAGCTATTTTTATAAAAAATAGTTAATTTTTAATAATTTTTGTAAAATACGGCATTCTCATGATACATACGATACGAGGATTTAAAACTTAGAGCTTAGAAAAAATGCGGCTAGGCATTTTTAATTAGGAATTCAGGATTAAACTTTCCAGTCGCAGAAGTTCTTGAGCATGGCGAGTCCGACTTCGCCGCTCTTTTCCTGGTGGAACTGGCTTGCAATTAAGTTGTCCTTACCGATGAGTCCCGTAAACGTCTGCGTGCCGTAAGTCGTTTCGGCAAATGCGTACTCGGCAGGCACTTGCGGGTAGTAGGAATGCACGTAATAGAAATCGCAACCGCTGCGGATGCCCTTCATAATCGGGTGTTCGCGGGTGAAGTTCACCTGGTTCCAGCCCATGTGCGGAATCTTGAGGCCCGGTTCGTCCTTGAAGCGCACGGCACGCCCAGGAATAAGCCCGAGCGTCTTGACGCCGCCGTCCTCTTCGCTTTCTTCGAGAATAATCTGGCAACCGATGCAGATGCCGAGCACCGGGTTCCCAGACCTCACCACCGCCTTGATGGCCTCGCCGATTCCCGTTTTTGTCAAGGTTTCCATGGCAGACGCCGCAGCACCCACGCCCGGGAAAATCAAGCGCGAGGCCTTCGCAATTTCGTCAGCGTCATGGCTCACCCTGGCATCCACGCCTATGTGCTTGAGCGCATTCATCACCGACGTCAAGTTGCCCGCATTGTAATCCACAACAGTAATAGCCATAGGAACCTCTTTAATTTTGTACGCACAAAGATAGAAAAAGAACCGCCGAAGCGGTTCCTTTAAACAAGTCTGTATCCGTTGCAACGAACTAGAACCAGCGCCAGGTCACACCGATGAGGTACATGTTCTTGTGCTGGGAATCCTGATCCAAGTCCTTGTCGTAGGCGATGTCGTAACCTACCTGGAGTTCGAAAAGCGGCGAAAGGGTGACAGTGAGGAGGTTTTCCCACTTGCCGTCAATTTCATCGAAGCCCTCGAAGTTGATGAACGCCCAGAGACGGCTCTTGAAGCCGACCAAGTCAGAGATCGAATACTTGAATTCCGTAATGCTTTCGAGACCCGGTTCGTCCTTGAACTTTTCAAACTTTTCCGTATCCGGATCGTCGGCGTAATGGTACTTCTTCGAAATGGTCATACGGTTTGCAAAGCCAAGACGCGTAGAGAAATTTTCGTTCGGGAAGTAGCCGATACCAGCCATCTGGGTCACGTAGCCCGGATCCATGAACTTGGAAATCGTCGTCTTGACTTCGTTACCATCTTCGTCTTCGCTATATTCGTAACCACGAGCGAACTGGGATTCGAAGCGGGCGCCGACATACGGCTTGAACAAAGCAAAAGCGTGGAAGTCCACAATCGTTTCGATAAAAATCTTGTCCATGGACTTGCGGCTGCCTAAGCCATCCGTCCAAGTATGACCATACTCGAGATCTACCTTGTTACGCCAGTCGGCAACACTCCAATGCGCCTTGAGGTCAGCATTGAACGTCAACAGCCACGTCGAAGAGGACGTACCGCTTTCCTGCTTCCAGTTGTGGAAATCCATACGGGTGAACTTGAATCCGGCGACCACGTCAGCCGAGCCCTCTTCCTTCAAGCATGCCGGGAGATAGTCTGCAAACATGCCACCGTCAGCTTCAGCGAAAGCCGTCGAGGCAGAAACGAGAGCCGCGCAAGCGATTGCGAATAATGATTTTTTCATATTACTTCCTTGTTTATGGTCCTTCTTTCCCATAGACCACATTGAACTTGTTTGTTCATAAAGATAACTAATTTTTTGAAAAAAATCTAAATGTAAATTACTATTATTACAAACATGTTACTCCGACGCCTCATTTTAACAATAATCGTCTTTTGGTGCATAGGGAATGCTGTAGCCAGCGAGAACAATTCACCATGGCAGTTCGAAGCGGGCATTTCGGCCGGCAGACCAACGCCAATCATGTTAAACGCAGGCGTCGGATACAAGAATTTCTTTTTCAGGGCAATGGGCGGCGGGCTCCATTTGCAGCCAGATGAATATTGGGTCGGTTTCCGCGGAAGTTTTGCATGGAAGTTTTTCCGCGAACTGCCTTTTTCAATTGACGCAGGATTCGGCAGCGGATATGCATTTGCCAATGCTCCCAACGGCTACCTAAGAACCTTAAACAGAGCTAACAATAAACGACTTGTGCGCCCTTATAATTACAAGGAATCGCTCGACATTTCAGCGGAAGTGCGTGCAAATATCTACGGAGTATTCTCGTACATCGCCATTCCGGTACACTGCTTTATGAAGCACGACGAGCCGACGGTGCTCTGGCAAATCGGGTACGCGTATAGATTCTGATTAGACGAGAGAATTCTGAGATGTCCGAAATGTCTCTACATTAATTTATCACAAGCAATTATTTATCAATCGTTTAGTCTTTAACGCAACGGACTGAGAAACCGTTGCCTTTGTCGGCTAAGTTCAGTTGCACATCGTCATGACCGAGGTACAAGGCCATGCAAGGTGCAAGGCTATTACTTTTCCATGTAGCGCTCATTGCAGTCCCCCAAAAGCGTGCTTCAGAACCCTTGTAGTGGTAACCCCCACCGGAATCTCTGCTGCCGGCAGGCAACATCGAAAACGAGAAATCATCCGTACCATCTTTATCATTAGACCAGCCACTTGTCGATTTGAGCTTTACGCCAGCAATAGAGGAATCGCCAACTGCGGTAAATAAAGTTTCGAACTCAGTCGTTTTAGGCAAATGCCAACCGGTTGGGCAAGCGGAATCCACAGCGTCATACCATGAGTAAAGGCGACCATACTTTTCACAGTATTTCGTTGAATCATTATAGCAACTGCTGTATTCTGTTTCAAAGTTCAGATTTTCAGCCATCCATGTTTGACGACCAATCGTTACTGTTTTGTAGGTTTGACCATCGCGAGAATCAGTCATTTCCCCCATACGTCCAGTAAACGAAGATGTTTTTGTACTAGAACTCGATTTTGCAGAACTGCTACTTTTTACAGAACTGCTACTGGGCTTTGATTCACTGGATCCTTCGTGGCTATAGCCGCTCAGGATGACGCTAGAGGACGACGATTCATCCAAAGATGGTTTAACAGAATTACTATCATCGCCACAGGCGGCAAGGGAAAGCCCAATACAAAGAGAAGCACAAAGAACAAGTTTATTCATATTGCGTAATAAAAAAAAATCCCGGCTCGGGTGAGAGTCGGGAAAAGGCGACCCCGGCGCTTCGGCACGCTCAGCGACCTTAAGCCGGGGTGACAAAGTAATGGATCCTATCGACCCTGCGGGTCGTGAGGATGACATGCGAAGTATTGATGACAGCCAAGACGGCTGTCGAACAAATTACTTCTTGAGGCTCGGAACGCCACCGAAGTCGACGTTCGTCTTCTTGCCGAGCAAGAGAGCGCGAGTCTTGAGCGGAAGGCCGTAGCAACGGATGAAGCCAGTAGCATCCTTCTGGTCGTACATGTCAACGTCCGTGAATCCACCGAGGCCCATGTCGTACAAGCTGTACGGGCTCTTGATGCCAGCCGGAATGATGTTGCCCTTGTAGAGCTTGAGGGTCACATCACCAGTCACAACCTTGTTCACTTCATTGAAGAAGGCGTCCATAGCCTGGCGGAGCGGAGTGAACCACTGGCCATTGTAGACAAGGTTTGCATAGGTCATAGACATCTTCTGGGCTTCGAACAAAGTTTCCTTGTCGAGCACGAGCTGCTGCAAGCATTCGTGAGCCTTGTAAAGGAGCGTGCCACCCGGAGTTTCATAAACACCGCGGCTCTTGAGGCCGACGAGGCGGTTTTCAACGATGTCCAAAAGACCGCAAGCGTTCT
>JAEEGI010024857.1_pt1 | contig 11654 bp, 11 predicted proteins | sample 8958751 | NCBI WGS metagenome assembly JAEEGI01 (sample SAMN16246545, study PRJNA631951) | gut metagenome | biome: gut microbiome; feature: rumen; material: KS-attached | host: Bos | place: Iran: Karaj | collected 2018-10 | reverse complement strand
CAGGACCACGCAGACGATGAGGACCATCGAAAGCCATTTATCCAGGCTGGAGGCCGGGAGCATCAGGAAATCGGATCCGCTGCGCTTCTCGGTCAGCCTGCCGTAGAGCTTGCTGCCGGCGCCGATGAGGACAACCAGCATGGAGACGAACAGGACGACGTATTTCACCTCATCGCCCAGTGTGGAGACCTTTCCGCTGAAAATCAGCGAAAAGAAAACCGTAAAGACCAGCAGGACGGCCGGGGTGAGGCCGAGCAGCAGCAGGCTGAGCCCGTAGTTGTTGCGCGCGCAGCGCAGGTCGTACAGGAAGTAATTCCCGAAGCGCTTGATATCGAATACGTTATTCATGGCTGAAGATTGCTTTTACGAGTTCCTTGTTCTTGTGGACGGCGTTGAAGAGGGCTTCGATGTTCACCTTGCTCTCCCTGCCGTCGGCATTCTGGCGGACCTGGATGAAGCCGCCGGGTAGCTGCTCGGTATAAAGGCTGTCGGGGTGGAGCTCGGTGCCATAGTCGAAATAGAGTTTGCGGGCAATCTCCTCCAGGCTTGCATCGAGGAGGACATCGCGCCTGTCGAGGATGATGATGGGATCGATCACGTTCTCGAGGTCGCGCACCTGATGGGTGGAGATCACGATCGTGGAATCTTCGGCAGTGTACTTGAGGATGGCTGAGCGGAACTGCGCCTTGCTGGGGATGTCCATTCCGTTGGTGGGCTCGTCCATATAGAGATAACGCGTGCCGCACGCGAGCGCGAAGGAAACATAAGTCTTCTTCAGCTGGCCGTTGGACATCTTGTTCATCTTCTTGGAAGGATCGTTCTCGAACTCCTCCATGATGGCGAGGAACTTGGCGTTGTCATAATTCGGCCAGAACTTGCCGGAAGCGGCCGCCCAGCCTGCGGCGGTGTCATTCACGGGCGCAACCTCGTCAGGAAGGTAATACTGGTCCGCCAGCAGGTCGGGCCTGCGGTCGAAAGGATTCCTGCCGTCGGCGTCGATAGAACCGGACTGGGTCTTCTTGAGGCCGGCGAGCAGAGTGAGGAGCGTGGTCTTGCCAACACCGTTCTCCCCCAGCAGGCCGTAGATCCTGCCGGGTTCGAGCTTCATCGAGATGTTCTCGAGTACGGGAGTGCTCCCGTAGCTGAATTGCAGTTTGTCGATCTTTATCATAGATAGTGTATTAGTTCATTAGTACACTGCAAAGGTACGACTATATTTTTTATTTGCAATAGCTGACGCAAAAAAAATGCAAAAAAAGTGACCTGTCGTCGGACCGGTCACTTTCAGGCAATATATATTATATGTGATTATTCCTCTGCCGGGGCGAGCGTGGTGTAGACGTTGGTGACATCCTCGTCGTCCTCGAGAAGGCCGGTGAGCTTGTCGAGCGTCGCGCGCTGCTCGGGAGTAACCTCCTTGAGGTCCACGTTGGGAATCTGCTCGAAGCCGCCGGAGATGAGGTCGTAACCGTTCTCCTCGATGTACTTCTGGATAGAACCGTACGCGGAGTACTCGCCGTAGATGACGATCACCTTGTACTCGTTGCCATCCTTGTCCTCCTCGGTCTGCTCGAAGAGCTCCTCCACGCCGTAGTCGATGAGCTCGAGTTCGAGTTCTTCGAGGTCGACGCCGTCCTTGGCCTTCACGCGGAAGGTGCACTTGCGGTCGAACATGAAAGACACCGAACCGCTGGTACCGAGGGAGCCGCCGCACTTGGAGAAGTAGCTGCGGACGTTGGCGACGGTACGGGTGTTATTGTCGGTCGCAGCCTCCACGAGGTAAGCGATACCGAAAGGACCGAAGCCTTCGTAGATGATCTCCTTGAAATCGCCCTGCTTGCTCTCGGTTGCCTTCTTGATGGCGCGTTCGATGTTTTCCTTAGGCATCTGCTCGGCACGGGCCTCGGCCATGAGTGCGCGCAGACGGGGGTTTCCGGTCACGTCAGGGCCACCCTGCTTGACCGCAATCGTGATTTCCTTTCCGAGTTTGGTGAAGGTACGGGCCATGTGGCCCCACCTCTTCAACTTACGTTCCTTACGGAATTCAAACGCTCTTCCCATATTATTCGGATACTCTGGTTATGTACTTCTGGATGTCGTATGCCTCGATGGACTGGGGATACTTGTCCTCGACCTTCTTGTAGCACTCGAGAGCGGCAGCCTTGTCGCCGAGTTTCTCGTAGACCATGCCGGCCTTCACGAGATAAGCGGCAGCAAAGACGTTGTCCTTCATGGAAGCGGCTGAGTTGTAGCACTTGAGAGCGGCCTCATAGTCCTCGAGTCCGACATAGGCATCACCGGTGCAGGCGACGGCACGGGGAGTGAGGATATCGTCCTTGCCCTTGTACTTCTTGAGATAGTCGATGGCATCCTCATACTGGCCGAGCTGGAGTGCGCAGAGGCCTGCATAGAGATAGACGTCCTTGCCGGACTTGGTGCCGTAATCCTCGATGATCTGGGTGAATCCGAGAACGTTGCCGTCACCGTTGAGCGCAAGGTCGTAGTTGCCGGCCGCAAAGTTATTCTCCGCTGCGACGGCCTCGGCCATCGCCTCTTCGCACTTGGGCTGATAGACGAACTTGTTATATGCCAGCGCGGCGAGCACGAGCACTGCCACGACGGCGGTAAGGGTGATGAGGAGTTTCTTGTTCTCGGTGAAGAACTGATTGGTCTTAGAGACGGTCTGCTCGATGTTTTCCTGGCGGGCAGCCTCTTTCTCGGAAATCTTGTTTGCCATATTTTTTACTGTTGATTTCTAAATTAGCTTGCAAATTTACTAAAATACTTCGAGAATCCAATATGGAAAATATTTGCTAAATTTGTAAGACAATGCCGTACCTAAAGAGAATAGTCATTCAGGATTTCCGCAACATAGAGCTCCAGGAACTGGAGTTCTCCCCCAACGTCAACTGCATCAGCGGAGGCAACGGCGAAGGCAAGACCAACCTGCTCGACGCCATCTGGTACCTCTCGATGACCAAGAGCGCCATCGCCCCTTCGGACCAGTTCAACTACAGGTACGGCACGCGGGCTTTCGCCCTCGGCGGGCTCTACGGCATGCCTGACGGCACGACCTCCCGCTTCAGCCTGAAAGTGGAGGACGGCGAGAAGAAGATCCGCAGGGACGACAAACCGTACACCAGGATCTCCGACCACATAGGCGTGCTGCCGATAGTGATGGTCTCCCCTTCCGACGTCTCCCTGGTCAGCGAAGCCGGGGATGAACGGCGCCGCTTCGTGAACTCAGTGCTCTCCCAGATAGACCGCGAGTATCTCAGCGCCGTGCAGCAGTATAACCGGCTGCTGCTCCAGCGCAACACCCTTCTGCGCAACGGCCAGGCCGACGAAGACCTGCTGGCCACTTTCGACGCCCGGCTCGCCGCGCTGGCTGAGCCCATATTCGGGCGTCGCGCCGGATTCGTGGAGGAACTCACCCCCATCGTCAGGCAGTACTACGCCCGTATTTCCGGAGGCCGGGAGGACGTCTCCATCGACTACCGCTCTGACCTGAAGAAAGGCGGGCTCGAGGCACTGCTGAAAGAGCATCGCGAGCAGGACCTGAACCTCAGGTACACGACCGCAGGCATCCAGCGCGACGATTTCATCTTCCGGATGGGCGACCACCCCATACGCCGCTGCGGCTCCCAGGGACAGCAGAAGTCCTTCCTCGTGGCGGTCAAATTCGCGCAGTACGAGATTATGAAGAAGGCCTGCGGGACTCCCCCGATGCTCCTGCTGGACGACCTCTTCGACAAGCTCGACATGAAGCGGGTGTCCAACCTCCTGGAAATGGTCGCCGGAAGCGAGTTCGGGCAGATCTTCATCACCGATTCCAACAAGGTCAGGATCAGCGGGATAGTGGATTCCATCACAGCGGACAGGACCTATTTCGAGGCGGCCGGAGGCGTCTTCACCGCACAATGAGCAGGATTGCGCGCAAGCAGGCGGTCAGCATCGCGGAGGTCCTCCGGGACTGGCTGAAATCGGAACGGCTCACCGTGCCGCTCAACACCCAGCGCGTGTTCGAAGCCTGGGACAACGCCTCCGGGGCCGGGCGCTATACCACGAAGAGATTCTACCGCGACGGGAAACTCTACATCACCCTGAGTTCGTCCGTCATACGCAGCCAGCTGTCCTTCCAGAGGGACGCACTGCTGGAAAAGATTAATTCACTGCTCTCCGACGACCCGCTGTTCACGGACGGCGAGCCGCTTGCCGGCAAGGTAAAGGAACTGATACTGAAATGAAATTTGTCATAGACGAATCCATACCGTTCATCCACGGGGTCTTCGAACCGTATGCGGAAGTCATCTACAAGATAGGCGCAGACATCTGCAGGGACGACCTGCTGGATGCCGACGCCCTCATCTCAACTTCCCGCACGAGATGCAACGAGGACCTTCTGGAAGGCACTTCCGTGAAGATCATCGCCACTACGACCATAGGCACCGACCATATGGACATGGACTACTGCAGCCGCAAGGGAATCTACGTGAAGAACGCTTCCGGCAGCAAGTCCGGCTCGGTGATGAACTATGTCTTCTCCGCCCTCTACGGCGCCGCCGCGAGGAAAAGCATCCCGCTGACCGGAGCGACCTTCGGAATCGTCGGACTCGGCAGCGTAGGGCGCAGGGTGGAATCCATGGCAATGACCCTCGGATTCAAGGTGATGCGCTGCGACCCGCCCCGCGCCGCCGCTGAAGGCCAGGAGCGTTTCTGCACCTTGGACGAACTGCTGGAAGGCAGCGACATAGTCTCCCTGCACGTCCCGCTCAACGACAGCACCCGTGCCATGGCGGACGCCGATTTCTTCTCCAAGATGAGGCTCGGGGCCTTCTTCATCAACACTTCCCGCGGGGAACTCGTGGTGGAGGACGACCTGATCCGCTTCATCCCCAAGCTCGGGCCGGTGATCATCGATGCCTGGAACAACGAACCGGACATCGACCGCGACCTGATGGACCTCGTGGACATCGCGACGCCGCACATTTCCGGCTACTCCTACCAGGGCAAGCAGCAGGGTACGATGATGGCCGTACGCGCCATAGCCAGATTCTTCAGCATCAGCGAGTTATACGATTTCTTCCCACCTGCTGAAGTAGAGGGGCTGGAAGCCGTCAAGCTCGACCTCAGGGGCAAGACCCAGGGCGAGATCGCGGCTATCCTGCAATACAACTACCCCATCTTCACCGACGACTTCATGTTCCGCATGGACCCCGGCGGATTCCAAAGGCTGAGGCAGGACTACCGCTACCGGCGGGAATACTACACGGACTGATGCACAACCACTGAGAACCAACACTAATAACCGATAACACGATGGATAACGCAAAGATCAACGCACAGGTCGAGAGATTCCGCAAAGGATTCCCCTGGCTGGAAATAGCCGCCCCCGCAACGCCTGGCAAGGGCATCGAGATCCTCACGGAGGAAGAGCAGAAGCGGGCCGCCGCCTACGCGGATACTGCCGAAACGGCAGGACGCTGCAAATTCGTCCCCGCCTCCGGCGCCGCATCGAGGATGTTCAAGGACATATTCGCCGGAATGGAGAAGCCCAACGACGCCACCACGGCGCTGGCTGACAAACTCGAGGATTTCGCCTTCTATGACCCGGAGACTTTCGGACCGGCACCGCACGATCCCTGCGGCACCGCGAGGAAACTCCTGACGGACGAAGGCCTCGGCTACGGCAGCAAGCCCAAGGGAGTGCTGAAATTCCACCGCTATCCCGACGAGGTCAGGACCGCTCTTGCGGAGCATTTCGTCGAAGGACAGGCGTATATGCGCAACCCGGATGGCAGCGTCAACCTCGTCGTGACCATCTCCCCCGAGCACCGCGCCCTCTTCGAAGCGGCCGTCGCCGAGATCAAGGATAAGTACGAGAAGCGCTACGGCGTGAAATACAACGTCAGCTTCACCTACCAGGACAAGGAGACCGACACGGTCGCCGTGGACAAGGACAACAAGCCCTTCGTGAAGGACGACGGCAGCATACTTTTCCGCCCTGCAGGACACGGCGCGCTCATCTACAACCTCAACGCCCTCGACGAGGAACTGGTGTCCATCAAGAACATAGACAACGTGTGCGTGGAGCGCATGCAGCCCACCACATATTTATGGAAGAAGGTGCTCATGGGAAGGACCCTGGAACTCAGGGACAGGATATTCGACTATCTCTACACCCTCGACCAGATGACCGAGCTCCGCGTCAAGCAGGCCGACTTCTCATACGTTCCCGTTTATAACATGAACCAGGACGACCCCTACGCCACTCCGGAATGCCAGGAGCTCTGCAACGAGATAGAAGCCTTCCTCAGGGATGAACTGTGCATTGTGATGCCGCCGGCAAAGGACTGCCGCGACAGGGGCGAAGCCCTGAGAGCGAAGCTCAACCGCCCGATCAGGGTCTGCGGAATGGTGCGCAACGAAGGCGAACCCGGCGGAGGCCCGTTCATCATCCGCGCAAAGGACGGCAGCACCTCGCTCCAGATCCTGGAAGGCGCCCAGATAGACAAGGACAATCCGAAGGCGGTGGATGCGATGAAGAATGCCACCCACTTCAATCCGGTGGACCTGGTGTGCTGCATCAGGAATTACAGGGGAGAGAAATTCGACCTGTTGAAGTATGTCGACGAGGAGACCGGCCTGATCAGCGGCAAGAGCTACCAGGGCCGGGAGCTCAAGGCGCTGGAACTGCCCGGGCTCTGGAACGGTTCGATGTCGGACTGGAACACCCTCTTCGTGGAGGTTCCGATAGAGACATTCAACCCCGTGAAGGTCGTGCTCGATCTCCTGAGGCCTGCCCACAGGCAGTAATTACATCCCGCTCATCAGGACGGGATCGTCGAAGTAGTCGATCCGCATCGCGTGGCGCACCTCCCTGAGGGTCTGCGCCGCTTCGGCGCGTGCCGCCTCGGTTCCTTTGCGGAGTATCTCATAGACAGCCGGGATGTCCTTCTCGAGTTCGGCGCGGCGGGCACGGATGGGCTCCATCACGTCATTGAGGATGGCGTTCAGGAAGCTCTTCACCATCATGTCGCCCAGGCCACCCTTGCGGTACTGGTCCTTGACCTCGTCCAGGCTGTCGAAAGTGAAACTGACCTTCTTGCCGATGAAGCAGGAACGGAATTTCTCGAAGTGCTCCGGCTTGCAGAACGCATCCAGATAGGTGAAGACCGCATTTCCCTCCACCTTGCCGGGGTCGCTGACCTGGAGATGTCCGGGATCGGTGAACATGCCGCGGACCTTCTCCCACACCTCCTCGGAGGAATCGCTGAGGTAGATGCAGTTGCCCAGGGACTTGCTCATCTTGGCCTTGCCGTCGGTGCCGGGAAGACGGCAGCAGGCGGGATTGTCCGGAAGCAGGATGTCCGGTTCAACGAGCGTAGGGCCGTAGGTCGAATTGAACTTGCGGACTATCTCGCGGCACTGCTCGAGCATGGGCTCCTGGTCCTCGCCAACGGGCACGGTAGTGGCCTTGAATGCGGTGATGTCGGATGCCTGGCTGATGGGATAGCAGAAGAATCCCACGGGCGTACCTTTCTTGTTATTGTTGTCCTCGTCGTCGGAGAAGCCGCGGAGCTGGATCTCCTGCTTCACGGTCGGGTTGCGCTGAAGACGCTGCACGGTCACCAGGTTCATATAGTAGAACGTAAGCTCGGTGAGCTCCGGTATCATGCTCTGTATGAATATATTGGTCTTCGCCGGATCGATTCCGGCCGAAAGGTAGTCCAGAGCGACCTGGATGATGTTCTGGCGCACCTTCTCAGGATTGTCGGCATTGTCGGTGAGCGCCTGGGCGTCAGCGATCATTATGAAAATCTTGTCGAACTCTCCGGATTCCTGAAGTTCGACCCTCCTGCGCAGGGACCCTACATAATGTCCGAGATGGAGTCTGCCGGTAGGGCGGTCGCCCGTAAGTATTATCTTTGCCATAGGATTGCAAAGATACATAAAAAAGATAAAAGAGTTATCTTTACGCAATATTCCACGATATGTCCAAGGAAACGGCTAAGACAAACGCGGCGCGGCTGCTGGATGCGGCGGGAATCGCTTACGAACTGGTCCCCTACTCTTTCACGGAGGAGGACCTTTCGGCACAGCACGTGGCCGCAGAACTCGGCGAGGACATAGACCAGGTGTTCAAGACGCTCGTGCTCAGGGGCGACCGCAACGGCTGCTTCGTGTGCGTGATCCCGGGAGACTTCGAGGTGGACCTGAAGGTCGCCGCAAGGATCTCCGGCAACAAGAGCTGCGAGATGCTGCACCTCAGGGAACTGCTCCCGACCACCGGATACATACGCGGCGGATGCTCCCCCATCGGGATGAAGAAGGCCTTCCCGACATTCATCCACGAGTCGGCGCTGCTCTACGATTCCATTTATATATCCGCAGGCGTCCGCGGCCTGCAGTTGAAGATCGACCCGCAGGACCTCATATCCTTCATCGGCGCGGAAATCTACCCGATCTAGCCGGGTCAGAAGAGATAGTCGAAGAACTTCTCCGGCGTATTCAGTTCATCTTCCTTGACGGAGGCCGCCACGACCGTAGTGACCAGCTTGCGGCAGGGCTTCGAAACCAGCCTGACCATGTCGTCCAGGCTCTCCGGAATCCCGACATAGTCGTCCGGGTCGTATTCCAGGCCGGCACCCACCTCGATGGGATTCTCGGATACGTCCGCAGGATGTATGCCCCAGGTGCCGATTGCACCCCATCCGGCCTGCACATACTCGCCGGCGTGGTAATTAAGTCCTGTGACGAACTGCACCCGGCCGCCGGAGACGACGCTGGCTATGATCTTCGCCTTTCGCGATTTGTCGCTCATCTCTATCCTGACGGAGATATCCACCTTGCGTCCGGCATACGGGACTCCATATGAGATCATCTCGGCGAACGCCCCGCCGCGGAACTTGCCGACCCGGGCGGTGCGGCGCTCGGCCGCGAGCTTCACCTCATGGCCCTTGTCCCACAGGGCGATGCCGCCAAGTCCGACGGTCTTGCCCACGCGGTATTCGTCGCATCCGGCACCCTCGTTCTCCTGCTGCTCCCGCGTGGGATACCACAGGTATTTGCGGAGCTCCATCTGCTTGCCGCTCTTGGAATAGAGGTCGATGGCGCCGCTGTCGTTGAAATAGATGCGGAGGGCATACCAGGGATTCTCCACGGCGGGCCCGTGATGCCCCACTTTCTTATACTGGTCGGGGCCGTCCGAGACTATCTCGGAGACCTGTACGGAATCGGAACGGAAGAAGAGACTGGTCTCGGTCTGCGCATTGGACAAAAAAGTACACAAAAGCGCAGAAACGGAAATAATTAAACACTTTCGAGCTGTCATAACTCTTCAAAATTAATTATTTTTGCTAAAATAACTAAAACTGCCAAAATGTCTGTAAAGAATTATCTTGCAATCGACCTCGGCGCAACCAGCGGCCGCTCCATCATTGCCACATATGATGGGAAAAAGGTCGAAATGAAGGAACTCACCCGTTTCAAGAATCCGATGATACCCTTAGGCGGACATCTCTTCTGGGATCTCCCCGCGCTGTACAACGAGATACTCACCGCCCTCAGGAAGACCGTGGAGGACGGCATCAAGGTGGAATCAATGGGAATCGACACATGGGGCGTGGACGTCGCCTTCTTCGGCAAGGACGGCCAGCTCCTGAGCCTCCCCTACTGCTACCGCGACGCCCATACGGAAGGTGCCATCGACAGGTATATGAAGATGCACGACAAGCGCGAAGTCTATGACAGGACCGGCATCCAGTTCATGGAATTCAACACGCTCTTCCAGCTCGACACGCTCCGCCACAACGGCTGCACCGCCCTCGAGAACGCGGACAAGATACTCTTCACCCCGGATGCGCTCATCTACATGCTCACCGGCAAGGCGATCTGCGAATACACCATCGCCTCCACTTCCCAGATGCTCAACCCGAACACCGGCGACCTCGATGCGGAACTGCTGCGCAGCATAGGTCTCGACAGGAGCCAGTTCGGCCCCATGACACAGCCCGGCACGGTGATCGGTCCCCTTTCCGAGCAGGTCCGCCAGGCCACAGGCGTCGGCGAGGACCTCAAGGTGGTCGCCATCGCCGCCCACGATACCGCATCGGCAGTCGCGGCCGTTCCTGCAAAGGATCCGGACTACGCATACCTGAGTTGCGGCACCTGGTCCCTGATGGGCATCGAGTCCCCGGTTCCTGTCATCAACGACGAGAGCTACCGCCTGAACTTCACCAACGAAGGCGGCATCGAGGGCACCACCAGGTTCCTCAAGAATATCTGCGGACTCTGGATCTTCGAGCAGTGCCGTCCCGAATTCAAGGACGTACCCACGGAGATCGGACCGCTCACCGCGCTCTGCGACACCACCGATTTCGACTCCATCATCAATCCTGACGACCCTGCGTTCGCGCATCCGGTATCTATGACCAGGGCGATCGACGAATACTGCGAAAAGACCGGCCAGATCGCACCCCGCACGCCTGCGGAATACATCCGCTGCATCTACCTGAGCCTCGCGCACAGGTACAAGGCTATCATCGGAATGCTCTCGGAGATGTCCCCTAACCCCATCAAGCGCCTGCACGTGATTGGCGGCGGCTCGAAGAACCCGCACCTTATGCAACTCACGGCGAACGCCCTCGGAATGCCCGTCATCTGCGGCCCTACCGAAGGCACCGCGCTCGGCAACGTGCTGATGCAGATCAAGGCCGCTGGACTCGTCAAGACCCTGCCTGAGATGCGCGGAATCGTGGCGAACTCCGTCGAACTCAAGACCTATACCCCTGCGAAATAAATCATGCTAATAATCAATATCACAATGAACGAAACTGTAAAAAAAGCTTACGAGATCGCCAAGGAAAGATATGCGGCGATCGGAATCGACACCGAAAAGGTACTCGCCCAGCTCCAGGACTTCCATCTCAGCATGCACTGCTGGCAGGCTGACGACGTATCCGGCTTCGAAAGCGCCGGAGACCTCACCGGAGGCATCCAGGCTACCGGAAACTTCCCCGGAAAGGCGCGCAACATAGACGAACTCCGCGCCGACATCCTCAAGGCCAAGAGCCTGATCCCGGGAACCCACCGCCTGAACCTGCACGAGATCTACGGCGACTTCGGCGGCAAGTTCGTCGACCGCGACCAGTGCCTCCCCGAGCACTTCCAGAGCTGGATGGACTGGGGCAAGGAGCACGACACCAAGCTCGACTTCAACTCCACCTCCTTCTCCCACCCGAAGAGCGGAAACCTCTCGCTCTCCAACCCCGACAAGGCCATCCGCGACTTCTGGATCGAGCATACCAAGCGCTGCCGTGACATCGCCGACGCAATGGGCAAGGCTCAAGGCGATCCCTGTATCATGAACGTATGGGTGCACGACGGATGCAAGGAGCAGTCCGTCAACCACATGCTCTACCGCAGCCTGCTTAAGGAGTCCCTCGACGAGATCTTCGCCGAGAAGAAGGAATACATGAAGGACTGTATCGAAGGCAAGCTCTTCGGCATCGGCCTCGAGAGCTTCACCGTAGGCAGCCACGACTTCTACACCGCATACGCTGCGCAGAACGGCAAGATCCCTACCATCGACACCGGCCACTACCATCCGACCGAGAGCCCCGCTGACAAGGTTTCCGCCCTGCTCGCCTTCG
>JAEEGI010024856.1_pt1 | contig 11654 bp, 10 predicted proteins | sample 8958751 | NCBI WGS metagenome assembly JAEEGI01 (sample SAMN16246545, study PRJNA631951) | gut metagenome | biome: gut microbiome; feature: rumen; material: KS-attached | host: Bos | place: Iran: Karaj | collected 2018-10 | reverse complement strand
GCGGTGATATTCCCCCCATGTCAGAACTGGAGGGCGTCGACCTGGTAACAGAAGGTGCAGTCACAATGAGCAGGGTCCTGTATTACGCAGAAGACTACCTCAAAGGCAATGAAACCTACGAGACATGGAATTATGCGCATGACGGCGCTTCGCGCATCTGTCAGCTTCTGTTTGAAGAGGCTACCGATATCAATTTCTTTGTCGGACAGGCCGCCAATCCGGCATATCAGAATACCAGCCTTCCGCTCACTTTCAACATCAAGATGAATATCGTAAGAGATCTGTCGACATGTCTGGAAAAGATGGGCAAACGTGTAAAAGTCAGTTATTTTTAATTTTCATACAGAAACGGAGAAGAATATGAAGAAACCATTCGACTTCACAACGGTAGATGAAATCCTCGAGCGTTATCCGAAGCATGAGCGCAGCACCATTGCGATCCTGCAGGATATTCAGGAAGTCTACCACTACCTGCCTGAGGAGATTTTTCCCTACGTGGCAAAAGCAATCGGCGTAGGCGAAGCACGTCTGTACGGCGCTGCAACCTTCTATGAGAACTTTTCCCTCGAAGCAAAGGGCAAGTATGTTATCCGCTGCTGCGACGGCACAGCCTGCCACGTGCGCGGCTCAGTGCCGATCCTCAACCGTCTGCGCGAGCTTCTCGGGCTTTCCGAAACGAAGAAGACAACGGACGATCTGAACTTCACTGTTGAGACAGTTTCCTGTCTCGGTGCCTGCGGGCTTGCACCGGTTATCACCGTCAACGGAACAGTTCATCCCGCCATGACAGCCGAAAAAGCGGAGGCTCTGGTGAAGGAACTGCGTGAAGAACTCAAAAAGGAGGAAGAGGCAAATGCATAAACTTCTTTCAAGAAATGACCTCATTGAACTGCGCAAAGTCTGTGAAGCCGCTTTTGCTGCCGAAACCAAAAAGATTCTGGTTTGCGGAGGCACCGGCTGTGTGGCAGGCGGTTCACTGAACATCTATGCAAAGCTCAAAGAGATGCTTGAGGAAAAGGGCATTCCTGTAGAGGTCGAGCTTGCAGAGGAACCCCATGGTGAAGTGATCGGTATGAAGAAGAGCGGCTGCCACGGTTTCTGCGAAATGGGTCCGCTTGTCCGCATTGAGCCGCAGGGCTGGCTGTATACCAAGGTAAAGCTTGAAGACTGCGCAGAAATCGTGGAAAAGACGATACTCGGCGGTGAGTTTATTACGCGCCTCGGCTATCACAAGCAGGGCGAAACCGTGCAGAAGCAGGAAGATATTCCCTTCTACAAAAAGCAGACCCGCGTTGTACTTGAATCCTGCGGGCACATCAACGCAAGCTCTATCCGCGAATATATTGCCGTCGGCGGATACAAGGCACTTGAAAAATGCCTGTTTGAGATGACTGCCGATGAAATCATTCAGGAAGTAACCGATTCCAATCTGCGCGGCAGAGGCGGCGGCGGATTCTCAGCCGGCAAGAAGTGGGCAAGCTGCTCGAAGCAGAAGGAACTGCCCAAGTACACCGTCTGCAACGGAGACGAAGGCGACCCCGGTGCCTTTATGGACCGTTCCATCATGGAAGGTGACCCTCACCGCCTGCTGGAAGGCATGATCATCTGCGGTCTCTCAATCGGATCCTCCTATGGCTATATCTATGTGCGTGCGGAGTACCCGCTGGCGGTGGAACGTCTGCGCAATGCCATCGCCCAGGCGGAAGAGTACGGCATACTCGGAGATAACATTCTCGGAACCGGCTTCAGCTTCCATATCCAGATCAACCGCGGCGCAGGCGCTTTCGTCTGCGGTGAAGGCTCCGCTCTGACGGCTTCCATTGAAGGCAAGCGCGGCATGCCGCGTGTCAAGCCGCCGCGTACTGTTGAGCACGGCCTGTTTGAGAAGCCCACCAACCTCAACAACGTGGAAACGTATGCAAACGTTCCGATGATCATCAACCGCGGTGCCGAGTGGTACCGTTCCATCGGCCCCGAAAACAGCCCCGGCACAAAAGCCTTTGCTCTGACCGGCAACATCAACAACACAGGCCTGATCGAAGTTCCGATGGGCACGACGCTGCGTGAGGTTATTTTTGACATCGGCGGAGGAATGCGGGGAGGAAAGAAATTCAAAGCCGTTCAGATCGGCGGCCCGTCCGGCGGATGCCTCACAGAAAAGCATCTGGATATTCCGCTTGACTTTGACTCTCTGAAAAAAGTCGGTGCCATGATTGGTTCAGGCGGAATGGTCGTCATGGATGAAACGACCTGTATGGTCGAAGTCGCCCGCTTCTTCATGAACTTCACACAGAATGAATCCTGCGGCAAATGCATGCCGTGCCGTGAAGGCACCAAGCGCATGCTCCAGATCCTGACACGGATCACCGAAGGAAAAGGCGAAGACGGCGATATCGAGCTTCTCCTGGAACTTGCCGACACCGTTTCCCACACTTCCCTCTGCGGTCTCGGAAAAACGGCTCCCAATCCGGTCGTCTCCACAATCAAGAACTTCCGCGAGGAGTATGAAGCACACATCTATGAGAAGCGCTGCCCGTCCGGTACCTGCAGCAAGCTGAAACGCTTTGTCATCGATCCGGAAAAGTGTAAGGGCTGCTCAAAATGCGCGCGCAACTGTCCGGTCCACGCGATCGAAGGCGTGCTGAAATCCCCCTTTGTGATTGACCAGGAAAAATGCATCAAGTGCGGCGCCTGCAAGAGCAACTGCTCCTTCGGTGCTGTCAGAGAGGAGTTTTGATCATGCAGATTGCGAATATGATGGAAGTCGACGGAATCCCCGTCAAAATAGAAGGAGAGCGTAACCTGCTCGAAGTTATCAGCAAAACCGGTGTGAAAATGCCCGTGTTCTGCTATCACTCGGATCTTTCAATCTACGGCGCATGCAGAATGTGCATGGTTGAAGACGACGCCGGAAGGCTGATGGCAGCCTGCTCCACCCTGCCGAAAGCAGGAATGAAGATCCGCACCAATACCGGGCGCCTGCGCAAATACCGCAAGAACATCCTGGAGCTGCTTCTGGCCAGCCACAACCGTGACTGCACCACCTGCGAAAAGAGCGGAAGATGCACGCTGCAGGAGCTTGCTGCCCAGTTCGGTATCACCAGCGTCCGTTTCGCAAACGACAAAACCGTATCTCACAAGGACGAATCCTCCCCGAGCATTATCCGTGATTCCTCCAAGTGCATCCTCTGCGGCGACTGCGTACGGGAATGCAACGAGATTCAGCAGGTCGGTGCCATTGACTTCACGCACCGCGGTTCCAAAGCAAAGATCAGCACTGCGTTTGACAGGCCGATCAAGGAATCGCTTTGCGTACACTGCGGCCAGTGTGCATCTGTCTGCCCGACAGGCGCAATCATTGTCCGTGACGATTCCGCCAAGATCTGGGATAAGCTTGATGACAGCAGCGTGTTTGTCACCTGTGAGATTGCTCCGGCTGTCCGTGTAGGCATCGGAGAAGAGCTCGGCCTCGGAAACAGCGAGAATGCAATGGGCAGAATTATTGCAGCCCTGCACCGCATGGGCTTCGACATGGTTTATGACACCGTAACAGGAGCCGACCTCACCGTTATCGAGGAAGCCAATGAATTCGTTGACCGCGTGCAGAACGGCGGCACACTCCCGCTCTTCACCTCCTGCTGCCCTGCCTGGATCCAGTTTGCTGAAAAGAAGCATCCGGAACTGCTGCCGAATATTTCCACCTGCCGTTCCCCGATGGGCATGTTTGCAGCCGTCATCAAGGAATACTACAAGGATCGTCTGCCGGAAGGCAAGACCAGCCACTACCATGTTGCTCTGATGCCCTGCACAGCCAAGAAGTTCGAAGCCAAGCGTGACGAATTCAAGACTGAAATGGGCCCCAACACTGATGACGTTATTACCACGCAGGAACTGATCCGCATGATCAAGCGCTCCGGCATCATGTTCAATGAGCTTGAGCCTGAAGCTGTTGATCTGCCCTTCGGTACCATGTCCGGAGCGGGCATGATATTTGGTGTAACGGGCGGTGTAACGGAAGCCGTGCTGAGAAAAGTAGCAGCAGACTCCTCCAGAACCACCCTCAAACAGATCGAATACACCGGTGTACGCGGTATGGACAGCATCAAGGAAGCAACCATCCCCTTCGGTGACCGTGAACTGCATATTGCTGTCGTCAGCGGTCTCGGCAATGCTGAGAAGGTAATCAAACAGATACAGGAAGGCAGCGTACAGTACGATCTCGTTGAAGTGATGGCCTGCCGCGGAGGCTGCATCAGCGGCGCCGGCCAGCCGTACATTTCTCAGCGGCATCGCGTCAAACGCGGCGAAGGCCTCTATCGTTCGGACAGAGTCAGCACAATCAAGCGTTCTCAGGACAACCCTCTTGTGGAAGAGCTTTACAACGGGATCCTGAAAGACAGAGTCCACGAGCTTCTCCACGTGGAATATATCAAATAAACCAGCAGGCAAACGACAAAAAATCTCCGGCGGGTGAACCGCCGGAGATTTTTATTTTGCAAACCTTATTTTCTTGCCAGGGACATCACCCTCATATAACTGAGCCCTGCCAGAATGGCTGTGATGATGATCAGAATCAGCGTCAGCAGTGCATGATCCAAACGCGTGCCAAGGAAAACAACCAGCACAATCAGCCCCATGACAATGAACATGTTCGGAAGCATATAGATTGCCACAGCCGACCCCTGCTTGATCACCTCAATTTCATTCTCCCAGTCGAGCCGCATATGTTTAACGCCGCATACACATCCCCATGCTGTTGAGAATGCACACAGCACCATCCCCAGGATCATATACAATATGGTATCCAGCACAGGTGTTTTTGCGGATATGCACATACACAGAACCGCAAATTCCATAAACGGAACCGCAAGATACATATTAAACAGCATCTTGCCCTGATACAGTGTTTTTTTCTCAATCGGCAGGCTCTGAACGATCCAGTAATTCTTTCCTTCCAGTGAGGGAGAACATGCTGTCGTAGCAACCATGCCGATGAAAAAATAGACGATGTAAGGTATCGCCGGCTGAAGAAGGGAGGCACTGATCGGAGCCCCCTGCGTCACCAGCGCTATGATCCTGTCAAAACCTATGACGAGTGTGATAAGCCCAAGCAGAACAGCAAGAATCTCACCTATAGCTCCGTTCGTCATATAGGTGGTAGAACCTGTCAGCCTTCTGAATTCCTTGAAGACAATCGCATGGATAACACTGCGTTTCTTCTGCCGGGTCATTCTGTAATTTCTGGCCGCAGCATGCGACTTCAGCGCGGAATTTATGCTTCTGTAGGAATTGCCGACGATGATAAACAGCACTGCAAACAGCAGCGCACTGACTCCGGCCAGAAGCAGGATACCCGGAATGCTATACTTTGTCACTGCATCGGAGAACCATTTGGCAGGCAGATAGATCCCCGCCGCATTATCGGTAATCTCCGACATCTTTTCCAGAGTTGCCTGAACCTCATTATTCCGGAATATGCCTTCGATGATAAAGCGAAGAGAAAAGCAGAAAACAACAAAGATAAACGTGAGGACAGTCTGGATGATATTGGTCTTCTTAAACCCGGCACTGATTTTCGCTATAAGAAATCCCAGAAAAGCTGCAATCAGCATAGGAATGACCGGGAGGAAAAAGCTAAGGATGATCCACAGGGGGTATACAAACACTGCCGGCCGGGCAAAGTATCCGTAGCCAATCAGCATAGCAAAAGAAATACTCAGATACCATGGCAAGCTCTTGACATACATATACAGGAATTTGCACGCGGCAACGGTTCTTGCCTCAAAGGGAAGAGCCATCAGCATATCATATTCTTTGAAATTGAAAAGATATCCGTTCGTCTTAAAAAAGGTAAAGAAGAAAGCAAGAACACTGATGACAAGCGCACACATCACGGGCGCTGCATCAATAATCCCAGCGGCTCCGTAACCGATACACATCAGGATACCGTATCCTATCAGCATCGCATACAGGAGAAATAATCCTATGGTGCTGCCTACAATCTTTTTCCGTTTCTTTTTATCCTTCGAATAACGGAAGATATTTCTCTGGCTCGTGGATAAAAGCAGTGTCTTCAGAAGAAGAATGCTGTTATTTTTCATTGTCCGCCTCCAGGAAAGCTTCCTCCAGGGAATGTCCCTCCGTGAGCTCTTCCATGGTTCCGGAGGCAATAATCCTGCCGTGTTTGATGATGGCGACCTTATTGCACAGCTTCTCGGCTACATCCAGCACATGAGTTGAAAAGAAGACAGCAGTCCCCTGCCGGCACATATCGTGCATAATCTCTTTCAGAGTAAAGCTTGCTTTCGGGTCGAGCCCCACAAATGGTTCATCCAGCACCAGAAGCCTGGGATTATGGATCAGTGCCGAGATGATTGCCACCTTCTGCTTCATGCCGTGGGAATAAGATCCGATCAGATCTCCCAGTGCATCCGTGATCTCAAAGAGATCGGCATATTTCCGGATGCTCTCCTCACGCTCAGAAGCGCTGAGGCCGAAAACATCTGCAACAAAATTCAGATACTGAATCCCTGTCAGGTTTTCATACAGATCAGGATTGTCGGGAATATAAGCCGTGACCCGCTTACAGGCCATCGGTTCATCTTTAACGGAATGGCCGTCTATGGTGATCTCACCCTCAGTAAAATCCAGCACACCAACCACGGCACGGATCGTCGTCGATTTCCCCGCGCCATTATGACCTATGAATCCGTAGATGTCTCCGCTCTCAACAGTGAGCGTAACGTTATCAGCGGCCTTTTTCCCTTCACCGTAGGATTTTGAATAGTTTTTTATCTCAAGCATTGCACTCATGGTTTCTATTTCCTTTATCAGGTTTTAGATTGTTGTTTTGATCCGTTTTATTTGATATCCAGTTCCAGAGGCTCGTCGATGGTATCGGAAACATATTTCCCGTTCTTTTTGCGCTGCTTCACACACTCTGTGAGCAGATACTCAATCTGCCCGTTGAGAGAACGGAAGTCATCCTCCGCCCAGGCCGCCAGTGCATCATAGAGCCTGGCAGAAACCCTGAGCGGAATCTGCTTTTTTTCAGCCATCTCAGTACAGGCTGCCGGAATTCACCACCGGCTGCGCATCGCGGTTGCCGCAGAGCACGACCAGAAGGTTGGAAACCATGGCCGCCTTGCGCTCCTCGTCCAGCTCAACGGTGTGATTCTCACTCAGCCGCTCCAGTGCCATTTCCACCATGCCGACAGCACCGTCAACAATCATCTTGCGCGCATCAATGATGGCAGACGCCTGCTGACGCTGCAGCATTACGGCAGCGATTTCCGGAGCATAGGCAAGGTAGGTAATGCGGGCTTCAATGATTTCAATCCCGGCTTCGGCAACCTTTTCCTGAATTCTCTCCTTGATGCGCTGCGCTACCTCTTCACTGGAGCCGCGCAGGCTGCCCTCATCTGCAATGCCGTCACCCGTTGTATCCACACCGGGTGCTACATCGTAAGGATAAATCCGGACAATGTCACGCAGGGCACTGTCGCACTGAAGAGACAGATATTCCTTATAGTTATCCACGTTGAATACCGCTTTAGCCGTATCCGTCACCTTCCAGATCACTGCAATGCCGATTTCTATCGGGTTGCCCAGGCAGTCGTTGATCTTCTGGCGGCTGTTGGAGAGCGTCATTGCCTTGAGGGAAATCTTTTTGCTGGTAAGCTCCACCGCTGTCGGGTCTACGCTTTTTCCGAGAGCTGCTTTCAGAATGGCATTGCCTGAGGCGTTTCCGCCGTCCACATCACCGCTCTGGTTCAGCTTGGTTTTTGCAGCCGGGTTGACTGCCGTGCAGAAGGGGTTGACAAAGAAGAAGCCTTCTCCTTTCAGCGTACCAACGTATTTGCCGAAAAGCGTCAGCACAAGCGCTTCCTGCGGCTTCAGAACTTTCAGACCCAGGAGCGGAATCCATCCGATACAGAGCCAGATGATTGCGAGCACCGCCAGGAACGGAACCCCGGCGATTCCGATGATCAGGGCGGCAAATGCCGCCAGATAAAGGACGATGGTGAGCAAAAGGGCAAGCATGCCGTTTTTCCTGCCGTTCAGTAAACGTTCAGTCATGTTTCAATCCTCCCAGATTTTTATGATATCAAAATGATATCACTTCAATTTCACTTTGTCAAGAGATTTTCAAAAAATATTGCTCTCTCCCGGAATTCATGATAATATTATTTTATTCCAAAACAAAAAGGCCTGAAAGATTGACGGGCACATACAGGAAGGCTTCCGGAAAGCTTTATAAAACAATGATTTGAGGTAATAGATCATGAACGAGTATATAACCCTTCGCGATCGCCCGGAACTCATGGAGAGAGCAGCAGCCTGGTTCCACGAAAAATGGGGCGTTCCGGAGGAAGCCTATGTGGAATGCATGCAGGCATATCTTGCCGGGGAGACCGAATACGGCTGGTATCTGTGCCTGGACGGTGAACGGATTATCGGAGGGCTGGGGATCATCGAAAACGACTTCCATGACCGCAAAGACCTGGCGCCGAATGTCTGCGCGGTGTATACAGAGGAGGACTGTCGCTGCCTGGGTATCGCCGGGCAGCTGTTGAACATGGCTGTGGAGGATATGCGCTCCCGGGGCATTACGCCACTTTATTTAGTCACTGATCATATCGGTTTTTATGAGCGTTACGGCTGGGAGTTTCTCTGCATGGTGCAGGGTGACGGTGAACCGGAGATGACAAGGATGTATATTCACCGGTAAGTCAAGCATGATATGCTTCATGTTCCGGATGTGAAAGATGGCTGTTACGTAGACAATGCGGACGTGGAGAAATTCGGCAAGGCATTCCCGCCCGGGGAGAAGCTGAGACTCGCGGGATAGATTTTTTAAGCACAACGGACACTGGAAAGCCTCCGGTGTCCGTTCTAAGTTACAAAAACGCAGGACAAAAAGACAAAATTCTTTTTTCTGATTTTTGTCTTTTTGTCCTTTGAATTTTAATTTATCTTTCAGCTGTTGAGCACGGCGCCGGTGGCTTCGTCCTCATACTGGCGCGTATAGAGGCGGAAGTAAGTGCCTCCCTGCTTCATCAGCTCGCTGTGGGTGCCCTGTTCAACAATCTTTCCGTCCTGCACAACCAGAATCCAGTCAGCGTTTCTGACGGTGGAAAGCCGGTGGGCAATGACGATGGATGTTCTGTCTTTGATAATGGTGTCAATGGCAGACTGGATTTTCTGCTCGGTGATCGTGTCAACCGAAGCGGTTGCCTCGTCAAGCACCAGAATGCGCGGATCCGCCAGAACGGCACGTGCAAAGGAGATCAGCTGCTTTTCACCCGTGGAGAGCAGGTCGCCCCCTTCGCCTACGTCGGTATCCAGCCCTTTCTCCAGATGTTCAATAACGCTCTCGGCTGAAACCAGGTGCAGTGCTCTGTTGATTTCCTCTTCCGTGGCATTGGGGTTTCCGTACAGCAGATTCTCCCGCACCGTGCCTGAGAACAGATGCGGCGTCTGCAGCACATAGCCGAGGGCTGAGTGCAGCCAGAGCTGGGAACGTTCGCGGGCATCCCGCCCGTCAATCAGCACGCGGCCGGACGTCGGCTCATAGAAGCGGCAGATCAGATTCGCCAGCGTCGATTTCCCTGCCCCCGTATTCCCTACGATGGCAATGTTGGTCCCGAAAGGAATCTTCAGGGAGAAGTGCTCCAGCACATATTCGTCCCCGTCCGGATATTTGAAGCTGACATCGTCAAACTCGATATCTCCGCGGATCGGTTCCCAGTTCCCGCGTTTTGCATCAAAGGCATCGCCGTACTTTTCTACGACTTCCGGTGTATCTTCGACATCGGATTTCGTGCCGAGCAGCTTTGTCAGACGCTCAATGTTCACCTGCCCGGTGATCAGGTCAGAGATCGCGTCCACGATCCAGCGCACCGGCTCCATCAGCCCCTGCGCAAAGGAGATAAACATGGAAAAAGTTCCGATTTCGCTGCGGGCAATGTAGCCGCCGCGCCAGAGCACGATGGCAATGGCGAGGGAGGAGGCGAAGGATGTTGTGGCGGCAAAAAGCCCTCTGAGCCTTGCTGATTCGACTGACTTTTTCCGGATGGCGCTTGTTTCCTTCCGGAAGTCCTCCCCGATTTTATCCTCAATCACCAGAGATTTGATGGTCTTGGCGCCGGTAATGCCTTCGTTGAAATTCCCTGTAATTCTGGAATTGATCTCGCGCACCTGACGGTTCACAAGGATCATTCTTCTCTGGAATATGGAATACAGAATGACGATCACGGGGAGTATCGTCATGACAAGCAGTGCAAGCCTGGCGTTGATTGCCAGCATTACCGCTACAGCCCCTACAATATAGGCAGTATGCCAGGTTGCATCAAGCAGCGACCACGAAAACAGGGAGCCGAGGCGGGAGGTATCGCTCATCACGCGGGCATGGATATATCCCACACTGTTCTGGTTGAAATAGGAGAAGGACAGCGTCTGCAGATGTTCGAATGCCTTGTTGCGCATGTCCCGGTCAAGCCACACTTCCAGTTCCGTAGCCATCAGGCAGGAAATATAGTTGCTTCCTCCGGCAAACAGAACTGCAGCAACATAGAGGACTATGAAAACGGGCAGCGTATCGAGTGTTTTCAGCGTTACAAAGTGATTCAGTGCATAACGCTGCAGCAGCGGAACAGCAACGTCAATCACTGTTCCCGCCATGGCAAGCAGCACCATGGCAAGCATTTGCTTTTTGTACTTTACGAGGAAGGGCAGCATCCTGTCAATGCCGAAGTACTTCAGATGAGTGCTCTCCCGCTCTTTTTTCTCTTCCATCAGCCCGCCTCCTCTCTCAGGCCGGACTGGATCTCATAGATCTGCCTGTAAATACCGTCCTGCCGGATAAGCTCCTCATGCGTCCCTTCCTGGCTGATGCGGCCGTTATCCATGACAAGGATTTTATCCGCGCGTGACAGCGTGGTGATGCGGTGGGAAATGAGAATAATGCTTGCGGTGCCGAATCTTGCTTCCAGCCCCGCCCGAATCTTCGCGTCAGTTTCTGTGTCGACTGCCGAGAGAGAATCATCAAAAATCATAATAGGCGTATTGCCGATCAGCGTCCTGGCAATAGCCGCACGCTGCTTCTGTCCGCCGGATAGCGTTACGCCGCGCTCTCCTACAAAGGTATCGTAGCCCTTGGTAAAGGACATGACCGTATCGTCCAGAAAAGCTGCTTTGGATGCCGTGCGGATTCTTTCCTCTCCCGCATCCGGAACGGCGATGGCAATGTTTTCCGCAATCGTCCTGGAAAACAGGAAGGGTTCCTGCATCACAAATCCGATGTTCTTCCTCAGCCACTCGCTTTTGATATGCCGGATGTCAACACCGCTGATGGTAATTCTGCCGTTTTCCTCCGGCAGGATGATCATCTTATCCAGCAGCAGCATCAGGGTGGACTTGCCCGCCCCGGTGCCTGCAATGATGCCGAGGGTTGTTCCGGCTTTCATGGTAAACGAAACGTCATGCAGGATTTCCGGCCCGCCCTCATAGGCAAAGGACACATGCTCGAAGCAGATATCTCCGTCCATCGGAGGTTCCGAGGCGTCGGGAGGATCCTTCTCTTCCTCCGCGTACATGATGGCCGCAATACGTTCAACCGAAACACCGGCCTTGGACATCTCCGCAATCATCCT
>JAEEGI010024855.1_pt1 | contig 11655 bp, 9 predicted proteins | sample 8958751 | NCBI WGS metagenome assembly JAEEGI01 (sample SAMN16246545, study PRJNA631951) | gut metagenome | biome: gut microbiome; feature: rumen; material: KS-attached | host: Bos | place: Iran: Karaj | collected 2018-10 | reverse complement strand
AGAAGACCTATCCGCAGTATAGCATCGCCAAGACCAAGTTGGAACTCAAGCCCGAAATGGATGTTGACGCCATTCTTGAGGCCGTGAAGCAGCACTATGCCGGCGAGAATCTCACCACCATCGATGGCGTGAAGATTGACTTTGCCGATGGATGGGTGCACCTGCGCAAAAGCAACACCGAGCCCATCATTCGCATCTATAGCGAGGCACACACCATGGCCGAGGCCGAGGCACTGGGCGAGGCCGTGAAGCAGATTGTGCTCAAGCTCGCGTGACACGTTTGCGGTTTGCTTGACTGAAGTTTTTTTTAATTCAACTATAAAGACATGAAAAAAATCAATTTATGGCTTGTTGCTGCATTCATCATTTGCGGCATAGCCACCTCGTGCAAGAACGAGAGCGCAAAGACCGAAGCTTCAGCATCGGCCTCGGCCTCGGTGAGCGAAGAGGTGACCGATACCTATCTCGCTGCCATCGAGCGTTATATGACCGACAGCATCGGGGCCCAATACTCGCAGGGCGACGTGTGCATCCCCTTCTATCGTGTAGTGGAAGCCGACGAGACCGACAAGAACGACATCAAGGTGTGGGGCGACTTCTGGCTCGACAATTATAAGCTGGCAGGCGACACGCTCAAGAGCGTTTCGGGCGGTAGCCACCCTGGTATGTTCCATGTAAAGGTGGGCGACAACGGCAAATTTGAGGTGACCGGCTTCGATGCCGTGGGCGATGGTTCAGACTTTACCCCCAGCGCCAAGCGCATATTTGGCGACAAATACGAGGCATTCCAACGCATTAACAGCGACGATAAGGGTCGCCAGCAGGTGCGGGTCACAGCGGTGGCCAACTATGTGAAGGCCCATGACCTGAAAGCCACTGTGCTGCAGGACCATGGCTGGCCAGCAGTGGCGCTGCCTCAAGAATAATGAAAAGAAAAGACAGCAATTTGCAATTCGACTTATGACGATGAAACTGAAGATAATGGCAGCGGCGGCATGTTTTGCGGTCGCTGCTTTTGCAACCATGGCTCAGACCCGAGTAGTTGCGCATCGTGGCTACTGGGATGCGCCGGGTGCGTCGCAAAACTCCATTCGCAGCCTCATCAAGGCCGACTCAATAGGATGCTGGGGCTCGGAGTTTGACGTGTGGATGAGTGTGGATGGCTCCCTCTTCGTGAACCATGACGCCACCATCAACGGGGTAGAAATCCAGTCATCACGTGCCCGTGATATCAAGCAGCAGCGCCTGAGCAACGGCGAGTTCATTCCCACCCTCAAGCAGTATTTGCAAGCGGGTTCAAAACTGAAAACCCAGTTAGTGTTGGAACTCAAGGAACACCGCGATGTGCACCACGAGGCGAAGGCAGTGAGGAAAATCCTGAAAATGGTGCGTAAGATGGGACTCGAGAGCCGCATGACCTACATCACGTTCTCATTGCCTGCACTCATCGAGTTCATCAAGTGGGCACCTGCCGGCACCGAGGTCTACTACCTCGACGGCGACCTCTCACCCGCTAAACTCAAGCATTTGGGAGCTGCGGGGCTCGATTACAGTCTGCGAACCATGAAGCAGCATTTTGCCTGGTTTGAAGATGCCAAGCGTGCTGGTGTGAAGGTAAATGTGTGGACCGTAAACGACGAGGCCGACATGCAGTGGTGCATCGAGAATGGTGCCGACTTCATCACCACCAATGCACCCGAGCGCCTGCAGCATCTGCTTGACAACTCGAAATAATTATTTGACTGAAAACCTCTCCCTTACTTTGGGTTGTAGGTTATCCAATAAAATAATCCCGATTCGGTAAAACTGAATCGGGATTATTGTTATTAGGGAAAAGCGTTTTTTACTCTTTATCCCAATTTAGGGTTAACTCTAATGGATGCCGAGAATGATGTTGATGATGAGGGTGACATCCATCACATTAATGCTATCATCACCATTCACATTGGCATTGTCGTAGATGAAGGGACTTGGATTCTTGCTCAGGATGTAGTTGATCACTGTGGTTACATCATTCACATCCACCTTGCCGTCGTTGTTAGCGTCGCCCGGCATGCCTTTATAGGTGAAATAGCCAGTTACAGGATTGGCCATTGCACCATCGACCTGCTCTTGGTTATAGGGCACAGCACCCACCAGATTGGTAGAATTAAAGAACATGAGCTCGGTGTTTGCATTGGTCAAATCCCAAGAGCTATCGCAATAGATGGTGGTCAAATTATCGCACCAGCCAAACATCCTCTCAGCGTTTTCAACCTTGCTCACATCGAAGTTCCTTAAATCAATCGAAACCAGATTGTCGCAACCCTGGAACATAGAGTTCATAATCGTTCAGTGTTACCGACTCTGCGCCGGGAGCCTTGCTGGTGCCTTTGTCGTTCGACATGGCCACAGCATTGGTCAGGTCAACAATCACCACCACATCGCCAGTCGCCAAACTGGTGGGGGCGGTTTTTTTCCATTTGGTGTAGACAGTCTCTTCTGCCTGCACGCAGTGTACTCCTACTATGAACATGCATAGCAGAAGCAGGAATTTGAATAAAAAAGTTCTCTTCATTTTGTGATTATTTTAAAAAATAAGAATTATATGTTTTAATGAGTAACTAGAGATTGTGTGTTAATTAATTTCTTGCATAAAACTTACTTGTCAAAGTCTATTTAGCTTATAGAATCTGCAAATTTATTTTTAGTTTATTCGGCAAAAAAATACAAAACTTTAGAACTATTAGAAATGAAAATGACAAATATTCAGGAAATTTTGACTAAAAAATCCATTCACTCGGCCATCCTGCTTTCCTGATGGTTCAAAAAGCGTTGCACGAGCGTTAAAATCCAAATCTGCATCGTTTGATTTCGAGCGCGTGTTTTTTGCATTAAAGTTAGAAGTTATTAAATTAAATATTATTATATTTGCAGTTTATTTAATATTGATACTATGGAACTAGATTATAAACGCCCGCTAGCGGGCATGACGCTTGAGGAACTGCAGCGCACAGTGCTGGGACTGGGCATGTCTAAATTTGTAGCCAAGCAGCTTGCCGACTGGATTTATAACAAGCGAGTGACCACCTTCGACGAGATGGTCAACATCTCAAAGGCCAACCGCGAAAAGCTTGCCGCACAATATGCGGTGGGATTAAGCGCACCTGTCGATGCCCAGACGAGCGAAGATGGCACAGTGAAATACCTCTTCGACGTCGATGAAGGCAAAAAAATCGAGACAGTGATGATACCCGAGGACGACCGCATGACGCTATGCATCTCGTCACAGAAGGGGTGCCGCATGAACTGCTACTTCTGCATGACGGGCCGTCAGGGCTATCATGGCAACCTCACCGCATGCCAGATTATCAATCAGGTGCTGAGTGTGCCCGAGGCCGCCGACATTACCAATGTGGTGTTTATGGGTATGGGTGAGCCGCTTGACAACATCGAGGAGGTGATGAAGGTGATCGAGATCATGACCGCCCCGTGGGGCTTTGCCTGGAGTCCGAAGCGCATCACGGTGTCGACCGTGGGCGTGAAGCCCGCTTTGCAGCAACTGGTCGAGTCGACCCAGGTGCATATCGCCGTGAGCGTGCATAATGCCGTGCATGAGGAGCGCCTGTCGATGATGCCGCTCGAGAAGATTTATCCCATCAAGGAGGTGCTACAGATGCTTAGCGACTACGACTTCGCGCACCAGCGCCGCCTCTCAATCGAGTATATCATGTGGCAGTGGTTCAACGACGACATTAAGCATGCCGAGGCCCTGCGCGGAATCATTCCCAACGAACATGTGCGCGTGAACCTTATTCGTTATCACATGATACCCGACATCGCCAAGTTGCGCACCAGCAGCGACGAGCGCATGACACAGTTCCGTGACTACCTGAACAGCCGTGGCATTACCTGCACCATTCGCCGTAGCCGAGGCGAGGACATCAGTGCCGCCTGCGGTATGCTTGCCGGCAAGGTGAAAGGCACTCAAGCCGCAAAACCTCAACCGACCCGAACCAAACGATAAATTCCGTGAAAAACGCTTAACAACTAACGAACTATGAAAAAGTATTTCATCTGCACCATAGTGGTCCTCGTTGCCTTCCCGGCAATGCTTTGGGCCAAGGTTATGCCCGACGGCTACTACAATGCAGCGCAGAACAAGACTGGTCAGGCCTTGCTCACGGCGCTGTACAACATCATTAAGTCGCACACCAAACTTAGTTATGGCGATGTGCTCTCATTTATGCAAACGAAAGACTTGGATGAGAATAACCACATCATTGACATGTACTCCACAGCCGTTTACGGGCCTGACGACAACGGCTCGAGTGCATCTAATGTGGGTGAAGGCTGGAACCGCGAACACTCGCTGCCCAAAAGTTGGTTCGGTGGATCTTCAAGTCATCCAGGCTACACCGACCTGTTCCACCTCTATCCCACCGACATTCGTGTGAACGGCCAGCGGAGCAGTTTCCCCTTTGGCGTGTGTGCCAATGGCACGCGCCTGTCTAACGGCGGCATTGTGGCAAAAGGCAAATTGGGTGCTAGCACCTACAGCGGCTACAGCGGCACTGTGTTTGAACCCGACGATGAGTACAAGGGCGACTTTGCGCGCTCTTACTTCTACATGGCCACTTGTTATAACGATGAGATAGCCAAATGGACACAAGGCAATTTAGGAGGCACCAGCTATCCTGTGTTCTCCACCTGGACGCTGCAGATGCTGCTCGAGTGGCACCGCCTTGACCCCGTGAGCCAGAAGGAGATAACCCGCAACAACAACATCCACGACAAGCAGGGTAATCGCAACCCCTATATCGACTACCCCGAACTCGTGGAATATGTGTGGGGCAATATGGTGGGAACTAACTGGACCCCTGGCGGCTCAGTCAACCCCAACAATCCTGAACTCACCTTGCCCGTCGATGGCTCTACCTTTGATATGGGCGCTACCACCCCCGGCAACGAACTCACTGCCAGCATTGATGTTGAGGGCCTCGACCTGTTGCAAGACCTCAATGTGACTGTCACTGGCGATGGCTTTGCCGTCAGTCCGTCGACCATTAGCGCCGCCGATGCCATCAGCGGCAGTGAGGTCTATGTCACTTTCAGCGGCACCACTCCCGGCAACTATACCGGCACGCTCACCGTGGCCAGCAACGAGGTAAGCGCTACCGTTATACTCAATGCAGTCGTGAGCGGGACTCTCATCGATGCCCCCGTTGCCACTGATGCCACTAATATTACCGCCACCTCGTTCCAAGCTAACTGGGAAGGGGTGACTAACGCACAGACCTACACCCTCTATGTCACCAAGAAAGACGTTGTGCCACCCGCACCCACCTTCACCCTGCTGCTTGACGAGGATATGACTGGTGGTTCCACCACCTGGACGACAGGCGGCAAGACCTATAAAGATGACGGTTATTTCCGTTTGGGCACTGGCAGCGGCACCGGGTCAGTGACAAGTCCGCTCGTGGATCTCACAACAAGCAATGGAATCACCACAGTGAAGGTAACGGCACGTTACTACGGCAACGACAGCGGTACGCAGATGAAGGTGAGTGTGCTCGACGGCAGCGAGGCCGAACTCGACAGCGAGACCTTTACACTCACTGCCACCGATGCTGTTTATACCGCTGTGCTCACAGGAGCGGCAAGCACCTCCAATTGCATCAAGATTGAAAATCTCGTAAGCGGTAAACGCGTGCTGCTCAAGAATGTCAAGGTTTATGCCGGCGACGCTTCTGCTGATAACGCTCCAATTGAAAGTGGTGATGAGGACACCCGCACCATCACCGACATTGTTGGCACCAGTTACACTGTCGCTAACCTTACCGAGAACGCTACTTACGAATACAAGGTGAAGGCCTTTGGCTCCAGTGCGCAGAGTGACTGGTCTAACATCGTGGAAGTGACGCTTGCCCCCGGACAAACGTTCCAGAGAGGCGACATCAACCGTGATGGCAAGGTGAACGTCTCTGATGTAACCACCCTTATTAATATGATTTTGGGCACTATTCCTGTCGACGAGCAACTTGCCGATTTAAATGAAGATACCAAGGTGAACGTGACAGATCTTACCTTCTTGGTCAACATCATTCTGGGTGTAATCTAGAAAATTATAACAAACACATAATAACTGATTAACTTATGAAGAAATATTTCATCAGTACAATAATAGCCCTCATTGCCTTCCCGGCAATGCTCTTGGCATCAGTGCCCACCGGCTACTACAACACAGCTCAGAACAAGACGGGCGAAGCACTGCTCACAGCGCTTTATAACATTATCAAGAATCACACCAAACTCAGCTATAATAAAGTGCTCTCGTTTATGCAGGCTAAAGACCTGGATGAGAACAACCACATCATTGATATGTACTCAAATGCTGTGTATGGGCCTAACGATAATGCTTCAGGAGCCAACAATGTGGGGCAAGGCTGGAACCGCGAACACTCGCTACCCAACAGTTGGTTTGGAGGCAGTAGCAGCCATACAGCCTACACCGACCTGTTTCACTTATATCCCACCGACATTTATGTGAATAACCAGCGCGGCAATCTTCCCTTTGGAGAATGTGCCAATGGCGTGCGCCTGTCGAACGGCAATATCGTGGCGAAAGGTCGCAAGGGTGCAAGCACACGCAGTGGCTATACCGACGATGTGTTTGAACCCGACGACGAGTACAAAGGCGACTTTGCACGCTCTTACTTCTATATGGCCACTTGCTATAATGACGAGATCGCCGGTTGGACACAAGGTAATTTAGGAGGCACAAGTTATCCCGTGTTCACCGACTGGACTTTGCAGATGCTGCTCGAGTGGCACCGCCTCGACCCTGTGAGTCAAAAGGAGATAGCCCGTAATGAAGCCATCTATAGCAGTGACTATCAGGGCAACCGCAATCCCTATATCGACTATCCCGAGCTTGTTGAATATGTGTGGGGTGACAAGGTGGGAACTAATTGGACCCCTGGCGGCTCATCGACCACCAATCCGGCACTCACGCTTCCCGTCAATGGCTCAACCGTCAACGTGGGCAGCACTACTGTTGGCAACAACCTCTCGGCCACAGTGGCAGTGAAGGGCGTCGACCTGTCGCAAGTGCTCAATGTGAGTGTGAGCGGCACCGGTTTCTCCGTTTATCCCAGCACCATTACTGCTGTCAATGCTTCGAACGGCACCAACATCTATGTCACCTTCCGTCCCACTGCCGAGGGCACCTTTACCGGCACCCTCACCATCGCCAGCAGCGAGGTGAGCGCCACCGTTACCCTCACAGCCACGGTGAATGCCTCCAGCATCAATGCACCTGTTGCAACCGATGCCACCGACATCACTTCCACTTCGTTTACCGCTAACTGGAACGCAGTGTCGGGTGCGCAGACCTATACTCTCTATGTCAACAAGAAAGGTTATGTGCCACCCACACCCTCAGCCACCCTGCTGCTTGACGAGGACATGAGCAGCGGTACCACCACTTGGACTGCGGGTGGCAGTACTTATCCAGAGGACGGCTATCTCCGCTTGGGCACAGGTAGCGGCAATGGGTCGGTGACAAGTCCACTTGTCAATCTCACTACAAGCAACGGCGTAACCACTGTGAAAGTCACGGCTCGTTACTACGGCAGCGACACTGGCACGCAGATGAAGGTGAGTGTCATCGATGGTAATGAAAATGAACTCGACAGCAAGACATTCACCTTGACAGCCACCGATGCTGTTTACACGGCTGTGCTCACAGGCGCAGCCAGCGCAACCAATCGCATTAAGATTGAAAGCCTGGTGTCAAAAAAGCGTGTATTGCTCAAGCATGTTCAGGTCTATGCCGGCGACGCATCGGGTGTCAAGGCAGTGAGCGAGAGTGGCGACGAGAACACCCGCACCATTACGGGCATCACGGACACCTGCTACACGGTTGAGAATCTCACCGAAAATGCTACCTACGAGTACAAGGTGAAGGCCATTGGTGCCAGTGCCGAAAGTGACTGGTCAAACATCGTGGAAGTGACGCTTACTGCTGAACAAACGTTCCAGAGAGGTGATGTCAACCGCGATGGCAAGGTGAATGTGAACGATGTCACCACCCTTATCAACATGATTTTGGGCATCATTCCTGTCGATATGCCACTCGCCGATGTAAATGAAGACACCAAGGTGAACGTGAACGATGTCACCTTCTTGATTAACATTATTTTAGGTATAATTTAAACAAGAGATATGAAAAAAGACGTTTTGTATATAGTAGTTCCCTGTTACAATGAGCAGGAAGTGCTGCCTATCACCACCGAGCGGTTACGCGAGCAACTCAAGACCATGATTGATGCCCAGCTGGTGGGCGAGGAGAGCCGTATACTCTACGTCAACGATGGCTCCATCGACTCTACCTGGCAAATCATTGAGGAGCATGCCCGTGAGCACAAGGATGTGTGTGGCGTGAAACTTGCCGGTAATGTGGGACACCAGAATGCCCTTATGGCTGGCCTTGAAGCAGCCTGCGAGCGCGCCGATATCATCATCAGCATCGATGCCGACTTGCAAGACGATGTGAAGGTAATGACCGAGATGGTCGAGAAGTACCATCAAGGATGCGACATTGTGTATGGCGTGCGGCGCGAGCGCAAGACCGACACCTGGTTCAAGCGCAACTCGGCGCTGGCTTTCTACAAACTCATGCGGCGCCTGGGCGTGAAAAGTATCTACAATCATGCCGATTACCGCCTCATGAGTCGCCGTGCCGTGCAGCAGCTCATGAATTACCGCGAACGCAACCTGTTCTTGCGGGGCATTGTGCCGCTGGTGGGCTATCGCACCGACTCGGTCTATTATGACCGCACCGAGCGCATGGCTGGCGAAAGCAAGTATCCGCTGAGCAAGATGCTGAACTTCGCCGTGAACGGCATCACCTCGTTCAGTATCAAGCCTGTGCGCATGGTGCTCACGCTGGGCATCCTGTTCACTCTCATTGCCCTTGGTATTCTCATCTATGTGCTCATTGCCTACTTTAGCGGACGCACCGTGAGCGGTTGGGCTTCGCTCATCCTCTCGCTGTGGTTCATTGGTGGCTGTGTGCTCATTGGACTGGGCATCGTGGGTGAATACATTGGCAAGATATATATTGAAGTCAAGGACCGTCCGCGTTACAACGTGGAGAAGGAAATTATGCAGTAAACGCGTGCCATGACAGCTGCCGATACCGTCCTCGATAAGATAAAAGTGTTGGGACTGATAGTGATTGCGGTTGTAGCCGCCTTGCTGCTGGTCTCGCCCGACAGCTATATGCACGACCTCTTTAACCGTGTCGACTCGGCTTGGTTCTACCTGTGTGGCAAGGCGTGGGCCAATGGCATGACTCCTTATGTAGACTTCACCGACTCCAAAGGCCCCCTGTTGTGGCTCATTTACGGCTTTGGTTACCTGCTGAGTCCACGTGACTATACCGGTGTGTTCTGGCTTACCTGCCTGAACTACGTCATTACCTTATGGCTCATTTACCGCACGGCACACATCTTGTTGGGCAGCAGGCGCTGGGCGCTCATCTGTGCCCTGCTCATGCTCATGGCCTACTTTTACCCCTACATTCACGAAGAAATCAAGACCGAGGATTTTGCCCAGCCTCTCATTGCTTATTGTCTTTATGGCTGCGCGCGGCTTGTCTATGACACTACCTTGTCGCGCCGTCGCATCGCCCTGATACTGGCTGGCATTGGGGCCACAATAGGTTGTGTGCTCATGATGAAGTATTCGCTGGTGCCCATGCTCGGCATCTTTGCACTCTACGCCATTGTCGTGGCACACAAGCATGACATGAGCATCCTTGCCTCGCTGGGTTGGATAGTGGCAGGCTTTGTGGCGGTTCTCTTGCCGTGGGCAATTTACTTTGCCGTGACGGGCACGTTCTCGGCATTTGTGCAGGAGTATTTTGTCAATACTCTGTCCACCCTCAAGTACTTGCGTGCCCAGAATGGCACCTTCATCGACATCCTGCTCAAACTCAAGCATCACCGCATCGTCACCCTCTTTCCCCTGCTATGTCTGGCGGGAGCCTTGTGGCACTGGCGCAAGTTCAGGCGCTTCGGGCTGTTTCCTGTGATTGCCGTGTGCTGGTTCTTCTTGTGCACCATTCCTAATGCCTGGTGGCTCTATTACTACAACACCTGTACCTGGACTCTCTACTTTGGCATTGTGGCGCTGCTCGCCACCCTCAAGAGGCGTTGTGGTCGCGAACCTCGAGCCATAGCCGTGGCCGCGGTGGCAGTCATTGCCGTAGCGGGTGCCGGAGTATGGAGCATAGCCATTGTGCCGCACAATTTCTTCTCTTACGACCATCCGGGGCGCGAAGCTTACTACCGCTATGCCTATTTGCTGCAACAGGTCAACCAGCCTCGCATCATCTATTGGGACTGCTACAGTACCGGCTTCGAGACACCGGCCGAAGGCCTTCCAGGAACTCTTTACTGGTCGGGACAGAATGGCGCCACACCTCAAATGAGGCATGACCAGATGGAAGCGGTACGCACGGGTCAAGCCGACTTTGTATTTGTGGCCGACACAACACACGACGCACAGTTGCGCCAGTGGGGTTATCAAAAATGGGACTTTAACCGCCGCGACGACATAGATCGTTGTGACGACCTGCTCTACACACTCTATACCCGGCACCATCTCACGGCGCCCCCTGAACCTTTCACGGTGCCCTCGCCGCAGGATATCTTGCTCAAGCGATGGCCCCATGAAGTCCAGGCTGGTACACAAAAAGCCACACTCGGTAAATAAGTTTGTCTATTTGCCGAATTTGTTGTAATTTTGACCGCATTATAAAGATTATATAAGCATTTATTTATTTAGTAACAAAAATGACAAATAATAACAATAAGAAAATAAGAGTTGGTATCACGCAAGGCGATACCAATGGCATAGGTTATGAAGTCATTCTCAAGGCCATCAGCAATGCTGGGCTGCTGGAATTGTGCCAGCCTATCATTTATGGCTCGAGCAAGATTCTCACCTATCACCGCAAAGCCATCGATATGCCTGCTTTCCAGATTCATTTCACTCGTGATATCAACAATTTGCGCGATAATATGCCCAACTTGTTCGAGACTTGCTATGAGGATGTGAAAATCGACCTCGGGCAGCCCGACAAGCAGGCAGGTCACGCTGCCTTCATGGCACTTGAGGCGGCCGTCAAGCACCTGAAAGAGGGTAAAATCGACGTGTTGGTCACCGCTCCCATTAGCAAAGAGAACATTCAGAGCAACGAGTTCCAGTTCCCCGGTCACACCGAGTATCTCGAGGCCAGTTTGGGAACCGGCGAGAAGGCCATGATGATTATGTGCGCCGAGCAACTCAGGGTGGCACTGGTCACCATCCACAAGCCCATTGCCGATTTGCCTAAATGCATCACCAAGGAGGCTGTGCTCTCTACGATTCAAAGATTCAACCGCTCGCTCATCCGTGACTTTAACCTCGAGGCGCCACGCATTGCGGTTCTCGCCCTCAATCCCCATGCCGGAGAGCATGGACTCATGGGCAACGAGGAACAAGAAGCCATTGTTCCCGCCATTCATGAGGCTTGCTCGCGCAAAATGCTGTGCTTTGGTCCCTATGCTGCCGATGGTTTCTTTGGCAATCGTCTCTATGAGCATTTCGATGGCGTGGTGGCCATGT
>JAEEGI010024853.1_pt1 | contig 11656 bp, 9 predicted proteins | sample 8958751 | NCBI WGS metagenome assembly JAEEGI01 (sample SAMN16246545, study PRJNA631951) | gut metagenome | biome: gut microbiome; feature: rumen; material: KS-attached | host: Bos | place: Iran: Karaj | collected 2018-10 | reverse complement strand
ACTGAAAAGGAAAAGAGTGTAGAAACCGCCGACCAATTGCCTGAGCTTTGGCAGAAGATCGTCACCGTTTTTGACTATTAATACCAAGAGGTAAATGCAGATTAAATGCAACTACTGCGGCGCGCTGATTACACAGTCATACCGATAATGGTAAAGGTAAAGAATTTGGCCTTAAAGTAATGCAATATATGAATGATAAATGCAAAGAATGGAAAGAATTAGAGAATATTGATTATAGTGTATATGGTACACCACTAGAGTCTACTACTTATAAATTTGCCAAATGCTTAAAAGATAGATTTGGTGTTATAAAAGGTATTACTGATCGTGATTATATTACTAATTCATATCATGTTCCAGTATTTGAAGAAATAGATGCCTTTACTAAATTAAAACTAGAAAGTGAATTTCAAAAATTATCACCCGGTGGAGCTATATCATATATTGAAACACCAAACTTGGAAAACAATCTAGATGTCGTAATGGAAGTAATTAAATTTATTTATGATAACATTATGTATGCTGAACTAAATACCAAGTCAGACTATTGTCAAAATTGTGGTTATACTGGAGAAATACTATTAGATGATAATTTAGAATGGTACTGTCCAGAATGTGGCAATAGAGATCATGCTAAACTAAACGTAGCTAGAAGAACATGTGGTTATATTGGCGCTAATTTCTGGAATAAAGGTAGAACACAAGAAATAAAAGAAAGAGTAATGCATATTGATAATAAGGATCTAAAATGAGATATAACAGAATAAGAAAAATGGATATATCCAACGGTCCTGGAATACGTGTATCCATATTTATGCAAGGATGTGCTTTTCATTGTGAAAATTGCTTTAATCCTGAAACATGGGATTTTGATAAAGGAGAAGAATTTACCGATGAAACTATCGCTACTGTCTTAGATTTATGTAGTGATGAACACATAAGTGGCTTATCTATCTTAGGTGGTGAACCAATGCATCCTAAAAACATTGGCGCTACCCAAAAGTTAGCCCAAGCATTTAAAGAAAAATATCCTAATAAAAATTTGTGGGTATGGAGTGGATACACTTTTGATGAATATTTAAAAGATAAAGAAGTAATGAAATATATTGATGTATTAGTAGATGGTAGATATATTGATAAACTACACGATTTTAGATTAAAATGGCGTGGTTCATCCAACCAAAGAGTAATCGATGTAAAGAAGTCATTAAAAAAGAAGGAGATTATATTATATTGTGAGTAAAATTAGAGGATTTAAAATAGCTAAAGGATGGGAAGATAAAGATATAAACCTTCCTGTAAGGAAAACGATGCATGCTGCTGGATACGATTTTGAATGTGCCGAAGATACAATAGTTCCTAGTTTTAAACCAGGAACGAATCCAACTTTTATTCCAACAGGCATAAAAGCCTATATGCTAGATGATGAAGTATTATATATATACAATAGAAGTTCTAATCCAAAGAAAAAAGGATTAGTCCTTGCTAACTCAGTCGGAGTAATTGATAAAGATTATTATGAAAATCCCGACAATGATGGTCATATTATGTTTGCTTTTTATAACTTTAAAGATGAAGATATTACTATCAAAAAAGGTGAAGCTATTGGCCAAGGTATCTTTAGTAAGTACTTTTTAGTAGATACTGATAAATCTGGTGGTAAAAGAACTGGTGGTTTTGGATCAACCGATAAATAACTAATCAAAAAAGATTAGTTATTTTTTTAAAACTATGATATAATTATTATGATAGAGGAGTTGGTTATATGAACAACGTAATAATTACTTTAGAAGATGGAACAAAAAGAGAATATCGCGCAGGTATAAAACTATCCGAAATAGTTAGTGATGTAATGCCAGAAAATGATGTTATTTGTGGCTATTTTAAAGGTAATGTCATTTCTTTAGGAGATACTATATCTAAAAGTGGAAAACTATATCTATATGATTTAAATACTAGATTGGGATGCAATGTCTATGAAAAAGGCCTTACATTCTTATTTAGAATATGTGCCCAAGAAATATTAGGTAGTGATACTAAAATAATTGTTAGAAATTCAATCGATAGAGGTGTATTCTTTGAAGTAGATAAAAAAGTAACTGAAGAGAATATTAAAGATATCAAAAAATTAATGAAAGAAAAGGTAGAAAAAGAAATTCCATTTGTTAAAATAGAAACTACGATGAGTGAAGCACTTGCATATTTTAAACAAATAGGAAGAGAAGATAAAATTAGAACATTATTCTATGATAAAGATGGCTATGTAAAATTATATAAATTTGATGGAGTATATAATTATATATTAGGACATCTTCCTCATGATAGTTCAGTTCTTAAATATTTTGATTTAACTATTATTCCTGATAAAGGAATAGTACTTAGATATCCTACTATGTATGATAACGGAAAAATAATTAAATATACTCATCATGAACAATTCTTTGATAATATTGATGAATATCTTGAATGGGCTAAAATACTTAATATCAGTAGTATTGGTGAATTAAATGATGCTATCGTATCAAGTAAACCAGGTGAACTAATCAATTTATCTGAATCTATTCAAGAATACAGATTACAAGATATCGTTGCTAGAATTAAAGCTAAAGAAGGAGAGATAAAAGTTGTCCTAATGTCAGGACCATCTTCTTCAGGAAAGACCACAACAGCTAACAAACTATCGTTGTATTTAAAGACAATGGGCTTTAATCCAATACCATTATCATTAGATGATTACTTCTTAGAAAGAGAAGAAACACCTCTTAATGAAAATGGTAAATACGATTTTGAAAGTCTTAGAGCAATCGATATCAAATTATTTAATAGTCAAATAGCTAAATTATTAAAAGGTAGTAAAGTAGTAACTCCAACGTTTAATTTTATTACAGGTAAAAAAGAATATCATAAAACAATTCAAATGCAAGAACATGATATCTTAGTAATTGAAGGATTGCATGCTTTATCTGAAGAAATATTAAAAGAAATACCAAAGAGTAAGAAATTTAAAATATATATTTCACCATTAGTATATCTAAATATTGATGATGATAATAGAATTAATCTAACAGATATAAGACTACTTAGAAGAATGGTAAGAGATAATCGTACAAGAGGATATGGACCATCAAATACCTTAGCTAGTTGGTCAGAAGTAAGAAGTGGTGAAGAAAAATATGTCTTCCCATACCAAGATAGTGCTGATGTCGTATTTAATACATTTTTAGCCTATGAATTGCCAGTCATGAAAGTATATGCACTACCTTTACTATATCAAGTAAAAGTAGATGATCCAGAGTACTTAACTGCTCTTAGATTAATAAAACTATTAGATATGGTATTACCACTACCAAGTGATGATGTACCATCATTATCCATTCTAAGAGAATTTATTGGTAAAGGATATTTTGAATAAAAAAAAGAAGATTAACTCTTCTTTTTTAATTTAGAATAAATAGCATATACCGGCTTATTAATAACTAGTAATAGTTCTGTTGGATATTCAATAATATTACCTCCAAAACCTATCTTATATTTATATATTCCGTCGTATTTATTTCCTTTTTCATAATATCTATTGTATATTTCACCAAGATTAAATATCCTATAACCTTCATTAAAATACTTCTTAATAATAGCCCATTTAAGAACATGAGTTGAATGAATAGTACGATATTCTTCGTTGTATCCATCGATAAGAAAATATACTTCATGATTATTCTTAATGACAATACTAGTACCGATAATAATATCATCTTTATATACTTGATTTAATGATATTGCATGATTAAGTAATAACTTATATTTTTCTAAAGTACTATCTGATGTAATCTTTTTATTTAATAATCTTTCATCTACCTTACCATGATTATTTCTAATCTTTTCATGTATCTTTTCATTCTTTTCTGCTTCTTTTTCATATAATTCCTTAGACTTAACTAAATAAGTATGCGGATTCAAAGTAGCAAAGAAAATATTCATTTGATTATCATTACTATTATATACTCTTTGTAAGTTTTCATAATATGATAAATTCTTATTTACTTTCTTCTTAAATATCTCATAAGCTTTACTAATATCTTTGGGAGAACCTTTAATTAATTTAACTCCAATATTCAAAGCATCCTTAATATTTCTTTTAGTATTTCTATTAAAACCATTATAAATATCAAATAGACTATCATTACTTTCAATAATAATATCATATTTTTCAAAATCATTCGTATATCCTAAAGATTTATAATCCAGTCTAATTAAATTATTAGTAACTCTATCATTATCTAAGATAACAACATTCTTTTTATTATATACCTTTTGTTTATACATTGGATTAGTAATTAAGTAAGTAACACCTTCACGTTTTAAATATAATTTTAATTCTTCAGTAAATATTCTGACTAAATCAAAATCATTATAATCTATTAAAAATCCATTCGGAGCAATAGCTTCTTTTACCATTGGTGATATATTATTAATAATTAGTAATGCTGCTGCATGTACATTATCATTATCATCAAGTAAACCTAAAAATAGTTTCTTTTTGCCAAAGTTTCTTGCTAACATTGAATATTCAATAGTCTGACCAAAATTTCTTTTACTATGAACGTTAGAATAGTTTCTATATTGTGTCTGTGTTAAATTAACTATTTTCATACTATTCCTCCTTCCAGAGTTGTTATTATAACACATATTTACATAAAAATAAAGCAAAAGGTACATTAGTAGGGTACCTTCTGGTAATATCAGCAATATATACTTGTATATATCCCAAAAATATGTTAGTTTAAATATGGTGATTATATGTGTGGCAAAGAGATAATGGCTGCCTATCTAAGATCATTAAATAATAAAAATAAACTAATAAAACTCTTAAAAATATTTTTTGGATATAAAGATATTAAAAAAGATAATTATTTAGTTCGATTATATGAAGATGATGATAGGGTAGTAATGGATATTTATGATAATATAAATGATAATAGATTTAATAGATATATATTTGATTTTAAAAATACTTTAGGAATTATTGTAAGAGAATATCGTACTAATGTATATATAACTGAAATATATATAAGAACGATTAATAAGACTAATAAATTAATCTTAAAGTTTGCTTATATCTTTAAATTAAAAGATGAAGAAATGAATGGATATGCTAAGAACATCTTACCAAAAGAACTATTAACCCCTCTATTAGATATAATAAAAAAGCCTATTTAATAATAGGCTTATATTTATATTCTCTCTCTATTAGATCTTTATTATTAGTAATTAATGCATATACACATGTCGATTTAAATTCAATATCTAAAACATTTGATACATTAGGTTTATATCCATCAAATACAGGTATTCCCATATTTTTCTTAATACTATTTAAATATTTTCTTCCTCTTTTATTAAAACCCATAATACGAAGATAAGTATCATAATTATTATCTTCTTTTTTAATACCTAGTAAAATGTGAATTAACATTCTTTTAATCTTATTATAAGTATATCTTTTAGTCTTAATCTTATTAATTAATTCATCTAAATCATGAGAATTTCTTATACTTTTAATTATTCTATTATGAATACCTTCATCTACCGTTAAATAATCCCCTAAATTTTCGCTATATAACGTAATTATATAAAGTAGGTAATTGTATATATCATTATCATTAATAGGCTTATTTAGGCATTTTTGGGTACTTTTAGGGACATATTTACTAATATCTTTATTATTTCTATATAATTCTCTAATTAAACTAGCCGGAAGTATCTCGTTATTAATATCTTTACTATGATAATCATTAGTTCTTTTAATAGATATTGGTTCGATATTATAATTATTTCTTTTAATTTCTTTAATATAAGATAGTGCAAGTAAATCATTAGGTTCGCTAATCATTTTATTAGTTAAATCATATAAAGCCTTACTCATTGCTGTAGGATAGTTAATCCCTTTATCTAGATACATCTTAACCAACTTATCATATTTACTATTATGTAGTTGCGTATCAGCCAGTAATTCTAAATCTGAAACATTATCTGATTCACTACCAAATATAAGTGTATCTATTCCCAAATTATTTAATATATTAATACTACCATATGCAAACATATCAGATGCTTGTGTAGCATATAAAGTAGGTAACTCAACGACGATATCGATATTATTATCTAAACATATCTTTGCTTTATCCCATTTGTTTAGTATAGATATTTCTCCACGTTCCGTAAAATTAGTACTAACTATTGCTATGATAATAGAATCTGGATATAATTCTTTAATCTTATCAATCTGATATTTATGTCCTAAATGAAAAGGATTATATTCAGCTATTACACCAATTATCTTCATTATTTAGCCTTCTTTTTATTTCCTATAATAGTAATAAATATCGTTAAATAAGCTATTGCTAATAAAACAGCACCAACTATATCGGTAAAATAATGAACTCCTAAATATATTCTACTCAATGATATTAAAACCGTTAGAATAGATAATATAATAGTTAAAAGTATTCTCATAAACTTATCTTTAACATTATTCATGATTAAATATATCAAAAATGCAAAATAAGCAGTACTAACCATTGCATGTCCTGATGGATAACCAAATCCACCAGCATTAACTAAGAATACACCATCAGGTCTTGGCCTATGAAAGAATAGTTTAAATAACTGACTAGTTAAAAATACACATACTAAATTAATAAGAATACTAAGTGGAACCTTTTTATTCTTAATAAATATTAAAAGTAGGGTAGTAATAAGTATCAAAGAGTAAGCCCCTCCTATATTAGTAATTATTGTAACGATATTCGTTAAGTGATCATTACGCATACCAATAGCAAAAGATGCTATTAGTGAATCTAATGGTTCAGTTACCTTAAATAGTACTAATAATGATAATATAATAAATAATATAATATTTGTAATTAAAATGATTTTATAAGATTTTTTCATAATATCTCCTTTTTTCGTGTAATATCATTATACATTATTTTATAAAAAAAAGACATAATTTTATGCCTTTTTATTATTTTTACTTCTTACTTTACTTTTAATTAAGAAATTACTTTTATTTCTTAAATATATAACATTATTATTATATGCATTTAATTCAGGTCTTTCATTAATAAGCTTTTCATATCCAGCTATTGTTAATGTACTACTATTAAATGCAATTCCTTTTTCACCAAATAAAGCTACTAATTTTTCATATACTTCAGCTAATTTTGGTAAATCAATTGCTGTAGAAATAGTATCGCCATCACATACACAATATAAATTTACACTTTCATAATTATCATCTTTATTAGTATGGTAATATACACATTCAATATTTTCAAAATTTGCAAAATCTTTCTTTAATTCACCATTATTATTAATCATAATAGTTTCAACTTTACCTCTCAATAATTCTGGTTGATATGAAAGAATCTCATTAATTTTATTAATAATTACTTCTGGACTAGCTAAACCATTAATTTTAGAAAAATAATTTACAAGTCTTTTAGTCTCAAGTTCAACCTTATTCTTAATACGTGTATCTTTTTCATTTAATTCTACACCTTGTGCTAGTCTCGCTTTCGTATATTTTAATAGTTTTAAATATGTTTCAAAATATTCTCTATCAAATTTACTATCCTTTAACATTTCTGCAAATCTTTCATTAGTTAATCCAAAGTTAGATGCAATAAGAGCTTTTTCTAAATCACTTTTATCTTGATTAACATGTGCTAAATATGCAAATTCGATACCTTTACGAAATTTAACAGCAATAGATGCTTTTGGATACATTGCATCGACACGTTTTCTTGCTCCCATAGAATAACTTCTAATTTCTTCCATTTTTTCATTACTTAGACACATTTTTAAATCATCTAAGAATATCCTATCATATTGAATAATCATTTTATTACCCCCTTCAGGCAAGTTAATATACTAACACACTATTGTTCGTATGTCAAGTAAAAATGTATTGTAATATATTAAAAAAGAGATAGTATTCTATCTCTTATTTTTTCTCTTTAAAGAATAAATATTTTTTGATATTCTTTTACTTTCAAACTGTTCAAGTCCTCTTCTTGGTGAAAAGGCCATTTTATATAATGATGAATAATCGACACTATCATTACTTTTTTGAATTTCTCTAATTACTTCTTTGGCAGTTTTTAATGCTTTCTTATCCTTTGGATTTTCTAAATAAATTGTAACATCTTTAACAATATTAAACCATCCTCTAACATTTCCAAACTCTCCCCATTCATTGGCAATTAAATATGTAATAACATAACTATGATTCTTAAAAAAGATATTTTTAGTCTTTAAAGTATCAACTTTATATTTATATTTCGCGTTACCAATATAATATTCATTAATATTCTCAGATATTTCTTTAGTTTCACCTGCAATTTCTCCATCAGTAAAAACTCTCATTTGAATCTGTTTCTCTTCAAATAATTCTGGATTTACACCTTCTTTAAACGAAAAATCAGGTCTTTTAATATGAAGTAGGACTTCTACTATTTTTAATGGTTCGTTTTCTTTAAGTTCTTTAATTTCCATAGATTACCTCCCTACGTTAAGTAACATTTGTGCTATATATTGTAGCATAAATAACCAATATTTCAAGTATTATTTATAAATAAAAAACTAACATTACTGCTAGTTAAAATCAAAATGGTGGAGTCGAGGGGAATCGAACCCCTGTCCAAAAATACTCATACGATATTTTTCTACAGGTTTAGTTAATTTTTAAATCTCATAAATATTACTTAATTAACAAAAAATAATATTTATTATTCTATCGTATTCGGTATATTCTATAGAAATTAAATATACTATAACTTACTTTATTAACTTCTTTTACCACTCGTAAGTAAAAGTAGTAGAGAAGTCTGTGCCGCTAAATTAAGCGTATGCAACAGCTAAATTATTTCTGTTTCCAGTTATTGTTTTGTGTCTGTAACGTAGACATTCGACCTGCTAAATAAGGACTCATATTCCTGTCGAAGCCAAGACGACCCCGTGTGAATAGATTATATCATAAATATAATATTAAGTCAAACATATATACTATAAAAAGAAAAGAACCTACGGTGTCGTAGGTTCTGTACTAGTACTAGGTGGATCCGTTGATTCTTTTGGAGTTAATGTTACAATTCTTTCTTTTGTAACAGTATTAGTTAAGTACTTAACATTATATAAAATTGTATATGTACCACCAGATAATGTATTAACATAATTATCTAGAGCATTATTAGAATTAAATATATTTGTATTACCTTTAATTTGATATGTAATCTTAGACATCGTACTTACATCTAATCCTCCATAAGTAATACTTTGAATACCAGGATCTTTATATGTACCAACTGTCGTAGTTATTTTATTATTACCGTTTAATGCCACTTCTAATGTCGTAGGCATTTCTCCAAGATTAAGTTGTGCTTTTACACCAGTTGAAGCATTATTCTTAAAGTTCTTATATTCTGCTTTAATAAGTAAAGTAACATTTCCATAACCTTTATATGTATAAGAAGGAGTAGTAGTAAATTCAAGTAATTTTTGTACTTCTTTTCCTTCAGCATCTTGTGTTATTTGATATATACCAAATCCATATTCACCAAGAACATCAGCATTATATTTCTTTCTTGCATCCATGTATTTCTGCTTTTGATTACCATACAAGCTATTATTGAAATATGATTGAATGTAACTATCAGTAATAACCGTTGGAGTAGTGAAGTTCCAAGTTAATGTAACTGAATTAGCATTCTTTGTTTGTGTTACATTAGTAACATTTGCAAGAGTAGCATATCTTTCAGAAACTTCTGTAGGTTGTGTACCTCTGACAAAGTATTCTGTTAAACGCATATCACTTGGAGTATTTTCACTAGGTAATTTAGCAGGCCATGTTTCTTTTTCTACCGTAACTGCAACGACAGAACTTGGCATTGACCAACCACGAGTATCCTTAGGAATATACTTTATTGCAGCTGACATCAAGCCATCTTTATATGCGTTATTTGTATTATAACCTTTATCAATATTTTCATAACCATACCATACACCAATCGCATATTGTGAAGTGTAAGCTACAGTCCATAAATCATTCATTGCATAACTTGGCAATTTTCTTGCTCTAATCGTGGCTTCATCAAAGTTAGATGTACCAGTTTTAGCTGCCACATGAGAACCATAAACTTTAGCACCACCATTAAATCCGACATTAACTGCAGATTCAAGAATATTATTGATAATATATGCTGTAGAATCTTTCATAACTCTTTCTTTAGAATATTTAAATTCTTTAACTTCACCAGATTCACGATATTCAATCTTTGTAACTGAATGCGGTTCAATATAATATCCACCATTCGCAAAAGCAGAGTAGGCGGAAGCCATCATAAGAGGACTAAATCCTTCAGCAACGCCACCAATTGCATATGCTTCATTAATTGTATTATCTATACCAGTAGGTAAAATACGATAATTATCAGAACTTTCATTTAAAGCAACATCAAGTCCTAAACTATGTACAAACTTTTGACTGTTCGTAGCTCCAACTTGTTGGAAAGCTTTAAGAGCAGGCACATTACGTGAATATTGTAATGCATATCTTGCAGTCATTAAGCCATCGAATGTACCATTCCAGTTTCCAACTGAAGGGCCACTCGTATAAGTCCAAGGTTCATCATTAAACATTTGATATGATGAGAAATTATTATATTCAATACCAGGACCATAATCAAATAATGGTTTAGCCGTAGATCCAGGTTGACGAAGTGCTCCAGTAGCTGTATTAAATTGTTTAGCGCCAGTCTTATGTCTTCCCGTACCAACCGCAGGAATTTCTCCAGTTTCAGCATTAACTATTGCAATACCAGCTGTCGCATTTTCATCTTTCCAATACCAAGCATCATCATCATTCATAACAGCGCTGATACCAGTTTGCATCTTACGATCCATTGTCGTATATACAAGCATTGGAACGCTATAAATATCTTCACCAGTCTTTTTCTTAATTTCTTCAGCAACCGTATCGATGTATCCTTGGAATTCACTATCATCTGTATTACCACCAGAAAGTAAACTTTCTACCGTGATACTATTAGCTACATCCATTTCTTCTTTTGTAATATATCCATGATTATACATAAGTCTTAGAACTAGAGCTCTTCTTTTTTCAGCTCTTTCCAAATTATAATATGGATTAGTTAAACCAGGAGACTGGAATAATCCAGCAATCATTGCCGCTTCAGGAAGTGTTAGATCAGCAGCTCCTTTATTAAAGTAATATTTAGAAGCTTCTTCGACACCATAAGCTCCACCTAAATAGTTATCATTAACATATATCTCTAATATTTCTTCCTTTGTATACGATTTCTCAACTTTAAATACAGATAGATATACGTCTTGGAACTTTCTTATTACTTTCTTAATTGGATTAGTCTCTTCTTTATGTTTTTTAGTTACATTGTTCTTAACAACCTGCATCGTAAGAGTACTAGCTCCACCAGCTTCATCTTGACCTAATAACTGTTGCACTGTAGCCTTAATAAATCTAAGTAAGTCAACACCATTATGCTGGAAAAATCTAGAGTCTTCGGTAGCTATAATTGCATCTATTAATACTTGTGGCATATCTTCATAAGAAATATTT
>JAEEGI010024852.1_pt1 | contig 11656 bp, 7 predicted proteins | sample 8958751 | NCBI WGS metagenome assembly JAEEGI01 (sample SAMN16246545, study PRJNA631951) | gut metagenome | biome: gut microbiome; feature: rumen; material: KS-attached | host: Bos | place: Iran: Karaj | collected 2018-10 | reverse complement strand
TGCTCTCGTTCAATGTTGACGGTCGAGGGGCTCCCATTTCTTATTATGAGATCCACGGCCTTCCTCAAGTTCTGGACCGCGAAATCAAACTCAAGTATAACACGCTGGTGTGGGATGACAGCACTCATTGGCAACAGGAGCCTGTAGTTGAATCGTTTGCTGCGTTGGACCAGGGTGTGGAGATTGCCCCGCCTTTGTGCAACACCGAGTTTGTGCTTACTGGTGACCGCTTCCTGGAAGAGTGGGACCAGGAACTGGTGCAAACCATCCCGGAAGTGTATTTCTATACACAGGCGGTGAGCTGCAAAACCACGGCTGAGCAGGAAGTGCGCGACAATGATAACGAGGAAGGCTTGCCTAGCGGCTTGGGCGGTTCGGCTCCGGTACACATTGTGTTCACCGGTTATGACACCGACGCAGTCGTCTATCGCGTGTGGGAAATGGCGACCGATCCTGACTTTGAGAACGTTATCTTGCAATATAACCAGAACGAGGTGGATTATGTCTTCAATGAATGGGGTACCTATTACATGCGCTATATGGTCGCTAATGCTTCAGGCACTTGCCAGTCCTATAGCGACACTTACACCATCACGGTGAGTGAAAGCGACTTGAAGTGTCCCAATGTGTTCTCTCCCGGAACGAGTTCGGAAATCAACGATGTTTGGAAGGTTTCTTACAAATCGCTGGTTGATTTCCACTGCTGGATTTACAACCGCTGGGGTAATCTGGTGTATGAGTATACCGACCCAGGTGGCGGTTGGGATGGCTACTATCGTGGCAAACTGGTTGACACTGGCGTTTACTATTATGTGATTACAGCCACCGGTAGTGACGGCAGGAAGTGGAACAAGCGTGGTGACATCAACATCTTGCGTTTCAAGAGAGGAGCCGGCGGTGCCGATAGCAGCGTCTCGACAGGCGGATAAAAGATAAATACAGATTGCGGCAAAAAGCCGCAATTTGTGGATAAGAGATAAAGGGAAAAATAAGAACATGAAGAAAATCATAGTGATAGCGATGCTGCTGGCGGTTTCGACCACCATGCAGGCACAACTCAAGAAAGAATACAGCAAACCGACGTCACAGTCGCCGGTGTTCAGCGTCACTGCGAGCCCCGACATCCCCATGTCGGTGACTTTTGCCGGTGAGAAAGTCAGTTTTGACCGGTTGGACATGGCCGAGCGGCTGGATCGCGAGCTGACAAGCATTATCTATGGTCAGACGACCACCGAGCTGTGTTTCAAACGTGCCAATCGCTATTTCCCCGTTCTTGCCAAGATTTTGAAAGAGCAGGGTGTACCGTTGGATTTCCTTTATCTGGCAGTGACCGAGAGTTCGATGGACTATAGCGCCTATTCCAGTGCCAAGGCAGCTGGCATCTGGCAGTTGCTGGCCGGAACGGGCCGCGACTATGGTCTGGAGGTGAACGATGATGTGGACGAACGCTATGATCCCGAGAAATCCACCGTCGCCGCTTGCAAGTACCTCAAAGCCGCTTACAAGAAATATGGGCATTGGCCCACTGTCGCAGCCAGCTACAACGCCGGCATGCAGCGATTGTCCAATGAGTTGTCCAAGCAACGTGTAGACAATTCGTTCGACCTTTATCTGGTGCAGGAAACTTCTCGTTATGTGTTTCGCATCATCGCATACAAGCTGGTGATGGAGTCGCCCAAGCGCTACGGCTACCGTTTCTCGCGCAAAAACCTTTGGCAGCCAGTGGATTATGCCACTGTTGAAGTGACAGGCTCTGTTGCTAGTTGGATAGACTGGGCTAAGAGCAAAGGGCTCACCTATGCCCAATTGCGTGAGGCCAATCCGTGGATTCGCTCCACCAAGCTGACTAACACCGGCGGCAAGACCTACAAGGTGCGCATCCCCAAGGCCGGAGAGCTGTACCGCAGCAAGCGCACATTTACCGCCTATAACAAGGACTGGGTCATTGATTGAGTGAGGAATTAGAAGTGAGAAGTTAGGAGCAAAGATATCAGTCATGAAACTTAACGGGCAGGAGATAGACAGTGTTGAAGTGCTGGGCGCTCGCGTCCACAACCTCAAGAACATCGATGTCGAGATACCGCATTACCGTCTCACCGTCATCACGGGACTGAGCGGCAGCGGCAAGTCGTCGCTGGCGTTTGACACCGTGTTTGCCGAGGGGCAACGGCGCTATCTTGAAACCTTCTCCTCCTATGCCCGCAACATGCTGGGTGTGCTTGAACGCCCCAATGTTGACAAGATTGCCGGGCTGTGCCCCGTCATCTCGATAGGGCAGAAGACCGTGAACCGCAACCCGCGCAGCACGGTGGGAACGACGACCGAGGTCTATGACTACCTGCGTCTGTTGTATGCCCGTGCCGCCGACGCCTATTCTTATTTGTCGGGCGAGCGCATGGTCAAATACACGACCGAGAAAATCCTGAATCTCATACTCGAGCGCTATCAGGGTCGCAAAATCTATATTTTGGCACCGCTGGTCAAGAACCGCAAGGGCCACTATAAGGACCTGTTTGAGAACCTGCGCAAGAAAGGCTATATCAACGTGCGTGTGGACGGAACGCTGCGTGAGATCACCTTCGGCATGAAGCTGGACCGCTATGTCAACCACAGTGTGGAACTGGTGGTGGACCGCCTCAAGGTTGCCGACAAGGATCTCAAACGCCTTGCCGACACGGCCGACCTGGCTTTCAAGCAGGGCAACGGCCAGCTGATGGTGCTGGATGCCGAGACCGACGAGGTGGGCTATTACAGCCGCTCGCTCATGGATCCCGCCACAGGTCTTTCCTATCTCGAGCCGGCACCGCACAATTTCTCGTTCAACTCGCCGCTGGGCGCCTGCCCGCACTGCAAGGGGTTGGGCTATGTGAACATCATTGACCGTGACAAGATCATGCCGGACAAAACGCTGAACATCCGCAACGGTGGCATTTTGCCGTTGGGCAAATACAAGAATGTTCAGATTTTCTGGCAGATACAAGCCATTTGTGAAAAATATGGGTGCACACTCGACACGCCGTTGAACGAGTTGCCCGAGGAGGCCCTCAGCGACATCCTCAACGGCACCAACGAGCGACTGAGCCTGCGCACCGAGACCTTGAGCACCAGCAACTATTTCCTGACGTTCGACGGTCTGATTAAGTATATCGAGATGCAACAGGACGACACAGCCACCAGTGTCGCTCAGAAATGGGCGGGACAGTTCTTCTCGCGGGCCGTGTGCCCCGAGTGTGGCGGCGCGCGCCTCAACCGCGAGGCTTTGCATTTCAAGCTCAACGACAAAAATATCGCCCAACTGGCGGCGATGGATATCAACGAGCTGAGGGACTGGATTGAAGACCTTCACAATCACGTCACGCCCGTCCAATGGGAAATCGCGCGCGAAATCGTCAAGGAAATCAGTTCACGCTTGAATTTCCTGCTCGAGGTGGGCCTGGACTACATGTCATTGAACCGCAACTCGGCGTCGCTGTCGGGTGGCGAGAGCCAGCGCATAAGGTTGGCCACGCAGATCGGGTCGCGCCTTGTCAATGTGCTCTATATTCTGGACGAGCCCTCTATCGGCTTGCATCAGCGTGATAATCAGCGCCTAATTGATTCCTTGAAGACCTTGCGTGATGACGGCAATACCGTCCTTGTGGTCGAGCATGACAAGGAAATGATGTTGCAGGCCGACTATGTCATTGACATCGGGCCGCTGGCGGGTCGCAAGGGCGGCAACATCGTTTTTGCCGGCACGCCTGACGAGCTCTTGCAGCAGCACACGCTCACTGCCGACTATCTGAACGGAACACGTTCCATCCCCATTCCCGACAAGCGTCGTGAGAGCAATGGCAAGTTCTTGCGTTTGACGGGCTGTCGTGGCAATAACCTCAAGCATGTCGATGTGGCGTTTCCGTTGGGCACCTTCATCTGTGTCACCGGTGTGAGCGGCAGTGGCAAGTCCACGCTGGTCAATGCCACGCTGCAACCCATATTGAGTCAAAAGTTGTACCGATCACACACAGCTCCCATGCCCTATGACACCGTCGAGGGGTTGCAGCATGTGGACAAGGTGGTTACCGTTGACCAGGCACCGCTTGGTCGCACACCGCGTTCCAATGCCGCTACCTATACCGGCGTGTTCACCGATATACGCAATCTCTTTGTGAATTTGCCCGAATCCAAGATTCGTGCCTATAAACCCGGACGTTTCTCGTTCAACACGAGCGGCGGGCGCTGCGAGAAGTGCAACGGCAACGGCTACAAGGCCGTGGAGATGAATTTCCTGCCCGACGTACTGGTTCCCTGTGAAGAGTGTGGCGGCAAGCGATACAACCGTGAGACCCTTGAGGTGAAGTTCAAGGGCAAGTCCATTGCCGATGTGTTGGACATGACCATCAACCAGGCTGTGGAGTTCTTTGAAGCCGTGCCGTCAATCCTGCGCAAGATCAAGGTGCTTCAGGACGTGGGGTTGGGGTACATCAAATTAGGTCAGCCGTCAAGCACTTTGTCGGGTGGCGAATGCCAGCGAGTGAAGTTGGCCTGTGAGCTTGCCAAGAAAGATACGGGCAAGACCCTCTATATTCTTGATGAGCCGACGACGGGTTTGCACTTCGAGGACATCAAGGTGCTGCTGGGTGTGCTTGAGCGTCTCGTTGACAAGGGCAATACGGTCATCGTTATCGAGCATAATCTTGACGTCATTAAGTGTGCCGACCATATCATCGACATGGGTCCCGAGGGGGGACGGGGTGGAGGACAAGTGGTCGCTTGTGGCACTCCCGAACAAGTTGCGCAGTCCACTTCATCGGTCACGGCACGCTTCCTCAAGCCCGAATTAGGCCTCTAAAATCCTTCAAAATTTTCCCGATTTTTAAAAATCGCACCAATTTTGGGTCAGAAAATTTCGCAATCTGGGTCGAAAAACCCAGGTTGGGGTAGCCTTAAAACCGTGAAAAAAATATAAAAAAAACATCATCTTGTTTTCTGGAATTTTGCTCTAATTGCTTGTAGAGTGGGATAGAAAGGCCGTTTTCTCTCCCCTGATTCCTGTTTCAAAAATTGGTCAAAAAGTCGCTTTTTGGCTGGTTTTGGCTTAAGATCACGTCCAGAGCCCCAAAATGGCAAAAATCCATGATTTTTCAGTTATTTCGGCTAGGAAATAGTCTATGATTTAATAGGACAAAAATCGCTTGAAACTGCGATAAATACTAGGTTATTGACAAATAGTGGAAACATTGAAAGTGTCCTAGAATCGTTCAAATTTCAATATTTCGTATGAGATTGGGGTGGGGCTCAGAAAAACGCAAGGAAATCGAGTTGAGGTCTCAGAAAATTGAAATTGGTAATTTGCCAACGGCAAATTCTGGTTTGAAAACGACCCCTGATTTGCGTTCAAAAATGAGCCCCTGGATCTCGAAATCGGCCGTTTTCATCACCTGGGCACTGTTTGTATTTGTGTACAGGGCTTAAAAAATAGGAATTTACAGATGAAAAGTTTACAAATACACCAAAAAATCACATTAACAATTTTTTACAACCACTACAACGTGTTGAAAATGAGCATTTTACGGCAAAAAGTTCTAGTATTGCTCAATATATAATGGATTGGAGTGTCAAGGGTGTTTTTTGTGTGTAAATCAATATATATAAATAACTAAATATCAATTAAATAGAATGTAAAACCTAATTGATTGCTTTAAGAAGTTTTTAAGCGCCCCTAAATCGCCCCAAAAGTTTCCACTTTTTGGAAAATATAATTGCAAACTGAAAAATTTTCGTTTAGAAATTTGGTGAATTCAATTATTCGTTCTAAATTTGCAATCCCAAAATTAAAATATGCAAACAGCATGTTTTGACATCCGAAGTCGATTTCGAGGGGTTTTTCAAGTCGATGTATGGGGTCAGAAAATTTTTGGGACAGAATTTTGACATTCTCGCTCACTTGAGCGTGTGAAATAAATTGTTCTTAAATGGATATAATATCGAGATTAAAAAAGTTTCTTGGCGACACTGGGATTTCTAATTCTCAGTTTGCTGACACTTGTGTCATCCCGCGCCCGACACTTTCTCAGTTGCTCAATGGTCGCAACAAGAAAGTGAGTGACGAGGTGATCTCCAAGATTCATCGAGCATATCCATCCCTGAACATCATGTGGCTCCTTTTTGGTGACGGAGAGATGCTCAATGGTGACGTTGATAATCTTAACGGAAACGACAGCCAGGTTGAAGAGATGACTAACGGCACTGCCCATCTTAATAATAATGATGAGTCGGGTTTGAAGGCCATCTCCTTTGATGATCCTTCGGAGGGTGGTTATCGCCCTGCCGCGAAATCTCCTCAACGCATGGCGACACCCTCGTCGATGTCCGAGACGATTCAGAGCATCATGCGCAGCACTGCGGCTGCAGGACATGGTTCCAAGCGCGGAGCCGAGGTCGCTGACCGCCGTGTGGTCAAGATGCTCGTTTTCTACAGCGATGGCCGCTTTGATGAGTTTGAGCCGACCATCCGTAACAATAATGAATAACAGATAAAGATTTCACTCATTAGGTTTTGCCGGCAGCCCAATATTTTGACAACGACTTTTGCCGCACATTAATTAATAGTAGAACAATACCTGATAAAACCAAACCATTGCTATCGAATGGCTGCCGGCAAACCGTGAGTGAGAGACAGAGAAGATACAGACAACCAATCAAACACTAAGCACTTCAGTAAAACAACTAAGACAATGATGTGAAAACCGGCCCGCAGTCAAGATGCGAGCCGGTTTTTGTTTGTTTCGTTCGTTTTGTTCGTTTCGTTCGTGTGCGCGCGTGGCAACTGGCAGGGTTGCCCTGGAGGGCCGATAGGTCACTTGACAAGGTTGCCCAGGACGTCGCGCAAGATCTGGCGTCCTGCAGCACTGGTGGCATTCTTGACGGCCCGTCCTGCAGCGTCCTTGACGCTCGTATCCTTGCTCTTCTTGCCTGTGATGGCGTCCGAGACCTTCTTGCCTGCTATGGTAGCCAGCGTGCCTGTCACGGCCGTGACGACGGCTTTCCACACCTTGTCCCAGATGGTCTTTTCCTTTTTCTTGGACTTCTCGGCCTTGGCGGCTTCTTTCTCGGCCTCCTTGGCGGCAGCAGCCTCTTCGGCGGCTTTAGCCTCGGCTTCGGCCTCACGTGCGAACACCTCGAACACGCTCTCGCGTTCCTGCATCTCCTTGTACTTGCGGTTGATGTCGCTGTTGGCGTTCATGATGTCTAGTCGTTGCCCCTCGGTGATGGCGCCTATCTGGCTCAAGGGGAAGAGCACCTTGGCCCGCTCAACGACGCTGGGAGCACCCTTCTCGTCCAGGAACGAAACCAATGCCTCGCCGGTCTCGAGTTGCAGGATGGCGTCCTCGGTCTTGAACTCGGGGTTGGCGCGGAAGGTCTCGGCTGCCACCTTGACGGCCTTCTGGTCACGTGGCGTGTAGGCTCGCAGGGCATGTTGCACACGGTTGCCCAGCTGGCCCAGAATCACATCGGGAATGTCGGTGGGCAGCTGCGAAATGAAGAAGATGCCCACACCTTTACTGCGGATGAGGCGGATGACTTGCTCGATCTTGTCGGTGAGGGCTTTGCTCGTGTCCTCGAACAGCATGTGAGCCTCGTCGAAGAAGAAGACCAGCTTGGGCTTCTCCAGGTCACCCACCTCGGGCAGCGTGCTGTAGAGCTCGCTCAACAGCCACAGCAGGAAGGTGGAGTACAGCTTGGGCTGCAGCATCAGTTTGTCGGCAGCGAGGACGCTGAGCACACCCATGCCATCGCGTGTGGCCAGCAGGTCCATGATGTCAAACGAGGGGATGCCGAAGAATTTGTCGGCACCCTGGTTCTCGAGGTGCAGCAGGGCACGCTGGATGGCACCGATGCTGGCGGGAGCCACGTTGCCATATTGGGTGGTATATTCCTTGGCATGCTTGGAGAGCCAGTCCAGAGCCGAGCGCAGGTCCTTCACGTCATCGAGCAGCACTCCCCTCTCGTCGAGGATGCGGTACAGGATGTTGAGCACGCCGGCCTGGGTGTCGTTCAGGCCCAGGATGCGGGCCATCAGGTCGGGGCCCATCTCGCCGATGGTGGCGCGCATGGGGATACCCTGCTCACCATAGACGTCATAGAACCGCACCGGGCAGCCCTCGAACTTGAGGTCCTCCTGGTTGATGCCGAACTCGGGCAGCCTCTTCTCGATGAAACCCGACATTTTTCCCGGCTGGCTGACGCCCGACAGGTCGCCCTTCATGTCGGCCATGAAACAGGGCACGCCCGCCTTGCAGAAGCTCTCGGCAATCACTTGCAGCGTCACCGTCTTACCTGTACCCGTGGCACCGGCGATGAGTCCGTGGCGGTTGGCCATGTTGCCCAGGATGCTGATGGGGCCGTTGGGGCCGTGAGCGATGTAGAATCCGTTCTCTTGAGTGTACATGATGATATTCTGTTTATTGGTTAGTGTTCAGTATTCACCTACAAAGTTAGTGCAAATTAAACACAAAAGCAAAAATACAGCAGTTTTTTAGTGTAAACCATACCAAATCGAAATCATGCCGCATGGTGTGCAGGTCGGGTTTGGATTTGTGCCGCCAGTCCTTTTGCATGCCCGATGTTGAGGAGGATTGTTACCGTTCCTTTTCCTCTTTTCAGGCATGTCGGAAACATATCGGTTTTGATAGTTCTTGGGTCTGATTGTGATATTTTTGTCGAATTATTTGGTTGGTATTTGAGAAATAATATACATTTGCATCGCAATTACATGCAAAGATTGTAAGAAATGAGAATAAATTGTGCATATTGGTGGTGGCGTAGCTCAAGATTGAAAAAGTCGTGAGTCGCCTGACCGTGTGCAACAATGAAATTGCAACCCAATCATGAAGGTCTGTCGTGCTTGCGACAGGCCTTCAGATTTTTCTGGCCCGTAAACTATCATTATTCACTTAATCAAATAACCAAAATGAAACAGAAAAGATTCATCCTTCAGGAAACCGAGTTACCCACCGCATGGTATAACATTCAGGCCGACATGCCCAACAAACCCATGCCTCCCCTTCATCCCGGCACCAAGCAGCCCCTTGGGGTGGACGATTTGGCTCACATCTTTCCGCGTGAGTGTTGCGTCCAGGAACTTGATACCGAGCACGATTTCGTCCCCATCCCCGAGGAGGTGATGGACAAGTATAAAGCCTATCGCAGCACGCCGCTGGTGCGCGCCTATGCCCTTGAGGAGGCATTGCAGACTCCGGCTCACATCTATTTCAAGAACGAGTCGGTCAACCCGTTGGGGTCTCACAAGGTCAATTCGGCCCTGCCCCAGTGCTATTATGCCAAACAGGAAGGCACGACCAACGTCACGACCGAGACCGGTGCCGGCCAATGGGGCGCAGCGTTGGCCTATGCCGCATCGGTGTTCGGGTTGGAGTCGGCTGTCTATCAGGTGAAAATCTCCATGCAGCAGAAACCCTACCGCTCGTCCATCATGCGCACCTTTGGCGCCGCAGTGACGGGTTCGCCCTCGATGTCCACGCGTGCTGGCAAGGACATCATCACCCGCGATCCGCACCACCCCGGCTCGTTGGGTACGGCGATTTCCGAGGCTGTGGAGCTTGCCACGACGACCCCCAACTGCAAGTACACCCTGGGGTCGGTGCTGAATCATGTGGCTCTGCATCAGACCATCATCGGACTCGAAGCCGAAAAGCAGATGGCGATGGCGGGCGAGTACCCCGATGTGGTGATTGCCTGTTTTGGCGGCGGGTCCAACTTTGGCGGCATTGCCTTCCCCTTCATGCGCCACAACCTCAAGGACGGCAAGAAGACCGAGTTTATCGCTGCCGAGCCCGAGAGTTGCCCCAAACTGACGAGAGGGGAGTTCCGCTATGACTTCGGCGACGAGGCCGGCTACACTCCCCTGTTGCCCATGTTCACCCTGGGCCACAGTTTCAAGCCGGCGAACATCCATGCTGGCGGCTTGCGCTATCACGGTGCCGGCATGATTATCTCGCAGCTCATCAAGGACGGGCTGATGCACGGTGTGGACATTCCTCAGCTCGAGTCCTTCGAGGCCGGTATGCTGTTTGCTCGCACCGAGGGCATCATCCCCGCTCCCGAGTCGAGCCACGCCATCGCAGCCACCATCCGCGAGGCCGAGAAGTGCAAGCGCACGGGCGAGGCCAGGGTCATCCTGTTCAACCTGTCGGGGCATGGCTTGATCGACATGAGCGCCTATGACCAGTACCTGAACGGTGACCTCATGAACCACAGGGTGAGCGACGAGGACATCCGTCAGACCCTCAAGAGCGTGCCCGAGTGATGGCGATGTGAAACCGTTAAACCATGATGTGGAGGGCGGAAGTGATTTTTCCGCCCTTCATGCTGCTGTTGTGGGCTGGAAATTGTACCTTTGTAGCACAAACCAATCTGATTGAAAAGTGGCAACAAGCAAGAAGAAAGTTTTTGTGTCGGGGTGCTATGACCTGTTGCACTCGGGTCATGTGGAATTCTTCAGGCAGGCGTCGCAGTATGGCGACCTGTATGTGGGCATCGGCAGCGACAAGACCATCGAGGCCCTCAAGGGCCACAAGACCGTGTATAGCGAGCAGGAGCGCCTGTTCATGGTGCGTGCCATCCGCTATGTCAAGGAGGCTTATATCAACGCGGGCAGCGGTTTCCTTGATTTCCTGCCCACGCTCGACCTTGTTCAGCCCGACTGTCTGGTCGTCAACGAGGACGGTGACCGCGACGAGAAACGGCAGCTGTGCCGTGAGCGTGGCATGGAGTATATCGTGCTCCAGCGTGTTCCCGCCCAGGGCCTGGAGGCACGCAGCAGCACAGCGCTCAAGCAATCCACTTGCCAGTTGCCCACCCGCCTTGACCTGGCGGGTACTTGGATTGACCAGCCCTATGTGTCGTGTCATGCCCCTGGCTGGGCATTGACCATCTCGCTGGAGCCCACGTTCGAGATTCGTGAGCGTTGCGGCCTGTCGACCAGCACGCGCAACACCATCAAGCGGGTGTGGCCCTACCAATTGCCTGCGATGGACCCCGAGATGCTGGCACGTCTGGTCTTTTGCCTCGAGAATGACCCTGAGCGCAGCGACGGCATCGTGAGCGGTGCCCAGGACGCCATCGGCATCTGTGTGCCTGGCCTCTCACGGCATTACTATGACGGCACCTTCTGGCCCGAGAAGATAGAATACACCTGCGACCCCGTGTTGCTGGGCTGGCTTGAGGACCACTTGTGCATGATTCCCATGTTCCCGCGCCGTCCAGGCTGCAGCGTGGTCGAGGGCAAGGACATCACTCCCGTCAAGGTGCGTGCCCTGGCTGCTGCTGCCGACCGCTGCTGGGATGCCATTCAGCGCCGCGACTTGGAGGCCTTTGCTGCCGCCTACAAAGCCTCGTTCGAGGCCCAGGTGGCGATGTTCCCCGCGATGATTCAGCCCGGTGTGCAGGACTATATTGACCGCTACAGCGCCATGGACGGTGTGCTGGCGTGGAAGATGCCCGGAGCTGGCGGGGGCGGCTATCTGGCGCTCGTGTGCCGTGACCGTGCCCATTTCCCCGACGGCGCAATCCTTTTAAAAATTAGGAGTTAGAAGTTAGGAGTTAGGAGTGACCTTAAAGACTTTAACGACCTTTAAAAGAATAAAACTGAAAT
>JAEEGI010024848.1_pt1 | contig 11658 bp, 9 predicted proteins | sample 8958751 | NCBI WGS metagenome assembly JAEEGI01 (sample SAMN16246545, study PRJNA631951) | gut metagenome | biome: gut microbiome; feature: rumen; material: KS-attached | host: Bos | place: Iran: Karaj | collected 2018-10 | reverse complement strand
GCAAGAAGAGCTATGCCGTGAACTTCATCCTGCAAGATGATGAGCGCACGATGAACGACAAGCAGATTGACGCCATCATGCAGAAGCTCATCGCCAGCCTGAAGAAGCAGTTGAGCGCAGAACTGCGGTAAAACAATGAAGAATGAAGAATTTGCTGCCGTTAAGGCTGTCATCATGTTCGTTTTCTTATAGATTTCTTCTTACTGCACGAGACAATTATTAGAACAAAATGTAATATTAACGGGATGAATGTAGTGTGGACTGTGGAAAGGCGGTAGCAAATTCTTCATTCTTCATTCTTCATTCTTCATTAAAAATTATTATGGGAAGAGCATTTGAATATCGCAAAGCTACAAAGCTGAAGAGATGGGGCCACATGGCCAAAACGTTCACCAAGATTGGCAAGCAGATTGCCATCGCCGTGAAGGCTGGCGGACCGGAGCCCGAGAACAACCCTGCGCTGCGTGCCTGCATTGCCAACGCCAAGCGCGAAAACATGCCCAAGGACAATATTGAGCGGGCTATCAAGAATGCCATGGGCAAGGACCAGAGCGACTACAAGGAGGTGAGCTATGAGGGATACGGACCTCACGGTGTAGCCATCTTCGTGGAGACGTTGACCGACAACACCACGCGCACCGTGGGCGACGTGCGCTCGGTGTTCAACAAGTTCAGTGGAAACCTGGGCACGCAAGGCTCGCTGTCGTTCCTCTTCGACCACAAGGCTGTGTTCACCTTCAAGAAGAAGGACGGCCTCGACATGGACGAGATGATTCTCGACCTCATCGACTATGGCGTGGACGATGAGTTTGACGAGGACGAGGAGACGGGCGAAATCACCATCTATGGCGACCCTTCGAGCTTCGGCGCCATCCAGAAGCACTTGGAGGCCGAAGGCTTTGAGGTGACGGGAGCCGAGTTCACCCGCATCCCCAACGACCTGAAGGACGTCACGTCCGAGCAGCGCGAGGCCATCGACAAGATGGTGGAGCGTCTCGAGGACTTCGACGACGTGCAGACCGTCTACACCAACATGAAACCTGCCGAAGAATAATACTTTGCAATTACATTTAAGCGGCGCAGCCTTCTTCGCAAAAAGAAGGCTGTGCCGTTTAATGTGTGCCCTAACATCAGCTAAGATGTCGTAACACAGAGATTTACGCTGCTCAGAGAACAAAAAAAACTCTGTGTCTCTGCGTTCACAAAAACGACCAAGTAATTCTTTTGCCAGTTACTAAAACTGGGGAAAAAAGCGCTCTCACGTGAAATATTCCTCCGAAAGGAGTGGTTTTCTCGGATTTTATGTTTACCTTTGCCCTGCCATTGATGATTAACGCTTGTCTTTCATTCCATCACGGGGGTGAGCGAATAAGTTGATTGGCAAAATCCTGGGTCGTTCGGCACTGCCGCGTACTAAAGCAAGAACTTTGTGTTGCTCAGGAACTTATTACTAAAGCGCAGCGAAGTTTAGGTTAGAGAATAAATGAAAACGACGATTGTAAAGTTGCAGAGGAGCCGCATGGCAAGCCTGCTGATGGCCACATTCCTGCTCACGGTGGGTGCAAGGATGCAGGCGCAGGAGACGGGGAGACAGGCTCAGGGCAGAGACTATGTGAAGGACGAAGTCATTGTCAGATTCAAGAATGATGTCATGACAATGGCAGACGGCAGCCGACTGGTTGCGCCTACACATTCCGCCATGAATGACGTGCTTCAAGGCATCGGAGCCGAAGAAGCCCGCCTGCTGATGTCTCTGACCAGCCTTAGTGAAGCCAGGAGCAGGGCGCAGGGTGAACCGCTGGTGCCAGCCTGGCAGACGCCGCGCAAGCCGATAGACTTGTCGCAGCTGTATGTGATGAAGATTGACACTGCGATGACTTCAGTGGCAGAGGCCGTGGAACGGCTTCAGGACTTAGAAGATGTGGTGTATGCCCAGCCCAACTATATCCACAGACATGAGAACGCAGTAGACGCCGGAACCCCAGCCACTACGCCACAGCGCCGCGCCTCGGCCGATGGCATCGACTATGCTACGACCGACCCCTATCTCGCCGACCAGTGGTATCTGGCGGCCATCCGTATGCCAGAATTGTGGGAGCAGCCCATCATTCACGAGCGACGCCCCGTGGTTGCTGTCATCGACACGGGCGTTGACACCTTGCACGTCGACCTGAGAGACAACCTTCTGCCGGGGTGGAATGCTGAAAATGAAACAAATATTGTCTACGACTATGAGGGCCACGGCACGTCATGTGCCAGCGTCGTCGCTGCCGTAGGAGGCAATGGCGGCATGGTGGGAGCCAACCCTTTGGCACTGCTGCTGCCCATCGCCAAAGGCTATGACGATGTGTCAATTATCCGAGCAGTGGATTATGCCGTAGCCCAAGGTGCCGACATCCTCTCGTGTAGTTTCGTCTTTTACGATTTCCGGGAGAACAAAGCGATGCAGGACGTGTTCGCCTTGGCGATGGAGAACGCCATCGTAGTAGCGGGAGCGGGAAACTCGTTCGCCGACATTGCAGAGAATCCCCATTTCCCCGCATGTTATCCCGGCATCATTGGCGTCATGGCCACAAATGAGGACGGTGCCCTCGCCATTTTCAGTAATCATGATCGCGACGGCAGCTACTATTCCGACAACGGCTCGGGCTACAATTATGAGTTGCGTGCCCCTGGCGCCAACATGCTTGTGGCACAAGTAGGTGGCGACTATTTCTTCTCTGAAGGAACCTCGTTTGCCACGCCACTGGTAGCTGGGGCTATATCGCGCCTGCTGATGTGCCGCGACTACAGCAGTCGCGAGCAACTCCTGCGTGCGCTGGTCGAGAGTTGCGGCAGCCATTTCGACGCTATGGCGGCTTACCTATATCAGCAGCCACTGAGCGGCACCTTCACACGGAATATTTGCGGGCACGACATCACGTTTGTGAAGACCGACGAAAACAGTCTGACGATGGGCGATGGCGTCCATCCCTGCCTTGAGGGTACGCTGAAAGCATTCACCATTCCCGACGCCGTGGCAGGCTATGCAGTGACCGCCATCGCTCCCAACGCATTCAAGGATGTAACAATAGGCCGGCTGACCCTGCCCTACATGCTGAGGGAGATAGGTAGCGGAGCTTTCTACGACTGTCATATTGATACCTTGGATGTGCATGGCCTAAAACGCCAGCCTGTCTGTGCCGACGATGCGTTCTGCGAGTGGCATTTCCAAAACACCTTTATTGCAGCCAATGGTGTGTATTTGGCCGACTGGCTCACCGATAGCCTCTGGAGCCGATTTGCCAAGTGGGATGTTGATTACTTCTATGCCAATATCAGTGGCGCGCCGACCAAGTTCTGCTTCACCGACGCAACACCTCAGACCCTGATATTAGGCATCAATGGTGAAACCGCCATCCCATTTTCTTTTGAAGGCACCTTTGTCATCCCCGACGAGGTGGCAGGTTTTCAGGTCACCAACGTTGCCGGCTATGCCCTCAGCGAATGCCCGCAAATGAAGGGCGTCGTGCTGCCCAGCTGGCTCACCGACATTCCTGAAGGCCTCTGCCGCTACGACGCGTCGTTGCAGCATGTCGCTATCCCTGAGGGCGTGCGCAGCATCGGCATGTATGCGTTCAGTGAGTGCGCTCTGACCGAGATTGAGCTGCCCGCGAGCCTCATTAGTCTGGGCCACGAAGCCTTCGCCTCGAACCCGCCCTACGTGATGCAGGTGGCTAATGCCACTCCCATCGACCTAAGAGATGAATATGGCGACGACAGCCACCCCTTCGGCGATGCCACTCTCCTAAAGGAGTGCACGCTGCGCGTGCCTCAGGGTAGCAAGAGTGCCTACGAAGCCGCACCTGGATGGTGTGAGTTTGGCACCATCGAGGAATACGTCACCAGCGGCGTCACACCGCATCATGCTGGCGTGGAAGGCCCCGACGGTCAATGGTATTTTGACATGCAGGGGCGTCGGGTGAATGTCCAATCGCTTCGTAAGGGCGTATATGTCAGCCCCCACAAGAAGAAACACATCAAGCAGTAGCACTATGAGCATAAAGTCACTCTTTGCCCGCTTTCGTGCCTGGCAACGCCAACCGTTCAGCTACGGCAAGGTAAGCAGCGATGTCCACCACTGCTTGAACTGCGGGTATGACTACACCGGTAATTACTGTCCGCGCTGCGGACAGGAGGCCGATACACGAAGACTCGACTGGCATGTCATTGGGGATGGGCTACTCGATGTGTTCGACGTCGAGAAGCGCTCGTTGCCACTCACCATCTGGTATCTTCTCTTCCGCCCCGGCTACCTCATCAGCGACTATCTCGACGGGCGCCGCCGCAACTGCTATTCGCCCGTCATGCTGATATTCATCCTGTCCATCGTCTTCACTTTTGTCGATAAAATGAATAGCGCCGGCAGCACGGCTGAGGTGCAACAGGAGGCCACCACCGTTACTGATGCTTTCTCACATTTGGGAAACGTGGCCTGGTATTTCTTCATCAACAGCTTGTTCCTCATCCCTCCCACTTGGATTCTTTTCCGCCATGCGCCGCGCCACACGCGCCACACGCTCTCTGAGGATTTCTTCATTCAGATGTTCATTGGCTCACAGATGATCTTGCTCAACATGCTGGTCTTCATCCTGCCCTTTAATATTATTTTGGCACTATTGCTCTTTCTCTTCCTGTTCAGCTATGCGCCCGTCTTCGGCTATGGCATCTGGGGCACCGTGTGGCGTTCAGCCGCCTGTATGTTTGCGGCCGTCGTCGTTCCACAAGCAATAATGATTTGCATCGATTGGGCCATGGGCAACATGGTCATCGACGCATTCGCCAGAGAACGCCTTTTTATGGCGGTGGGAGCCATCATGGCGGTGGTCGTAGGATATTTTATTGGACAACATACCGAGCGCCGCCGCTTAGCCCCCTAAGTTAGGGGGTTGGGGGTCTGAACAAGCGCACAGGTTGACGACTGACGGTGAACCTGTTGCCGCTAAAATGACGAATTGACGAAATCATGAATTTCGTTATAATTTTAGGTGATGATATAGGAGTTGACCCAATATAGGATAATGGTCTTACAGCAGGGCCATGACCTCCTCGTCGGTGGCGAGGTTGAAGTCGCCGGGTATGGTGTTCTTCAAGGCTGAGGCTGCCAGCGAGTAGTTGAGTTGCTGCTGGTCGTCGTTGGGGAAGGCCTGGATGGCGTGCAACAATCCGGCCATGAACGCATCGCCCACGCCCGAGGGGTCTACGACGCCATTGATGTCGTGGATGGGGGCGCGCAGCAGACGGTAGTTCTCGCCGTCGTCGCTAGTGTAGAGCAGGGCAGTGAGCAGATGGCGGCTACTGGCCACCATGTTGCGCATACCCATGAGCCACTTGCGGCAACGCGGGAACTGCTGGTGCAGTTGCTCGAACCATTCGCCATATTCCTGCATCTGCATCTCAAAATGGGTGTCGGTGGCAGTATAGGGAGGCTGGCGGCGCTGGCAGAGGTATTCGAATTCGATGGCGTCGCCAAACATGAAGTCACAGCGCGAGAGCAACATACTCAGTGTGGCGCGGGGGTCGGCACCATCATATTTCCACAGGTTCTTGCGGTAGTTGATGTCGTACGACACGCTGACGCCCATCTCGTCGGCCACGTCGAGGGCCTCAAGGGTCGCCTCGAGCGAGCTGCGGCTGATGGCGGCGGTGATGCCCGAGATGTGCAACACGGCAGCACCCTGCAGAATCTGATGCCAGGGCAGCATGCCGGGACGCAGTTCAGAACAGGCCGAGTTGGCGCGGTCGTAGACCACTTTGGCCGAGCGCATGCCAGCGGCAGGCTCGAAGTAGTAGGTGCCGATGCGGCTGCCGCCGAAGAGCACATGATGACAACTTACGCCCAGCTCTTGCAGGCGCAGCACGCCGGCACGCCCCACGGGGGTCTCGGGCAGACGTGTCACATACTCCACCTGGTCGCCCAGGGTGGCAAGGCTCACGGCCACGTTGGCCTCGCTGCCGCCATATTTGCTGGTGAAATAATCGCCTTGTGTCAGGCGTTGATGTTGGTCTTTGGAAAAACGGAGCAATAGCTCACCAAATGTTACAATCTTTTTAGTTTTCATGTTTTTGGGGTGCAAGCTTCGTAAGTTTCCCAATCTGCTTGCGGGCTTCTGACTTACCCACCTGTATCATACGAAGCATATTGTCGTTGCCGAAACTCGAAGCATCATAATCGGGTAGGGGTGGATTGATGTAGATGTCGGCACGCTGACGGTTCTCGTTGTATTTGGTAATGTCGGGGCGGTTGAACACCCAGTTGGCAATGGGGCCCAGGCCGATAAGGTCGGCAAGGCCGGTGATGAGGCTGGCGTCGCTCTTGCGGTTCTGGGGCTTCTCCTGTTGCAGGTCGACGGCGATGACGATGTCGGCTCCCATTTCCCTGACGACATCCACGGGCAGGTTGTTCATCATGCCGCCGTCGACGAGCTGCTGCCCGTCTACCTCAACAGCCTTGAACACGCCCGGTATAGACATCGAAGCCCTGACGGCACGTGGCACTGTACCCTCGCTGAGCACCACCTCCTCGGCATCCATCATCGATGCGGCCACACAGCGGAAGGGGATGGGCAGACACTCAAACTCCACGCATCCCTTCAGGGCGAGCATGGAGTCGACCACCTGCTCTACGCGCTTGCCGCCGAGCATGCCGAACTTGTTGTTGCGGGTGTCGATGACGGGGAAACCAAAGATGTAGGTGATGCCCTTCTCTTGCTTATAGGGTTCGCCGCTCAGGTCTTCGCGGCGGTCGGTGAGCAGCGATATCCACTCTTGCTGCGAGAACATCTGCTCCAACTCGGCTGCACTGTAGCCCGCCGCATAAAGGGCACCCACGATGCTGCCGATGCTGGTGCCTGCAATGTAATCGGGGCGGATGCCGGCATCTTCAAGAACGCGCAGCACGCCCACCTCTGCAGCACCCTTGGCACCGCCGCCGCCCAACACGAGGCCTATCTTCTGGGCTCGCGCAGGGACAAAGGGAAACGAAAAGAGAATAGTGAAAAGAAGAACTGCCACCAACACGTGCTTGCATCTTGCTTGCAGCACTTGTGCCATGAATGCAGTGGTTCTTTTCACTATTCTCGCGTTACTCGTCGTTAGTCTCGAAGGATGGGGTTGTTATTTCACCAGCACCTTCTGGCCCTTCACGATGTAGAGACCGGCACGGAGGTTCGACACCTCAGATGCAGGAATCTGCGATGCCACCTTGGCTCCAGCAGCGTTGTAGACGTCAACCTTCTCGTTGGTGCTGGCGATAGCGTCGATGCTCGTAGGATCGCCATAGCCCAGGTGCTGAGCAGTGACCATCTTGCTGGTGCCCGACGACAGGCGGATGTAGCAGCGTGTGGCATAGAAGCCGTTGGTGTTCATGCCCTTGACCGACACGAATTTCACCTCGCTGTTGTCGCGTGCCAGCACACCATAGAGGCCTTCGTCCTCAACGTGTGTGCGTGCACCTTCCATCGTCACTTCCTCACCGCTATTGGTGATGAAGGTGAGGGCTGCCTGACGGTCGGTCACTTCGGCTTCCTTGGCGATGCGCTTGGTGGCCTGCTCGCCCGTATAATAGAGCATGTAGGGGGTGTTGGCCTGAATGCCTTCAGCCTTGCAGTCGATGAAGTTGAGCATCACACCTGCGCCATTGTCCTCAGCACTGGCCAGACGCTCTAAGCGGCAGTCGCTGCCGAAGACGTCGTTAATCTCTTGCTCGGTCATCGAGAAGGGCAGGGCGATGGTGTTCCATCCCGTGAAGACGGCACGCTGAACGGTAACATTGCAAACCTTTCCGTCGTATTTGGCGAGGTTGGTGCCACTGTAGGTGCTCAGATAGAGCTTCTGCTGGGCTTGTGCGCCCACTGTGAGAGCAGCCATAGCTGCGATGAGTAAGAACTTCTTCATAGTTTCTGAGTTTAATGTGAATGGTTTGTGTGTTATTTTGTTGCAAAAATAGTGCTTTTTTGCGAACTAACCAAGAAAAAAACTGAAAATTTTCTTTCTTCACCCCACTTATTTACACTTATTTGCAGATTTTCGCCAAAGATTCAACATATTTGACAAACATGGCCGCTATCTTTGCGCCAGGGCATCGATGGGACTGCGGAGGATGCGGCCCAGGGAATAGCCTTCGAGGGTGGCGGCCTGTCGCAACTGCTCCTGGAAGTAGTAGGCGATGCTGCCCACGGCTGCGATGGGCAGGTCGGGGCGATGGTAGGGCACCAGATTATGGCTGATGAACGAACGGAAGTTTTGCACCACCAGGTTGCTGACCTCAGGCTTGTCGAGGTGTTGGTGGGCGAAGGGAGCCAGCGAGGCCAGCCAGCGGTTGGCCATGGGCTGTCGGTAGACGCGCTCGATGACATCGGACATCGACAAGGAGTAAGCTCGTTCAAACAGCTCCCTTGCTCCATCAAACAATCTTTCTTTATAGATGGCATTGAGCAGCATCCGCCCCAGCACGGCGCCGCTGCCCTCGTCGCCCAGGATGTAGCCCATGGGCGGGGTGTTCTGTACGATGTCTTGTCCGTCGTAGAGGCACGAGTTGGCACCAGTGCCCAGGATGCAAGCCAGTCCCTCGTGGTGGCCACAGAGCGCACGGGCGGCACCCAGCATGTCGCTGCGCGCCTGAATGCTCCGGGCATGGGGGAAAACGGTGGATAGCAGACGCTCCAGCTTGCTTTCGAGATGGGGGAGCACGCCGCTGCCATAGAACTCCACCGACAGCACGTCGGCAGGAGCCAGCTGAGCCTCGCCCAGCTGGGGCAGCAGTTCATGCTGCAGGATGGCAAGGATGGTGTCCTCGCTTTGGTGTACGGGGCTGATGCCCTGTGTGGTGGCCCTGAAAGTCGCCAAGGCCCAGTCTGTTTTCGTGCTGCCGCTGTCGGCAATCAATGTGTATGTATTCATAATATAATAAAGACCCTTCCCCCTCCAGACCCACCCCCTTACCCCTCCCTATAGGGAGGGGAGCGGTTAGTTTTGCTGATGTAATCCGTTACAAGGTTTTACCCCTGCCTGTATGATGTTTCTTCTTGGCCCTTCTGTCATTGGCAAGTCTATATACTCCCCTCCCTATAGGAATGGGTAGGGGGGCTGCGGCATGGTAGTTCACTCCTAACTCCTAACTTCTAACTTCTAACCCCTCACTCCTAACTCTATTGTTTTACTTGTCTGATATACTGTTGGTAGCGGGCGCGAATCTTGTCGACATAGTCGGCGGTCTCATTGCCGCGCATATAGCCATGGCGCACCAGCGTGTCCTGATAGTATTGAGGGTCTTTCAGCCGCAACACATATTCTCGCACATCGTTCCATCTCTGTGGGTTGCGATGGTCGCGCTCGGCCAACCGCATGGCATCCTGGAGGTGGAAGATACCCCCGTTGTAGCTGGCCAGCACCATGTTCTGCCGCTCTGTGCGGTCGTGTATGTAGTTGAACTCATGCTCCAGCTCGTGCAGGTAGCGCGTGGCGGCGGCAATGTTCTGTTCGGGGTCGTTCATCTGGTCGCGGGGCAGTCCCAGGTGGTCGGCCGTCTTGGGCATAATCTGCATCAGCCCCTTGGCTCCTGCCCACGACACGGCGTCGGGGTCGAAAGTCGACTCCTGGTAGCATTGCGCTGCCAGCAGACGCCAGTCCCATCCGATGCCTCGGCTGTAGCGCTTGAACAGCTCGTCGTAGTAGCTGATGACACCTCGGCGCAGCATGGGGGCGTGGACACGTCGGCTGACACGTGGTCGCGAGAGCTTCTGTCGCTCGTCGGCCAGCACCTCGGTCAGCAGTTGTGGCGAGTACCATTCGTCCACTGCTTGCTGCAGAGCCGTCTTCCCCTCGCCCAGCATCCATCCTGTGGACAGCGAGTCGTCGGCCAGGCGCATGGCCACCATGTCGGCATCGCCGTCGGCCAGGCGTCGCATCATCTCAGCGGTGTCGCGGCATGTCTCCATACGTAGCCTGACACCGAGATGGCTGGCAAAGCGCTGGGCCAACAGGTACTGCACGCCCAGATGGGCACCCTGGAAGTCGTAGTAGGTGGTGGGGCCTGGGATGGTGAGGGCGATGAGTTCACCCGCATGCTGTATCTGCTCCAGGTCAAAGACGGCCTCATCGGCAGCAGTGTCTCCACCCTGCCAAGGGGGCGTGGTGGGTACCGAATGCTTCGTGCAGCCCACCAGCAGCAGAAGAAGCATCGTAAGGAGAAAGGCGGTTGCTGTCAGTCGTCTCATTGTAGTCGTCTCAGAAGCTGCTCGTAGTCGTTCGCCTCCATGATTTCGCGCAACGGCTCCATCACGAAAGGGCGTTGGGCCATGCGAGGGTGAGGGATGGTGAGGTCGGGGGTGTCGATGTTGATGTCGTCGTAGAGCAGGATGTCGATGTCGATGGGACGGTCGTGGTAGACGGTGGTACCCGTTCGCTCGGTGGCATGCTGACGGCGTTTGCCCAGCATACGTTCTATACGCTGCGTAGCCTTGAGCAACTGCCGAGGCGACAATACGGTTTGTACGCCGACCACCGCGTTGAGGAAACGGTTGTCCGACTCAAACCCCCATGGCAACGTATCGCAGTAAGCTGACTGGCGCACGATGTCGCCAATCAGCTTACCTATCATTTGGCATGCTTGGTCGAGCATTTCTTTCCGGTTGCCCAAGTTCGACCCCAGCCCCAAGTAAACAATGTGCTTCTCCTCCAAGCTATTCACTCCTAACTCCTAACTCCTAACTCCTAACTCCTCACTCCTAACTCCTCACTCGTTTAGTCGTCGAGAATCAGCATGCAGTCGCCGTAGCAGCCAAACAGGTAGTCGTTTTCCAACGCCTTGTTGTAGGCCTCGATGGTGAGGTCGTAGCCTCCGAAGGCAGCGGTGAGCATCATCATTGTCGACTCAGGATGATAGAAGTTGGCCAGCAGAGCATCGGCGAGTCCGAAGTCGTAGGGAGGGAAGATGAATTTGTTGGTCCATCCGTCATATTCCTTCAGCATGCCATCGGTGCCCACGGCGCTCTCGGCGGCACGTGCAGTGCTCACGCCCACCACGCACACCTTGTTGCCGGCGCGCTTGGCTTGGTTCACCACCTCGCAACATTTCTTTCCCACAATCATCTGCTCGGAGTTCATCTTGTGCTTCGTCAGGTCTTCCACCTCGATGGTGTCGAAGGCACCGAGCGAGCAGTGCAGGGTGAGGAAGGCGTTCTGGAACCCACGGATCTCCATGATTTTCATCATCTCACGACTGAAATGCAGTCCTGTGGATGGTGCGGTGACGGCTCCCTCGTGGCATGCGAAGACGGTCTGGAAGTTCACCGTGTCGTCGTCCTCGGGTGGTCGGCGGTCGATGATGTAGCGTGGCACGGGTGCCGACCCTAATGCGAAGAGCTCGCGCTTGAACTCGTCGTGCGGACAGTCGTAGAGGAACCGCAGGGTGCGTCCTCGACTCGTGGTGTTGTCGATGACCTCGGCCACCATTGGCCCGTCGCCGTCGAAGAACAGCTTGTTGCCGATGCGTATCTTGCGGGCAGGTTCCACCAGCACGTCCCACAGGCGCAGCTCCTCGTTGAGTTCGCGCAGCAGGAACACCTCTATTTTCGCGTCGGTCTTCTCCTTCGTGCCAAAGAGGCGGGCAGGAAACAC
>JAEEGI010024847.1_pt1 | contig 11659 bp, 11 predicted proteins | sample 8958751 | NCBI WGS metagenome assembly JAEEGI01 (sample SAMN16246545, study PRJNA631951) | gut metagenome | biome: gut microbiome; feature: rumen; material: KS-attached | host: Bos | place: Iran: Karaj | collected 2018-10 | reverse complement strand
CGACCTGCCTACACACCGCGGTTACGACCCCGACAACGCCCGTGTGGTGGGCGACGTGGGTAAGGCCGGTGTGAGCATCTGCAACGAGGAAAACATGAAGGTGCTGTTCAGCGGCATCCCCCTCAACAAGATGTCCGTCTCGATGACCATGAACGGTGCCGTGCTGCCTATCCTGGCTTTCTACATCGTGGCTGGTCTGGAGCAGGGCGCTCAGTTGGAGGAAATGGCTGGTACCATCCAGAACGACATCCTGAAGGAGTTCATGGTGCGTAACACCTATATCTATCCGCCCGCATTCTCGATGAAGATCATCGCCGACATCTTCGAATACACCTCGCAGAAGATGCCGAAGTTCAACAGCATTTCCATTTCGGGTTACCACATGCAGGAGGCCGGTGCCACCGCCGACATCGAGCTGGCTTACACCCTGGCCGACGGTATGGACTACCTGCGTACCGGTGTGAATGCCGGTATCGATGTGGATGCCTTCGCTCCGCGTCTCAGCTTCTTCTGGGCCATCGGTATGAACCACTTCATGGAGATTGCCAAGATGCGTGCCGGCCGTCTGTTGTGGGCTAAGATTGTGAAGTCGTTCGGTGCCAAGAACCCGAAATCACTCGCCCTGCGTACCCACTCGCAGACCTCTGGCTGGTCGCTCACCGAGCAGGATCCCTTCAATAACGTGGGCCGTACCTGTATCGAGGCTATGGCTGCCGTGCTGGGTCACACCCAGTCGCTGCACACCAACGCCCTCGACGAGGCCATTGCCCTGCCTACCGACTTCTCGGCACGTATTGCCCGTAACACGCAGATATACATCCAGAACGAGACCAAGGTGTGCAAGCAGATTGACCCGTGGGCTGGTTCCTACTATGTGGAGACGCTGACCAACGAGCTGGTACACAAGGCTTGGGAGCACATCCAGGAGATTGAGAAGCTCGGCGGTATGGCCAAGGCTATCGAGACTGGTCTGCCCAAGATGCGTATCGAGGAGGCCGCTGCCCGTACACAGGCTCGCATCGACTCCGGCGTTCAGACCATCGTGGGTACCAACAAGTACCGCCTGGAGCACGAAGACCCCATCGACATTCTCGAGGTGGACAACACCGCCGTGCGCAAGCAGCAGGAGGAGAGCCTGGCCCAGGTCAAGGCATCTCGCGACGAGGCTGCCTGCCAGGCTGCCCTCAAGGCGATTACGGATTGTGTCCGTGATTTCAACGAAGGCCGCAAGAGCGAAAACAATCTCCTCGACCTCGCCGTCAAGGCTGCGCAGTTGCGCTGTACCCTCGGTGAGATTTCGGATGCCTGCGAGGAAATCGTGGGTCGTTATAAAGCAGTAATCAGAACCATTTCAGGCGTGTACAGATCAGAATCAAAGAATGACAGCGACTTCGAGTTGGCTTGCAAGCTGACCGACGAGTTCGCAAAGAAGGAGGGTCGTCGTCCCCGCATCTTCATTGCCAAGATGGGACAGGACGGTCACGACCGTGGTGCAAAGGTTGTAGCAACGGGTTATGCCGACTGTGGCTTCGACGTGGATATGGGACCGCTGTTCCAGACACCTGCCGAGGCTGCCCGCGAGGCTGTCGAGAACGACGTTCACGTGGTGGGTGCCTCTTCACTGGCAGCTGGCCATAAGACCCTCATCCCTCAGTTGATTGAAGAACTGAAAAAGCTTGGGCGTGAGGACATTATGGTAATTGCCGGCGGTGTGATTCCTGCCCAGGATTACGACTTCCTCTACAAGGCTGGCGTCGCTGCCATCTTCGGTCCAGGTACCTCTGTGGCCAAGGCCGCTTGCGAGATGATGAAGATCCTGCTCGACAAGGAGTAGCATAATGAATGAGGGTGTGCCATTTTGACACACCCTCTTTTCTTTCTTACCCTTTCCTTTTTACCTTGTTTTTTCCTATACCTTCTTAAGACTGGAACGAATCCCTCTCGTCGGGCTTGTAAGCCTTGTTATCCTCTTTCATGTAAACCTGCAGGTCGCTGAAATAGCCCGTCTCCTGAATCTTCTTCAGATTAGCATTGGCCTCTTCCTCCTTCAGGTATTCCTTGGCAGTTGCCAGGTGGTTGGTAAACTCGAGCTTCTTCTTCTCTGTGTCGAGTACTGAGATCCACTCATCCTTCAAACGGTCTCCAATAACAAATTTCTTACTCATAGTCGTATATCAATTAAATAGTTTGTTTTGTTTTCGAGTGCAAAGTTACGAATTATTCCGTCACGTTGTTCACTTTACCCCGAAAAAAGTCATGAAAACGTTTGAGTAACAGGCTATACCGTCTGGAATAGGAACTGCTGTCCGTCATAATCCCATCTCACGATGTTGAAGCGGATAAGCCGGGCCAGGAGTGCAATCACCTTGTGGCGCGCAATCCCCGAACGCTTCACGATCTGGTTGAGCGTGAGCCGTTGCCCCTCCATCGCGGCAAGCAGCTTACTGACAGTCTCCGTATAGGTCATCATCACCCCCTGGGGATTCTGGGCCTCGCGCCAGATGGCCAGGTGTACGGGCGAAGCCACGATGTTCTCGTCGGCTATGCGGATGTAGGCGCGCGGCTTATCCTCCTTGTCGACTACACAGATGGGACGCTTGCCCGACGGCGGCACGGTAGCCACCACGATAGTACGGCCTTCCACGTGATAAGTGTCGAACTTGATGCTGGCCTCCGGACGGCAGTAGCGGTAAGCCGCCTGGTGCATCATGTAGATCTCCTCCTCAGAACGGACTCCCGACATGTAGCCGTCGTCGCGTACACCGATCAACAGCCGCCCGCCGTCAGTATTCGCAAAAGCCGATACCGACTTGGCCAACTTCAGGGCATCCGACACCCGATACTTGAAGTCCTGTTGCTGATGTTCTCCCTCCTTGATGAGGCGCTGCAGATACGCTTTGTCGTCCATTCTGTTATAAATGTCACAGTAGGGGACAGGCCCTTCTGCGACATCTGCTCTATTCAATAAAGTTGTTGGGCGCCACGTAGGAATCCAGCCATTCCGATTCTACAATCGTGTCGTAGTTGGGGAACTCCGTGTTAAGTTTCAGCCAGCGGCTCCAACCGGTGAGTTTGTCGAACTGCAACTGCTCATAGGTGGCTGCGCCTGTAGAGCCCCATTTATAGGCTTTGCCATCCTCTTTGTATTCGTCTCCATCCTTTTCGTAATCCTGCGCAGTGCCATCCCAATTGTAGGCAGTGTATTCCAGAAGTTGTGCCACGCCTTTGGCGTCATCTTCTATAGTCGTTATATAGTATGAACCTTGCTGCGCCAGCATCACTGAGTAGCCCGGGCGATATTTTGCGACCATATCGGTATAATAGGAAGCGGCCTGAGCCTTGACAGCCGAACCGACAGCCCTGTATGCCTCGAAGGCTGCGTTGCTTAGTTTCTCGTCCTCTTTCTCTATCGTCTTGTCCAGATAGATGCGTGCAAGGTAATCTGTGATGTCATAATAAGGTTTACTGGCATCCACCTTAAAGACATTCTCCGTTGCGTCATTGATACGCGCCTTCAGGCTTTTGGTGCCGTTGGTATAGCTGTCGCAGAGTTGGTCTACAAAGGCTTTTATCGCAGGCGCGGCTTTGATGAGTTCGGCGGTCTCGGTGAGCGAATTGTCATCGTAGGAAGGCGACTTGGGGTCTTCACTGTTTGTCCAGCGCTTGCTGACTACGTCGTAATAGTTCTCAATGGCCTTCACGAAGTTTGAGTTTGTGGCCAGTTCCTTATAGAGCGACTTGTAGTCACCGCCTTTGCCCTGAGTCGTATAAGTCGAAGCCATGACATAGTCAGTCAGACTACTGAGTTCATAGAGATACTCCAGATTGTTCATCAGGCACACGTCGAAGTAGATGGCCTGGAACTTGATGCCCGCCTGTTTCAGCGCCTTGGCAATGCCGGGAAGCGTGAGGTTTTGGTTAAAGCCTTCATCGTAGATGATACCACGGGTGCCGGCAGCAGCCTTCTTCGGCAGATCATCATCGGGCATATAACCGCCGCCATGGTCATTCATGATGAGCATGTAATTCTCGGCGGGGCAGTTCTCCTTAGCCCAGTTGAGGAAGTCGAGCAATGTATTATCATCACCCATGTCAACCATATTGCCCTTGCCGCCGTAGATGTTGTCGTCGGTTAACTGCATCTGAGGGTTTCCCTTGGAATAGCCTTTCGCGGGGTCAAGCAGGAAACGGTAGGTGTTACCCTTCTCAAACTTGAAGCCAGGCACAGCCGTTTCGATTTCGTCAAGATAGGTTTGCTCGGTTTTACCTTTCTTCTTGGCGAATTTTGCGGAATTCTTGTACTGCACGCAGATGTTAAGCTGGTCGTAAACACCTTTGTCGCCTGCGAGGTACATATCACGGATATTCCCCAAAAGACAATCGTCGAGGTCTCCACCGGCGTTGCCATAGTAGAGAATTGTAAGTTTCTTACCCTTGCTTTCATCCCCGCCGACGGGATTGTCTTCGGTGGCGCACGATGTCATTGTCAGGCCACAGGTCAGGATGGCGGCCAGCATCCATAATACATTCTTTTTCATAACTTCATAAATTGTTTCTGCTTGCAAATATACGGAAAATTAATCACAGAACCAAATAAAAGTGGAAAAATTTTCAATCCCCTGTCATCGAAACCAAATAAACGTCACCGCTCGGCCTCTGTTCGCTTGCTGCTGAAGGACTCAAGAAAGTCACAGTCACAAATGCCTCGCTAACCCACCGTCCCTCATGCGACATAATGCATTTTCTTCCCTAAACATTTGGAACTTTCGGATTTTCTCCTTATATTTGCAGCCAGATTGCAAAAAGAGAATATGGAACGAAGTCAAGTCATTGACAACATCCGCCAGGTGGCCGCCAGCGTATTGCCCAAGGGCAGCACGCTTTACCTCTATGGTTCCCGCGCCCGTGGAGATAATCATGAGGACTCGGACTGGGATCTGCTGCTGCTCCTGAACAATCAGGGCGACAGCGATGAGGCTTTCCGTCAATACGCCTATCCCATTATTGTGCGCGGGTACGACCTGTGGCAGTCGTTCAGCGTACACACCTATTCAAAGGATGAGTGGTACAACGGCCCGCATCCTATGTTCTATTACAACGTTGAACACGATAAACAACTGATTTATGAGTCTTAATCAAGAAGAACGCGACATTATGGTAGGCCTTGAACTGGATAAGGCTGACAGCACCTTTGCCGAACATGAGGGCCTGACCGAGAAGGGCTATTGGAGCAATCTGGCTAACCGATTGTACTATGCTCTGTTCCATGCCGTGAGCGCCATGCTCATCTTTGACGGGCGCGAGGTTGGCTCGCACAAAGGTGCCGCTATTCGCTTCCACCAGTATTATGTCCGTACAGGCATATTCACCATTGACGAGGGCTCGTTATATTCGCAGATGCAGACACTACGCGAGAAAGCTGACTATAACTGCTACTTTAAGGTCTCCGAGGCAGAGGTAATGGCCCGCATAGAGCCCTCACGTGCACTCATTGAAAAGATTAAAAAGTATATTGCTGAGAAACAGGCACAGTAGCGCCTAATTCCCTCAATATTTATAATGTGTAATTTCCCAAAACAAAACTGCGTATGGTAACATAACAAAGAAGAAGTAACAGACATATTGTGAAGCGTCTGCTTTGATTCTTGTTCTTTCGAAATCGCCAAATTTCAATTGAGCATACAAGAGTAAAGTTGACGGTTCGCGCCTTTATGGCGTGGGCCTTTACTCGTTTAAGTATGCGATGGTGTTTGGCGATACCAGAAAGAACGTAAGCGAAGTAATTGCTCACGTTTTATTTTTTCTAAAACTATATTATCTAACTCTTTAAATTAAAGCATTATGAGAAAAATTAAATCTATTATCGTTTGCCTATTGGCATCTGTAATTTGTATTGGTATGGCATCATGTAGTAGTGACGACTACTCAAGCCCACTGAAAGGGAAGACTTTTGGCGACATTACTTTTGATTCTTCCCAGAGTTCAAACTCTGTATCTCTTGGTGAGGGAGATTTAAGTGCTTTTACTGTGAATTCGTCGGATGCGTGGTGCTCTGCCACTATAGTTGGTTCAAATTTGAATGTCACAGTTCAACCTAATGATACTTATAGTGAAAGACAAGCAACGATCACTATTACCGATCCTGGCGATGCTACTGTTGTTTCATTTAAGGCAATACAAAAGCAGAATAATGCTATTCTCGTTGACGAATCCACATATATTGTGCCTGAAGCTGGAGGTGACATAAGCGTCAAGGTTCAGAGCAATGTGAATTATAATGTTGAAATTCCGTCTGATGCAGCATGGCTTACTCGTTCTACAAATTCATCAACAAGAGGATTGGAGAGTTCTACAATAAACCTGACTGCATCAGTAAATAATAGTGGTGATGAGCGTGTAGCTATTGTAAAACTGACAGATACTAGTTCCGGTACAACCTCAGATTTTACTATTAAGCAAGAACTTACTCCATCTTTCTCTATAGACACCGAAAGTATTGAAATTGATGAATTTGGAAGTGAAGTGGAAGTGTCAGTTACTTCAAATATCGCTATTGACGTTAACTTCTCTGAAAATTGGGTTAGTAGTTCTGGCGTTAAAGAAACAGATGGGTTCGGATTTGTCCAGAAAATAAAGATATCCGAATTACCTGCAGGTACATCTTCAAGAACTGCAAATGTCACTTTTACTGATAAATTAGGCAAGTGGAACTTATCGAAGACACTAACAGTTAAACAAACGATGAGTCTTTTAATCGACGAGAAGGATTTTGAAATACTCGTTGGTGACACTTACACCCTGAAATTGATCAATAATACAGGTGGCAGTGTTTCATGGGAATCTTCGAATACTTCAGTAGCAACAGTTGATAATAATGGCCTAGTTACCGGTGTTGGTAAGGGTAATGCAAAAATCTCAGTCAAATCTGCCGATGGAAAGTATACAGATGAAGTAAGCGTAACAGTAAAACAGAGCCTTACAATTCAAGACAAGGACATTGAACTAATGGCTGGCGGTAGTTATACTTTGAATGTTGACAATAAAACAGGAGGCTCTTTGTCATGGAAATCATCAAATACTTCTGTTGCCACCGTTAATGGTAGCGGAGTAGTAACAGGTGTCGGTAAAGGCACTGCAGAAATAACTGCAACGTCGGCCGATGGAGAGCTAAGCGCTACATGTTCTGTTACCGTTAAAGATATTACTGACTTTGTTATAGCCAGAGCAGCCGGAGGAGCGATAATGATGGTAAACACCCTTATCCAACACGGAAGTTCGCTTAACTGGACTTTTATCAACAACAGTACTGAGACGGTAAGGTTTAAGAGTATGCAATTGGTAGATGGTGAAACGGGATATGAAGGAAATATTATGGATGTTAATGTAAATGTGGATGCAGGTTCTTCTGTAAGCTATTCTACAACGATAGGCCTGCTGGGTATTCATGTCCCCGTTACTTGCCGATTCAGATACGAGTATAAAGGTAAAGAATATGTGACAACGGCAGTTTATTCTGGAAGTCTCTGGTAAGTAAGCGCTTATGAAGGGTACAAAGAGGACCTTTGCACCCACAAAAGAAAAAAGGCCCGCAGATTGGTTTCTGCGAGCCTTTCTTGATTCTAGAGGGGGCCTAGGCCCATGCACGAGGTGGTGGTGATGGCCGTCAGGAAGGCGGTGAGCGCAGCTACTATGACCTTCACTGCGATCTGGATGATGCGTTTCTTCATCTGTCACCTCCTTTCGATTAGCCCTGGGCGTTCTGCTCGGCGATCCAGTCATCGAGCGGAGTCACCTTCTTGATGTACTTCTTCTTCGAGGGGTCGGTCTCCTCGGGCGTGATGTCCACCTTCTCCTCCACGCCGTAGGTGGCGAGTGCGCACTGCTCCTTAAACGAGCGCGAGGTGATGTTGTCGTCGGCGACGCCCTCGGGACGGAAGCGGATGTGTACGGCCTTCACGTAGGTGTTGGCGTTCCACTTGCCCTCCAGCAGGGCTGCCCTGGTGATGCCCTCCTTGGTCGACTCCACCGTGGGCCAGAAGATGCCCAGCCCGTCGATCTTCACGGGGTTGCCCTGCGCGATGAGCTCGATCATGCACGATGCCATCTTGATGAGCACGCCCTCGATGATGTCGCGCGAGTAGACGCACTGGTGCTCGGCCATGTGCTTGGCCAGGCCTCGGAGGGTGATCGTCTCCTTCTCTACGGCCTTGGGGTAATATTTGCCGTAACCGGGGTTGTTGGCGTTGATGTTCTTGCGGATGTTGATTAGAAACTGCGGATTCTGTACCATAATTTTACCTTTCTTTTTCTTGATGGATGAATAGTTTTAGTTGACTCTCTCGTTCGCTTTTCGGGCGATTCTGCGGCATTTCAGTCCGTTTCGGCTTGAATCCTGCTCCGCTTACGATTGAGGCCTCGTTTCTCGTGATTGGAAGGGTGCTCGCCTTACGATTGATTTGCTGTTGCAAAGGTACATAATTTGCATTGCGGTCTGCGAATCAGTAGCAAACAAATTTGTGTAAAAATGTTTTTATAGTGGTCATGAGTGTCAACGGTCAAGAGTGTCATTAACGATTTCGGGCGCATAAATCCATCATATTAGATATAAATATATATATTTATATCTAATATGCTCTAAAATCCTCCCCCACTATCCTAAAAACCTTAATGACCTTAATGACCAATGACCTTCATGACACACATTTTGAGTTTTCTTCGTCCTTGAATAGTTTAAGCATGCTGTTGCGGTATTCGGCAGGTGTGACACCCAGGGCGAACTTGAAGGCGCTGCTGAAGGCGTCTGCGCCAATAAAACCACATTCTTTGGCGAGAGGTTCGATTTCTTCATGCGGATGCTCAATGATGAGTCGTGCACCGTATTCAGCCCGTAGGGAGTTGATATAATCAAGCGTTCTGTCGGGATCCTTATAGCGTGGCACCAGATTGCAGAATGTCTCACGACTGACTCCCATAAACTTAATCAGGGCATCTTGGTCGAAAGCAGGATCCGTATAAGGTCTCTCCTTATTGATACGCGCATCCATCATCACAAAGAAGTTATGCTCCCCGTCCTTCTTAACCGACTGGGCCTCCTTTGTCTTCTTCAACTTGCACTTCAATATCGCCTCCTGTTCGTCGAGCGGCAGAGCCCCGTCGCCTACGATGGCACGGTAGTCGTCCAATGCCGTGAGAATGCGTCGGAGCTGCTCGTTTCGCTGACTTATAATCCTGTTATAACGTATACTGTAGCATCCTATCACGATAAGTATTATCACGACGAGAATCAGTAACCCGATTATTAGGTTAGCATCTGCCAACGTGTATCCGTGGGCGAAGCAAATAATATTCTCTATCATATTAATTTAGTTTTTGGATGTGAGTATTATATTATCGACGCAAAGATAAGAATAAAAATTCAATGATACAACAGAATAGATAAAATTTAAAGTTTTTTATACAAACCTTAAGCTAGTCACTGGGTCAGCTACTTGGGTATCTGACCAATGACCTTCATGACACACGTTTGGGCATTACATATAATAGTTTGAAGTGCCAAAATGGCACTTCAAACAAAAGAGGCGGTGATCGACGAGCTTTACCATATGTTTTCACCCAACAAGGTGTTGGCATGCTGAGTGGACTACTTCGTAACGAGATAGCTATTGAGACAAATATAAAGATCATGCGTGCTTTCGTGGCTATGCGGCGTTCTAAAATGACACAGGGGCTTGTACCTTTTGTGAATGTTCAATATGCGTTATTCATGTTTAATTTCCGTGATTTCACTTTCATAATATGCAAAAATCTTCGCAGAATTAGCAAAAATTGAATGAATGGTGATTCTGGGCGAGGTGTGAAAGGAGATTTTTTCGTAACTTTGCACGAAAATTAATGTATAACCAAATTCATTTTTTATTATGCGACAATTGAAATTATGGCTGATGGCTGCCATCCTGACTTGCGGGTTTCTGACCACATCTTGTGAAGGCGTGGTTGGTGAGTCTGACAATCCCTCAGCACCCAGCCGTCAGGAGATTGAAAAGAGCCTTGTAGGCCTATGGTTCGATGAAGCAGAGTACAGCGGCATACTGGAGGATACCGGCGAGCCGTTCACGAGCGTCGTGCTGGCCATGCAGGTCAATGCAGACCATACCGGCTGCCTGTATGTGGGCGCCTTCGACAAGGGCGACTATGATAATCCCCTGGCGGTGTATGGCGGCCCTGAGGAGGCTGGCTTCACCTGGCAGTTGGACGGTAACGGTGAATTCGTCGTGATGCCGACAGCATCTGCCGGCACCCGTGGCGACGGCACGGAGGCTGACGATCTGCGCCAGCTCGCCAGTGTGAATGGCTGGGAGGAAGCGTCTGAAAACGGTCAGACCGTCCTACAGCGCGGGTCGAATACCCTCACACCGGCCAATTACGAGCAGACGGCCATCATAATGAATATGGTTAAGGGAGAGACGTTCACCATCTGCACCGTCAACGCAGACGGTATGCCCAAGGAGATCGTATTCATCGATGTGAACACCGAAGGACCGGGCGAGGAATACTCTCCTGCCATCGCTAAGTTCTTGTTGGACAAGAAGTTCGACATGATCTTCACGCAAGAGAATTTCAACTACCATGCCCAGCTTGCCGCTCCCTTCGACGAAGCAGGCTATCTTCACGACGTCTGGGGCGGTGGCATCGACGCGAACCTGGCAGTCAAAAGGCTGCTCGACGGCGAAGAGTTGGAGGGCATCTTACATGTCGACGGTCTCACGGCCTTCTGGTCGCCGAAACTCAAGTTGGTTCGTGAAGACAGCGTGCGCTGGACTGCCGGCTACGGCCTCATGGATCATGGCTGGGACACGATGGTGCGCAAGGGCTTCCGTTCATACGATGTCACGCTGAAGGGCGGCAACCATGTGGTGGTCTATAACATGCACATGGATGCCAGCAGCGAAGACGACGAGGCGAAAGAGCTCGATGGCCCCGACCGCCGAGCCCGCATGGTGCAGTGGCGCCAGCTGCGCGATCATATCCTGGCTCATCTCGACGAGCGCCCCGTCATCGTGACAGGCGACCTGAACAGCTATTATGAGCGCGACAGCATCTGCTCGCAGGTCTTCAGCATCATCGAGGAGTCCGGCCGTGCCACTGTTGGCGATGCATGGATTACGCTGGAGCGCGGCGGCAAGTTCCCCGACATGGTCAAGGGTCCCGTCATGAACGACCCCGGTTCGACGACATGGGCTCTCAAAGGACAGACGCTCGACAAGATTATCTACATCAACCCAAAAGACGGTCCGAAGCTGAAACCCCTCTCGGTGAGCGTTGACAGCACCACTTATGTGCGTCCCGACGGCAAAACGCCACTGGGTGACCATGCTCCCGTGTCGGCTAAGTTCAGGTATCTACCGCGATAAATGGGGGGGAGAAGTGCCTTCCCCCCTTCTGTGGGCGCAAACAGGAAAAAAACACCGCTATTTAACGCCAGCCATGGGGACAGGCACCTGGGGCATGCGGGATAAATTCAAATTTACCAGAAAAATTTGGAAGTATGAATAAAAAGGCTTATCTTTGCGCCTGATATTGATATTGTTGAACTTAAACACTATTTACTATGCCACGCACAGCAAGAGACCAAAGTGCCACAGGAATCTACCACGTTATG
>JAEEGI010024844.1_pt1 | contig 11660 bp, 8 predicted proteins | sample 8958751 | NCBI WGS metagenome assembly JAEEGI01 (sample SAMN16246545, study PRJNA631951) | gut metagenome | biome: gut microbiome; feature: rumen; material: KS-attached | host: Bos | place: Iran: Karaj | collected 2018-10 | reverse complement strand
CCGTCGACCGGCTTGCCGCCACACGTACCCAGAAGAACCTGCCGGATATGATCATTCCGGAAGCGGTACGGTTTACGAAGGAGATGGAAGAGGTTTGTAAAGACAAGGATATGTTGGTCTTTGCCGTTCCTTCTGTATATATCCGTTCTGCAGCCAGACAGGCAAATCCGTTCGTTCGTGAAGGACAGATCATCGTAGATGTGTCCAAAGGCATCGAAGCGGAGACGCTGATGACTCTTTCCGAAGTGATCCGTGACGAAGTAAAGGCAGATGTGAAGGTAGTGGCTCTTTCCGGTCCGACTCATGCGGAAGAGGTAGCCCGGGACCTGCCTGGTGCCATTGTATCCGCCTGCGGGGACATGGCAGCGGCAGAAAAAGTGCAGGATGTGTTCATGAATTCCTGCCTGCGTGTGTATACCAATACGGATGTGAAGGGCGTGGAATTGTGCGGCGCCCTGAAGAATATCATCGCTTTGGCTGCTGGCATGTCCGCCGGTCTGGGGTACGGGGACAACGCCAAGGCGGCTCTCATCACCCGCGGCCTGGCGGAGATTACCCGGCTGGGCGAGAAATTGGGCTGTGCCCGGGATACCTTTGCTGGTTTGGCAGGCATGGGGGATCTTATTGTGACGGCTACCAGCATGCACAGCCGTAACAACCGCTGCGGGTATCTGATTGGTCAGGGCTATGAGACAAAGGACGCGGTGAAACGTGTCGGCATGGTGGTGGAAGGGATCAACGCCATTCCCGCGGCCATCGCTTTCGCAAATAAATATGAAGTGGATATGCCCATCGTCCGGGCGGTGGACGCCATCGTGAACCACAACGCGGACCCCCGCACCGTGGTGGCCCGCCTCATGGAGCGGGACAAGACCGCGGAAAGGAAGGGCTGAGCGGGTTCAAGACAGTAGTAAAACATTCAGTATTGCAGTAAAAATTTATACAATATTATGTTTTTTCTGTTTGTTGCAGGGAAACGTATGTGTTATAATTTAAACAAGGATACTTCAAATGGTTATCTTCAGTGAAGCATCGAGTATATCATCAGACAGGGAGGGAGTAACGTGAAGAAAAAGGCAGCAGTAGCACTGGCGGCGGCTATGTTATTTGCGATGACACAACTGGCTGGCTGCGGCGGAGGCGGTGAAAAGAAAGCGGCGGACAAAGGTGCGGCAGGCGCGAAACAGGTGGAGACCCTGAAAGTCGCGATTTCCGCATGGCCCAAGAATCTGGATCCTGTAGTGAAGATGGGCAAAACGTCCACACCAATCATCACCCAGGTCTTTGATACGTTGCTGTATGTAGATAATAACGGCAAACTGACCAGTTATATCTGCGACAGCTGGAAGAAGATTGACGACACCACCACGGAATACAAGCTGAAGAAAGGTATCACCTTCCAGAACGGCGACCCCCTGACGGCAAAAGACGTCAAGTTCAGTTACGAACGTGTCCTGAATGACAAGTCCGGTTATGTGGATCCCAATGTCCGGGCGGTGGTGGGCACCATTGCCAGCGTAGACGCGGTGGATGACCTGACGGTGCGCATCAAGACCAAACGCATCGATCCCATTATCTTCAACCGTGTTGCGGCCCGGTTAGGCGTTTATATCGTTCCGGAAGGCTATCTGAATAAAGTAGGCAAAGAGAAATTCGGCACCCAGCCCATCGGCACCGGTCCGTATAAAGTTGAAAGCATCACGCCGGAAAAACTGAAGATGACGTTCTATGATAAGTACTATGGGAAGAAACCGATAGCCAACAAGATTGAATATCGCTTCATCAAGGAAGATACGGCTCTGGTTACGGCCCTGACCAACGGTGAGATCGATATCGTACCGCTGTATCTGTCCATCCCGGCTGCGGACATGCTGAAGAATGTCAAGGGCATCACGATTATGAACAAACCCAGCTCCACCTCGCATCTGCTTCGGTTCAACACGAACAAGCCGGTAAGCAATGACAAGAAGCTGCGGCAGGCCCTGAGCCTGGCCATTGACCGGAAGCTGCTGGCGGATACTCTCTGGAAGGGCTATGCCAGTGTTCCCAACGGCTACAACTATCCGGAATTCGGCGAATATTATGTAAAAGATTACAAGACGTATGAGTATAATCCCGAAAAGGCGAAACAGCTGGTCAAGGAATCCAATTACAAAGGCGAAGTCTTCAGCTATCAGCTGATCCCGGGCTATTATCCTTTGGGCACGGAAGTGGCCGAGTCCATCGTGGATATGTGGAAGAAGATCGGCGTGAACGCGAAGGTGGAAAACGTGGACGCCATCAAGCCGGCTACCATCAAGAATGTGGCCAACTGGTCCAACGGCCTGCGTTATTCGGATCCGCTGGGCGGTCTGTGGGTTCTGTGGGGTGAAGGCACCGCCATTCAGAAGGCTGCCTGGAAAGCCCCGGCCCGCTTCAATGAACTGGGACATCAGCTGGAAGTGGAACCGGATGTGGCAAAACGTAACGCGGTCTACAAGGAAATGCTGCAGATTTGGGACGATGAAGTACCCGGAACCATTCTGTTCTGCCCCAACGATATCGCTGCGTTCCGGGATGGGCTTGACTGGAGCTATACGCCCGGCCTGTCCATCAATTTCCGGGACGGTTATCTGAAGTTAAAATAAGAAGCTGCAGGCAAAGTCCCCTGGAATTTCCTGAATGCCATGCATGCAGCGGAAAGTTCGGAAGCTTCTTGACGTAACATAAAAGAGGCGGCTTCAGCTTAGGATGCGGGCCGCCTCTTTTGTAATAAGAAATCACTGAATCAGGAGTCAGCATGGAAAATTTGCTGGAAGTAAGACATCTGACAACACATTATTATACCAGGATGCGGACGGTTCCGGCCGTGGACGATGTGAGTTTTACCCTGCAGAAGGGCAGGGTGCTGGGGATCGTAGGCGAGTCCGGCTGCGGAAAGTCTACGGTGGCCCGTTCCCTGGTAGGGCTCATCGACAGCAGTTACGCAAAGGTCGTGAAAGGGGAAGTACTGCTGCGGGGCAAAGATCTGACCAAAGCCACGCCGGAAGAATTGTGCGCCGTGCGGGGCAAACAGATCTCCATGATTTTCCAGGACCCCTTTGTTTCCCTGAGCCCGGTGTACACGGTGGGCAATCAGATTTTTGAGGTCATGAAGGCCCACGATAAAGATTTGAAATATAAGGATGCGGTGCCATCTATACTGGAATTGATGCGGAAGGTGGAGATCCCGTCCCCGGAGCTGCGGATCAACGATTATCCCTACCAGATGAGCGGCGGCATGCAGCAGCGTATCATGATTGCCATCGCCCTGGCCTGTAATCCGGATATCCTTATCGCGGATGAGCCAACCACGGCACTGGACGTGACGGTGCAGGCCCAGGTGCTGGACCTGCTGCGGGACCTGCAGGCGGAGTACCAGATGAGCGTCATCCTGATCTCCCATAATCTGGGGGTCATCGCCTCCCTGTGTGACGAGATCATGGTCATGTACGGAGGCGTCGTGGTAGAGGAAGGGCCTACGGAAGAGATCTTCCGGGATCCGCAGCATCCTTATACCAGGGGGTTGCTGGCTTCCATACCCGATATTGCGGAAGATAAAGAGGAACTCTATTCAATCCGGGGCACTGTCCCCACATTCAGCGTTCCGGTGACACGCTGCCGTTTCGCGGACCGCTGCGATTACGCGCAGGAGTGTTGCTTTCAAAAGGAACCGGAACTGACAGAGGCGGGCGGCCGTAAGATCCGCTGTTTTCGCATAAAGGACGGTAAACTGGTATGACAAGTGACATTTTACTGGAAGCGAAGGATATAAAAAAATATTTTCCCGTAAAGAAGAAATGGTTCACCAGGGGGCCGCGTAAAACGGTGAAAGCGGTGGATGGTATCAACCTGCAGATTTACCGCGGGGAAGCCCTGGGCCTTATAGGTGAATCCGGCTGCGGGAAGTCTACATTTTCCCGTGTGGTGATGCATCTGATCCCTCCTACGGAAGGGCAGGTTTTCTATAACGGGAAACCGGTGACAGGGAAGGATATCATGGAATTCCGCCGCCGTGTGCAGATGGTGTTCCAGGATCCCTATTCTTCACTGGATCCCCGCATGAATGTGCGGGATATTATCGAGGAGCCTCTGCGGGTCCATACGAACCTGTCGGCGGAAGAGAAACTGGCTGTGGTGAAGAAGGTGCTGGAGCAAATTGAACTGCCGGCGGAAACACTGGAAAAGTATCCCCATGAGTTTTCCGGCGGGCAGCGGCAGCGGATCGGCATCGCCCGGGTGCTGGTGACGGACCCGGAACTGCTGGTCTGCGATGAACCGGTTTCGGCTCTGGATGTTTCCATTCAGGCCTCGATTTTGAATTTGTTCAAGCAGATGCAGCGGGAACGGGGGCTTTCGTACCTGTTCATTTCCCACGACCTGAGCGTGGTAAAACATTTATGCGATCGCATCGCGGTCATGTATCTGGGTCGTATCGTGGAACTGGCGGAGAAGAAGGAACTCTTTGCCAACACGCTGCATCCTTATACTCAGGCGCTGATGAGCGCCATCCCGGCGATCCGCGCTGCGAACCGGGGGAAAAAGATAAGGCTGCAGGGAGAACCTCCCAGCCCCATCGATCCGCCTTCCGGCTGCGCGTTCCATGTGCGCTGCCCCTATGCGGAAAAAATTTGTGCGGAACAGGTTCCGCCTCTGCGTGATATGGGCGGAGGACATATGGCGGCCTGTCATTTCTGCGGGAAGGAGGGGAAGATGTGTTCCAGTTCACAGTAAAACGTCTGTTGAAAGGGCTCTTCTGCGTCTGGTTCATCTGGAGCCTGGTGTTCTGCATGGTGCGTGTCACCGGGGACCCCACCGACTGGATGCTGCCTGACGGCGCTACCGAAGCGGAGATGATGACACTGCGTACGGCATTGCACCTGGATGAGCCCATGGCCAAACAGTATACGGACAGTCTGACCGATCTCCTCAGCGGCAATTCGGGTCAGAGTTACTATTATAAGAGGGACGTGGCGGAGTTATATAAGGAACGTATGGGCGCTACCCTGACCCTGGCGATTCCGGCTTTTACCCTGGCCATACTGGCGGGTATCTTTCTGGGGACCGTGGCGGCTATACGCCACGACAGTCTGATAGACCGGATTACCATGAGCGGCGCCATCATCGGCTACACCTTGCCCAGTTTTTGTCTGGGCATTATCCTGATCTACATTTTCTGCCTGAAGCTGAGGCTTCTGCCCAGCGCGGGGATGGACAGCCTGCGCAATCTGATCCTGCCCATGATCACGCTGGCGGTTAGCCCGCTGGCTACCATCGCCCGGTTTACCCGCAGCGCCCTGCTGGATGTGATGAACCGGGAATATATTGACGGCGCCCGGATGAAAGGCGTCAGCGAGCTGGCGGTGACGATCCGCCATGGCATCCGCAATTCCCTGATCCCCGTGGTGACAGGTATCGGCATGCAGTTAGGTACCATCATCGGCGGCGCGGTTGTAGTAGAGACCGTGTTCAGCTGGCCCGGGGTGGGCATGCTGCTGGTGACGGCGGCCAAGGAACGGGATTTTCCCACGGTGCAGTACGGCATCCTGATGGTTGCCTTTTCCGTCAACTTAGTTAATATCCTGATTGATATCAGTTACGGCTACCTGGATCCCCGGATCCGGGAAACCTTTAAGTAAAGCGGGGTGGGACTATGAAAAAATACTGGGATATTCCCGTAAGCATCCTGTTTTTACTTACGGTTACAGGAATTCTGATTATCGTCTCCCTGCTGGCGCCGGTCCTGTTTCCCATTGATCTGGGAGCTACGGACCTGCCGCACCGGCTGGCGCCGCCTTCCATCTTCGGCATGTCGGATTCCGGTTATCTGCTGGGTACGGATTACCTGGGCCGGGATTTTGCCATCCGCTTATTGTATGCCACCCGGACCAGTGTGGTGCTGGCCTTCTTCGGGCTGGTGGCCGCCGGTGTGCTGGGTATCGCTTTGGGCGTGATTGCCGGTGTTTTCGGGGGTATCTGGGATGATATTATCATGTTCCTTATCAACGTGCGGCATTCGGTCCCCGCGGTGCTTATCGGCATCATCGTGGCTACCATTTTCAACAGCAGTGGTCTGACTCTGATCCTGCTGACAGCCCTGATCCAGTGGACCAAATTTGCCAGACAGGCAAGGGCTTCCATTTTACAGATCAAATCGGAAAGCTATATCGAGTGCAGCCGTTCCATCGGTTCCTCCACCTTCCGGATCATCCGGGAGCATGTGCTGCGGAACATCGCGTCTCCGCTGATTGTAGTCACGACCCTGACCATCAGTTCTATCATTTTGTTTGAGAGCACCCTGTCGTTCCTGTCCCTGGGCATCCAGCCCCCGGACACGTCCCTGGGGGTTATGGTCAGCGCCGGCAGGGACCAGATGATCCTGCAGCCCTGGCAGGTACTGCTGCCCACAGCCATTATTGTGCTGATCGTAATGACGGCATCCCTGACCGGTGACTGGCTGCGGGATAAACTGGATCCCAAGCTGAGGAAGCGGTAATGATAATTTGTTTTATGTGTACAGGCTTTGCGGAAGCCGACTGGCCCCACGATAGGAAAACAGTCTCGCAAAATGGAGAAAGAAGAGGTAAACCATGAAAGTTTGTATTATGCAGCCTCCGTATTCCGTAAAATATGATGACCGGGATGCCATGTTCCAATGGGAAATCGACGCCCTGGACAAGTGCGACCCGTCCATGGATGTCATCGTTCTGCCGGAGGCGGGGGATGTGCCGTCCCTGGCATCGGACCGGCCGCAGTATATCGACACCTACCGGAGATTTAACGAACGCTTCCTGGATAAGGTGAAGGAAACGGCCCGTCGCTGCGACGCGGTGGTTTTTGCCAACGCCACCTTTGTGGCGGAAAAGGGGGAACGGAATACTACCTACGCGGTAAACCGTCAGGGAGAAATCGTGGGACGCTATTTCAAACAGCATCTCACCTCCGGCGAATGTTTTGAGAGAAAGCTGGACTGCGGTTACACGTTTGAATATTCGGATCCCTATGTGCTGACCATCGACGGTGTCCGCTATGCGTTTTTGACCTGTTATGATTTCTATTTTTATGAAATGTATCCGAACCTGGCCAGACAGGACATCGATGTGATCATCGGCTGTTCCCATCAGCGCAGCGACAGGCTGGACGCCATCGAAATCATCACCCGGTTCTGCGCCTACCACTGCAATGCGTATGTGCTCCGGTCTTCCGTAACCCTGGATGAACATGCGGAGACGGGCGGGGGAAGCATGGTGGTGGCTCCCGACGGGAAGATCCTGGCCAATCTGGAACACCGGACAGGGATGGTTTGTGTGGATATTGATCCTCACAGCAAATACTATAAACCGGCCGGTTTCGGCAATCCGCCCGCTGCTCACTACCAGTATATCGAACTGGGCCGCAGGCCCTGGAAATACCGTCCCGCCGGAAGTTTCGTGGTGCCGGGGGATGAATGGCTGTCCTATCCCCGTGTCTGCGCCCATCGCGGTTATCATGCAGGGCTGCCGGAAAACGGTATGGCCGCCTTTGGCGCAGCAGTTGGTCTGGACGCGGACGAGCTGGAACTGGATGTCTGGTGTCTGAAAGACGGAACACTGGCCTGCGTCCACGATAAGATGATTGAGACAGGTCACGGACAGGTTCCGGTCTGCGGACTGACCTGGGATGAGCTCCGGGCCGTGCCCGGCGGGAAGAACATTGTCCTGTTGGAAACGGTACTGCGGAAGTTTGCCTGCCACTTGGTGATGAACATCCATCTGAAATCCTTTGACAATGTGAAGCCCTGGCCGGAGGACGCCCTGAAGCAGGTGCTGGCGCTGCTGAAACAGTACGACTGTGAAAAACATGCCTATCTGACCAGCGGGAATGACTTCGTACTGCAACAGATCCGTGCGCGTGATAAAAACGTACTGCTCTGCTGCGGGGCGGGGGACCGGCCTGACGATATCGTGGAGCGCGCCCTGGAACACGGCTGTCAGAAGGTGCAGTTCCTCCATGGGCATATTGATGAGGAACAGATCCGGAAAGCCCACGCAGCCGGTCTTGTCTGCAACCTGTACAAGGCGGATGACCCGGCAGCTGTGATCCGGTGGTTGGACGCCGGTCTGGATACTGTGCTTACGGATAACCTTGTGGAAGTGCAGGACACAGTGCGTAAATGGAAAGAAGACCATCCGCTTCGGTCAGGTATGCGCTACGCGAAGGTCCGGAGATAGGCAGAAGAGGTAACAGTGCGAACCGCTCCTTTGGAAGGGGAGCGGTTTTTCTTTTTGGAAATTATGGTATTCTATAGTTGCTTAATACAGAATAATAAAATTAATACATTAAAGCAGACGGTCTGGCAGTTGCTGTTTTATTCTTTATCGTGTATAATAATACTGTTAAAATCTAGTAATAATTTTCAATTATTTAATATTTTTTAAATTATTTAATATAGTGGTGAATGATATGAACAAATCATTAGGTATCCTCATGTCCGCGCTGATCCTGGGCATGGCTTCCTGTCCCGCCGTTCTGGCGGCGCAGGATGACGCGGCGATGTCTTCCCGGGTAAGGAAGGCGGATGCTGCGGGTGTGGTGGACAGCAGCCGTGTACGCAGCGTAGCGTCCGGAGACCGTACTGTGGATTACGGCAGCCGTGTGCGGAAGGCACAGCCGGAAGCGCCATCCGCTGCAGTGGAAGAGCCACGGGTGAAGCCGGTGACGGCAGCTGCGCCGGAAGCGCCTTCTACTGTATCGTACAGCGCAGCCTCTGCGGAAACGCCGGCCCGGAATTCTGACAGTGACAGGAACGTCGCTGCGGATCCTGTATCGGAAGAAGTGCCGCTGTTGACGGCTCCGCCGGAAAAGATCAAAACGGTGAAATATCCCAACAGCAAACTGCCTGTGAGCACGAATATGCCGGTCGGCAGTATTTACTATGATTATATTGATAAGCTGGATGGCATGGGCTATCTGAAATCCATGCTGTACGGCACCCGGCCCTATTCCCGCATGGATATGGCCCGCTGGACCCTGGAGGCGAAGGAAGGCCTGAAGAAGGATCCGGCTGCGGCGGATTTCGTGGTGAGTATGGTGGAGCGGCTGGAAAAAGCCCTGGCGCCGGAGATTGCCCAGATCGAAGCCTTTAACAGAGGCGAAAAGCCGGAGACCGGGTTCAAGGTGCAGAGCACGAAGCTGGAACTGACAGGGGCCGACCTGCATAGCAATGATGGCTTTGGGTACCGGAACCTGAAGAATACCCGCTGGCAGTCCTTTAGCGAAAACCGCAACGGCCACCGCTATCAGCACGGGTTCAACGCCAATGCATCCGTTTACATGGACGGCAATTTGGGCCGGGATCTGGCCCTGTCCGCGACGGCCCGGGCTGACTGGGATACAAAGGACCACGGTTCGGCGGAGTTAGAAGAAGGGTATCTTTCCACCCGTATGGGTATCTGGAATTTTGATATCGGCAAACAGGCGATTTTCTGGGGGCAGGGTCAGAACGGCGGCCTGCTGTTCAGCAACAATGCCCGTCCCCGCACCATGCTGAAGATCAGCAACGAACTGCAACCCAAGAGCAAGGGCTTCCTGGCGTTTTTGGGGCAGACCAAGTTTACGGCCTTTGCTTCCCGTCTGGACGGGGATACCCGGACTAAAGACGGCGTCAAAGATTATGAGCATCCCTGGCTGTTAGGTTTCCGGGCCGATCTGGTCTGGAAGAACTTTACCCTGGGTCTGGCCCGGGGTTCCATGCTGGGCGGCGAAGGCAATGCCTTCCACCGGGGCGATCTGTGGAAATGGATGTACGGTCATAACGCACACCATGATGATAAATGGAACGACATCGCCGGTATCGATTTCCGCTGGCGTATGCCGGGCGTGCATATCTACGGCGAACTGTACGGGGAAGACCAGGCCCATGCATTCCCGGCGAAGAAAGCTTATACCGGCGGCATTTACATTCCGCGGCTCAGCTACGACGGATCCTGGGATATGCGGCTGGAAGCAGGCCACACCGGAAGTCCCTGGTACGGCCACGGCAGATACCGTGCCGGCTGGACCTATCACAACGATATCATGGGCAACGCCATGGGAGCCAGCGCGGACCGCTACTACGGCAACATCAACTATTATGCCAGCGCCAGCGACAAGATCGGGTTCCACGGTTCTTACTGGAAACTGGGGCAGGCGGACAATACGAACTATAAAGTGAAGAACGCCTGGCTGACCTATGACAAGCTGCTGGGACGCAACGATTCCCTGAGTTTCATGGCCGGTCTGTCCGATATCCACCGGGGCGGCAAGTACGGCTTCGGCGCCAAGGACAAGATCGTACGTGTGATGTGGGAACACCAGTATTGATTAAAATAATTTAAAAATTAAAAAGCAGCGTGCAGGGTTTCACAAAACCCTGCACGTTTGTTATTTCATGGACTCATTCGCCTGTGGCTTCAAAACTCGGTGCTTCGCACCTCAGACAGTTGAAGCCACGGACGGCTCTTTTCGTCTCATGAAATTACACAAACGCGCACGATGTTTTGTTCAATCCCTGCACGTTGCCATTTTCTTTTAAATGTACAATTAAAAACCACTGATTAATTCGTCTGCACACTGGTCGGCGCACAAACTCATTTAATCAGCGGTGTTTCTTAATAACTTGTGACTTAATCAGCCTGGTGGCACTCTTCCTTGTTCCTGATAACAGTGATGTACCGTTCCAGTTCTTCCTTTTCATAGGTCGCTATGAGCCGGGTCATCGCTTCCGGATTCTTATCGTCTGCACGGTAGGAATCGAAACAGTCATAATATGCGGCCCGGTCACGGAACTTGATGTCAATGGGGAGCAGACCGTGCTTTACCAGTTCCATCTCCATAAGAAGCCGTCCGGTTCGCCCGTTCCCATCTATGAAAGGATGGATTGTTTCAAATTCCAGGTGCATTCGCGCGATGGCCTCCAGAATATGCTGTTCCTTCTTCCAGGTTTTGTAATTCTCCAATAGCTGTTCCATGGCTACGGGAACCAGATAAGGCTGGGGGGGAGTATATCCGGAGCCCATGATGCGTACCGGTACACTGCGGTAGCGGCCTTTGTTCCCGGCGTCACACATCAGAACAAGGGAATGAATATTCTTAATCGCGGTTTCCGTCAGAGGCGTATCTTCTTTTGCAAGCTCCAGGATGTAATAGAATGCATCCCGGTAACCAATCACGTCGAGATGATCGCGCAGCGGTTTGGCTGCGATGGTAATACCTTCCTGAAGAATAAGGGCCGTTTCGCGCAGGGTCAGGGTATTTCCTTCTATGGCATTGGAATTATACGTAGCCTCAATGACAAACTCCTCGCGGAGACGTTTCAGTTCAGCGTCATTCAGCGGGCGCAGGGATTTTAAGACAGCTGACAGACGGTCTATATTATTGAGTAATTCTTTCATATAATCAAACTGCCTTTCTGTTGCAATCCGTAACCGGGTCAGTCAGCCTGGTGGCATTCTTCCTGCTCGTAGGCACCTTCGTAATCGATGCCGTCTTTAGCGTTCGGTTTGTCTTCTTCTTTTTCGCCTACGTATCTCACGAATTCGTCCATGTCTTCTTTCGTGGGAAGCAGGGCGGTGTACATCTGGTTGCCCATGGCCGTGGACAGGACTTCGGGCATGCGCTCGTTC
>JAEEGI010024839.1_pt1 | contig 11661 bp, 6 predicted proteins | sample 8958751 | NCBI WGS metagenome assembly JAEEGI01 (sample SAMN16246545, study PRJNA631951) | gut metagenome | biome: gut microbiome; feature: rumen; material: KS-attached | host: Bos | place: Iran: Karaj | collected 2018-10 | reverse complement strand
CCGTGTTTTGAGTAAATACGGCTACACGGGCATCATCAAACTGTGGCATATCCTCAGGATCTAAGATTTGGCGCGCAGCTTCCATATTACGGAAGTCTCTGCTATACTTAACCGTGTGATAGAGCGAAATCAGAGAGTGGGTTTTACCGCCACCAAAACCTGTCTGTAATGAGATAACGCGATTCTGGCTCTCCTTGCCATTCAACGCCTGCACCACTCTGCGAATCAGCTCACGCATACCATCTGTAACATAAGTGCGATCGAAGAACGACACGATATCCTGATACACCACAGGAGCCGTACCCGTAGCCACCTCTTCAATATTGGCAGCAAAGATACTTTCGTCAAGCTGGCCGTTACGGATATCGTATTGTGGCATGATAGAGTTAAACCATGCCGGCAACACCCCACTATAATCCACAGTCTCTGTATTGTCCTGCTTAGGGCTTTGTGGCTGTACGCGCTCTGCCTGCGGAGTCGGCTCTACTCTGGCTTGGGTGCCGCCCTTAACACGTTTCATCTCCTCTTCCAGATCTTGCATCTCCAGCAGTTTGGCCACTTGAATCATATTGCTGAAGGCACGCTCTGCTTCATCTTCGTCCAGCCCTTCTTCATCGAAGTGGGCCCAGTTGTTGCGAGTGTCCTGAAGTTCCTGCAAGCATGAACGCAGACGGTTATAGTTCTTCGTACTATTGCCGACTTCTCTTGTTACGCTTTCCTTATAATTGATGATAAACGTCACAAGGTTATTGTAGTCAATCAAGCCTGTCAGCGAAGAACCGTTATTGTTGAGTCTCATTCGCTGCATCTGAAAATTATATTTCTTCCGCTCATTATCCATGCGACGCTCAAAGTCCATATCCCATGATACGCCATCACGGCATTCGCGCTCTACGACGCTGACAACATACGGACGCATAGCATCCAAAAACAGGCCTAAGCCACGCTGTAGTTTCTCTTTATCCCTAGTCCTTCAGTTTTTTAATCTAACAATTTCTCATTCAGTTTCGCCTCAATCTCTTCAATCGTAGGAATCGTTCCTTCCACCTTTTCTGGATAGAATTTCTCCAGTTCATATTCAGAGATGGCCAATGGCTGACTGCTTGATTCCAATGCATATTGAGCCTGGACACGGTCTTTCTCCTTACAGATAAGCAGGCCGATAGTAGGATTATCGCGCCCCTCTTTCCGCAAGATGTGATTACATGCCACTACATAACCCCCTAATTGTCCAATATCAGCAAATTCGAATTTTCCAATCTTCACCTCGATGACGACATAGCAAGAGAGGTTGAGATTGTAGAACAACAAATCTACAAATTGCTCCCTTTCTCCAACTTGCAGCCGATATTCTTTGCCTAAATATCCGAAGCCAGTACCTAATTCCACCAAGAACTGCGTGATATTCCCCAATAGCTTATCCTTCAGCAAACGCTCATTGTATTTGCCAGTAATGCCAGTAAATGCAAAGTCGTATGGATCCTTTGTCAATTCGCGAGCCAAGTCACTTGTTTCTTCTGGAAGTGTACGCGCGAAGTTAGTCAAAGCCTTGCCCTGACGTTCATAGAGGTCTGTACCCATGAAGTTAAGCAACATATCCCGGCTCCATCCATTTTCAACCGTCTCATGAACGAAGAACAATGCTTTCTCTGGCTGTTCTTTAAACTTGTCAATAATGCGAACATGATGACCCCACGGAATAGAAAAAATGTCACTTCGTATTTGCTCAACAAGTTGTTGAGTAATTGCATTTTCCTTTTGCTCAACAACCTGTTGAGTAATTTGCTCCCCAGTTTGGGGAGTAATTTCCAGATACGGCTGATATAACAGATAGAAGTTCTTCATATACAGCAGATTCGTTTCGGAGAAGCAGGTCGCATCAGGATTTACTTCCTTCAAATCCCTACTTAGATTCTTCATAAAACCACTACCCCAACGACTCTCAGCTTTTTTCTCCACAATATCCTTGCCCAGCTCCCAATAGAACTGAAGCATTTCCTGATTCACTTTCACAGCAGCCTTGATCTGACTTCTGTGATATCGCGAACTCAGTTCCTTGATCCACTGGATATAATCTTGATCCAATATACTTATCGACTTACTCATCTATCTACTTTTAAGAAACAATTAAAAATCAAGAGCTCCTTCAGTGGGAACTGCGGTCTCTTTACACTTCTGTCGAAGCATTTCTGCGCTTGCCAAGATGCCTTTTACATCATTGAGGTCTTTACCTTCAGGCAGATGACCACCAAGGAAGTCTAATACACGCCATTGAGGTGCATCGCTCTGGGGACAGAGGTCACGCACCAGTTTCAGCAACTGCACTTGATTACCCATACGATACGCCATCATCATACGATGCACCTGCGATATCATATAATCTGATGGTTGTGTACCCCAAGTTGTGTTATTACCCAGATGTTCTTCTGCCGTAGCTAGATGCTGCATATTTCCATCTGTGATAAGCAAACGGTCTTGTCGTAATTGGCGTATTTCAACATTCACGCCAACACGAGTATACTTGTTTACATCGTCGAAAGAGGACTCTTTCATACCATTCATTTGCAACCACCCATAATAGAACTTACTTTGTGGCTCACCAGGAACATTATCAACCTGAGATTGATTAGCACTCACACGGGCAAATTCCAAAAGCTGACCTACACTTACAGGATCTCCTTCTGCTGTTTCAACTAACTTAAAATGACCAAAGACACTCACTGCTTGTCCGAAGCATGCTGTAATTAAATCAGCCCCTCTAAATCCAAGACCATAAAGTTTTTCCACCTCCGCCTTTACTAACTGGCGTATATCATGTTTAACCTCATCAAAATCAGCAAAACCCTTTCGCTCAGATGGGCGACAGGATACTGTTACCGATGATTCCAAAAATGCCTTATCGGTTTTCAATGCTCCCATCATCTCTGTGTCCATAGGCCAAGATCCTGTAATATTCATTCTTGCTCCTAAAATTGAATTACACAACGTGGACCAAGCTTCTGTGCTTTGATGTGCGTACATTATACTGACAATGTCAGAAGTCTGAAATTCTATAGCACTGAATATTTCTGTTAGCTTGCTTTCAAAGTGTTTTCTTGCATCCTGTTCGTTGTCATTGTGATAATGCTTCAGAGCAGTGCACTCTTCTGTCTTTGGCGTCTTAGGAGTTGCAAAAGTTATAGGATATTCTTTGTTAAGAATATTTCTTAACCAGACGTAAAAAAAATCCGAAATGTCAGCATATGCAATTGCATCATAATATGGTGGATCTGTAACCGCTGCTGCCAACTCTTTAGGTCCAAATTGATTCATTTCACCACTTGATGCATTCGCAAAGAATGAAGGAAACTCAATTATACTCTCTGATTTCAAATAGAGTGTTATCCAATCCAGCATATTGCTAAGACTTCCTGTAGTTCCAGAAATAGTATTTGCTTCTACGAAATCAAAAATCATAGGTATAGCCTGTCTTGCAAAGATATTATTCATCGTTTCTCTAGTAACATGCCATGTACAGAATGATGTAAAAAAACACAAAGCCTTATCTATCCACATAGAAAGGTAAGTCTTTACCGTTTTAGAATATTCTTCTTGAGGCAATTGTTTTGTTAAAGCCTGCAACTTCTCAATCAACACATTTATTACGTGCAATTGTCTATTTGTAAACAAATCACACCACTTTGTATATCCCCAAGGATGAGTATCACCTCCCCCAGAATTTCTTGCCATTTCTTCTTTTGGCAAATATTTGATATCATAATACTTTTTTGAATCTTCAATTTGATCGGAATTTGGCAACTTATATTCTTTACCATGATCACTATCATAGATGACGGCTATTAATCTTTCATTAAGTCTATGATTTAATGATTGTTCTTTTACCTTATCTACACTAGTAACACTTCCGCAGCACGGGCAAGTAATATTTCCTCTTTTATTCCATCCCATCAAGTGCTCACAACTACCCTTTTTAATTTCAAATTGAATATCTGTTCCATTAATCAAAGGATTGAGATACACTTTCTTTTTCTTGGTATTTGCTAAATAAAATTGCTTTAACAACGGCACTTCTGCCCCACAACTTGGATTAGAGCATTTTGCTGTTCTTGCCCAATAGTATGCAACAGGTTTATTACCCTTTTCATCAGCGGGATAAAGATATCCCACTTCCTTTTCTGTCTCTGCCAGAATCTTTTTGGCATAAAACTCCACATCAAAAGCAAGACGATTAGGAATATGATAGGCTTTGCCATCAAAGGTAATGCCTCGCTCATCTTCCTGAGCCATTTTGATGCCTTCTTCGCCATATAGCTTTTCAAACTCCTCTTTGCTATAAACAATTGGCTTGCCATATTTCTGCGGAAACTCCGCAGAACCACGCTCGATGATATGAGCAACAGGGTTAATGTCATTGCCATAACTACGACAGCCTAAACGAGCTGCTTCCAAAGGAATAGCGCCTCCACCAGCAAATGGGTCAAAAACGGATGGCATTTCGTTTTGGAAAGCTTCAATCGCTGTCTGCAATTCTGTCTCAAGCTGCTTAACTTTGTCAGTTTCGATATGGCGGTCTTTTAATTCATAGAGCGCTGTTTCTGCCTTAGGAATTGCATCATAAAGCTTATCAAACTCTGCATGTAGCTCTTCCCACGTAGCGTCAGGACGTTTGTCACTCTGATAGGCCACGAAAATCAACTCTCGGGCAATGCGCAGAATCTTGGGATTATTCTTGTTCTCCCATTTGATGAGCGACCCCTCATCAAGCTGTTCTTTCGGAGGCGTCGATTTGCAAGCTTTCATGTTCTCCTGACATTTCTCAGAGAACTTACCAATAAACATCATCAGACGATTACGATGGTTATCCTCCATCTCGTCCACAATGCTGGTATAAGGGATGTCTTTGTATGGCTTATAATGTAACTTACCCAATTCGGTATTAAGCAGCATCTCAACAGCATACTTGAAAGCCTCAGGACAATTATCGTCCAATGGATCTGGTACCAAACTGGCAAAGACAATGGCACGACAAACAGGCAATGGACGACGCGCCCACCATAGATGGAGCGTTGAGATATGTCCGTGACGAATACTCTTATCGCGTACGCTTTCTGCTGATATTTCTTTGATGGGCAATGCCACCTCTATGAGTTTCTTTGCTTTCATAATTCTGATGTATTATGCTGCCATTCCTCCAAAGGGAGATAGAACTGAACGCCTTTGGTCTTCTGCTCAAAGGTCATTCTGTTGGCAGGATCATTAATGATATTTAATTTAGGATTCGTTCGGCAATTTGTGACGATATACAGCCAGGCTTTAGTACCAAGCTGCGCCAGACGGTTCATCTCGTTTTCTGAGAGCATCACGCCATCCGTGCCAGCGCGACCTTTCACTTCAATGTATCGTTTCTGCCCTTCAGTGTCGATACTCTTCACATCGTAGCCTACATTGTCTTTCGATACATCTTCAGGCGTGCGACCATTGGCCTTTTCATAATCCATTGCAGCCTGCATGGCGATAGCTTCAACTTCGTCATCACGGCTCATGCCATAGGTGTGTTTATATTCCACCTGATTGAGTGGAACCACGTATGCACAGCCCAAGACCTCTGGGGCTATTGGGAACAGTTCTGTGCCCTCTTCCAGCTCTTGCAGACGCTCTACTTTCCGTTGCTTCAGCTCTTCCAGTCTTGCTTCTTTGGCTGATAGTTTCTGCTGGGCTTTCTCGTCTTCTGCCATAAAGACCTTACCTTGCAGTTCGTTGATTTCTCCTTGTATATCGAGGATAATCTGCTGGAAGGCTGATTGCAGATACTCCCTACGTCGCTCAGTATCTTCTGCTACGATCTGCTGAGTTTGCTGGAGCAGAGGTTCCGTGATATGGTCGTAGGACCAGCTTACTACTTCATCCTCGTTGACTACATCCGGAGGCGTAATCTCCTTGGTAAAGGCAGCTGGCGGACAAAGATCGAGGAGTTTTGCTGGCGATGTCTGATGGAAATCATCCCCTTGCTGACAAACCAGCGACAATAATTCGTTGGCTACATTGGGCTCGCCATCCTCATTGATATGATTATCGTGTATCTGATTCTTCACGAAGAAAGCAAAATAGGGGTGCTGGTCTTCAGGCGACACAAGCACTGTACCCTTCAGCATTTCATCGTGGAACTGGTCGCTCACCACATCCACCAAGCTATCGAACAGTGCATTGCCAGGATTGATGTAATGGGCACGTCCGTATGCTGCTGTAGAACTCTGATAGTCGAGGAACTTCTGCTTGTCGAAGAAGAAATAGAGCTGCGTCAGATTCTCAGCATAGATGTTGTATTTGTCTTTGAGTCGCTTGCTGATGACATCTGGGATGGTGTCTATCTGATAGATACCGTCAGAGAGTTCGCGATACTGGCCACCCAGATACTTGAATGCTCTTTCGAAGAACAATCGTATGTATATAGGTTGCAAGCGACGCTCGTCACTATCTTCTTTCAACAGTCGTGCCTCCTTGTAATCAACTGTAGAATGAGCCATTGCCTTGCTTTGTTCATCGATGCTCTTCTTGAAGAGGCCACCCAGTTCGGTTGTTGATTTATCGATAAAAGCATCCAAATCGCTTTCGTGGCCATTTAGTACAGAGTCGATAATGCAATCAAGGGACACACCTTTCAGCACATCCTGTATCACGTCATAGACACGATCATCGCCCAGCTGTTCGCGGATGATGTCAAGTTTGGTAAGCAGTTTCTTCAGTACCTGACCTTCGCGGGTATTGTCTGCCACCATATTAAACACGATCACATCGCTCTTCTGCCCATAGCGGTGGATACGTCCCATACGCTGCTCCAAGCGATTAGGATTCCAAGGGATATCCCAGTTAATGAGCAAGCGGCAGAACTGAAGATTGATACCCTCACCTGCAGCATCCGTGCAGATGAGTATCTGTGTATCTGGCTGCATGAACTGGCACTGAGACTGGCGACGCTCATCTACAGACATGCCTCCGTGAATCGTGGCTACCGTATAGCCATTATTATGCAGACGCTCCTGAAGGTAAAGCAAGGTATCCTTATGTTCTGTAAAGATAACCAGTTTCTCGCCATCAATAACACCCTGCGAGGTGAGCAGATGTTTGAGTTCCTTATATTTCTGCTCTTCCTGCTGTTGGTTATACAGCGAATCAGCCATCAGATAAAGCTCTTTCACCTCCTGCGTCTCAGCCTTGATTTCGCTGGGGCTCTTCGAGGTCGTGAAGAGTTTCAGTTTCTTGGGGTCAGAGAGAATGTTGTCAAGTGCATCGCGCTCATCATCCTCCAGATCGTCAAGGTCGTCGATGTTGATATCATCGAAATCTTCCAGTTTGACGCGTTGCTTCCACAACGACGGATTACGCTCCAGCTCATCTGTTAGGCCTTGCAGCGCCATCCAACGTTTCTGCAATGTATTGCGAATGGCATAGATACTACTCACAAGTCTGCGCTGCATCACCTGGAGTGCCAACGAAACGTGGATGTTTTTGGTCTGCGCTGCCTCTTCCTTACGCTTTGTCAAGTATTGGGTCACCGCATCATAGAGCCGTTTTTCGCCAGACGTCAGGTTATAGCTTGTGGTCTTGGTAGAACGCTTCTTGTATAGCGGATGTCCTTCCCAATCTTTCATATCCTCCTTTAGACGACGGATGAAGAATTTGTTGGAACCTGTCTCGCTCAGTTCGCGCACTCTTTCCGTAGCGAGGTCTGCTGTGGCAAAAATATCTTCATCGAGCAGTTGCAGCAGTCGCTTAAAGGTATCCTTGCGTCCACGATGAGGCGTAGCAGTAAGCAGCAGTATATGCTCGCATTGCTGCGCAAGAAGATGAGCCACCTCATAGCGTTTTGACTTATAGATCTTCTCGCCATATTCGTAAGCAGAGAGTTTATGGGCTTCATCGAATATTACCATGTCCCAACTTGTCTTTGAAAGGACATTCATGATATCCTCGCGACTGACAAAGTCAATACTTGCCACTACGCGATTGCTATTCTGGAAGACAGTAGGCTCAGAGGAGAATACACTACGGTTTACCAGTTTGAATGGGATATTGAACTTTATCCCCATCTCGTCTTCCTGCCACTGTTTGGTAAGTCCTCCTGGCGTAATAATCAAGATACGCTCTACATAATGGCGCATCATCAGTTCCTTCAGCAACAAGCCCGTCATGATGGTTTTACCAGCACCAGTATCATCTGCCAATAAGAATCTGATCTTAGGTTGCGGCAGCAAGAACTTATAGACGGCCTCCACCTGATGAGGCAAAGGATCAACAACACTACAGTTGATGGCAAAAAGCGGATCAAACTGATAAGCAGACTTAATGCGCTCAGCCTCAGCATAAAGCACAAAGCGCTGAGGATCGCCTTTGAAGTTGAACTCACCTTCAGAAGTCAACACTTCTAGTGACGCGAATTGCTGTTCATCAAGAATTCTTGACGAACGTTTGTGTGAATTAACGCCGGTATAACTCAAAGAATACTTAGACCCCAGTCTCTGTATTTTATCTATTATTACGGCTTCTGTAGGAACTAAATTTCCTATTATGTTTCCTATTTCAATCACATTACTATCTTTTAAAATTATGTTTCAGTCTTTAGTTTTTACTTTTTATTGTTGAAAAACAAAGGATGTCATCACCATAAATGTTGTAGAGTTAAAAGGTCCCAGTCTCATGTTCCAGATTGGTCAGGAGCAACTTGGCAAGTCCCTCGCTGGGAGTCTTCATTAAAGTGTCATCAAAACCTTTCCATCTTCATAAAAGACGTATTCGTCGTTTTCCAGTTTATAGGTGTAGTCTGCCATTGAAATTGTTTTGCGGTTTTAATTGCCTACAAAGGTAACCATATTTCTGGAAACTAACAAAAAAATAACCAAAGAGGTCTTCGTGTGGCCGAAGGCCATATGAAGACCTTGTTGTACGGTTGTCGGGTATGAATCTATGGGGATTGGCCTTGGTTTTGACCTTGTCCAGGCATCGTCAAAAAGGAAGAAATCGTCGGAGCCGGTGACGACTAAGCCGTCCGCGATAGTAATATGAGGCTGGTGACACAGCCGAATCGTTCTTTGAAACACTGACACTGTCACGTATGGACACTATGACGGCCGTCCGCCAAGAATCATGGCCTGACGGACAACGGAGCGATGGGTTATACGGATGCCGTGCGGACGCGGGCAGACAAGGGCGGTGCCCTTATGGGCATAATGATGTCCAGAGCAATCATCCTGCATTTGCAGTGCGGGCAGATACCTATCTCCCATCCCTGCTCTCTGCACACCTCTTCGTAGGTTTTCTTGCGCCGCTCCTTTGGGGCAGGCGTTCCTCCGAGCTGCTCCTGCACGATGCGAAGCTTGTCACGGCATGACGGTGAGAGCAGGCCGTAGTGGCGGATGCGCACGAAGGCGGGAGGCAGGATATGGAGCGAGAAGAGATGTAGGAAGTCCACGGCGCTCATGGTCATTGTCTTGTGACAGCCTCCATGGCGGTAGTCCTTGTAGTCGTAGGTGACCTTGCCCTCCCCGGCATCGTAGTCGAGTATTCGCGAGTTGCTGATGGCCACGCGGTAGGCATACCTTCCGATGTACTCCAGCACCTGGCCCACTCCCTTGGCGGGCGGCCTGCTGTAGACCACCCACGGTTTTTCGAAGCACTGCTTGCGGACATGCTGCGGTATGGCCTCGCCGAGTTTCTTCAGGCGTGAGGTGAGCATGGCCATCAGCTTGGCACGGAACATGGGGCTGAGCGCCTGCACGGGGAAGAGGAAGTCGCGTGCTCCCTTGCATCCCTCCAGGTGGTGCCACACACCGTCGGCGTCCACCCCTCCGCCCGTCACTATGCAGTGGATGTGCGGATGGTAGTGCAGGTTGCTGCCCCACGTATGGAGGATACAGGTTATGCCTCCCTGCAGCCCCTGATTCCTATAGAACGTGCGCAGGGTGTTCCATGCGGCACGGAACATCGCGCTGTAGAACATCGCCTGGTGCGCCATGGCAACCGGATGCAGGCAGTCGGGCACGGTGAACACCACATGGAAGTACTTCACGCCGGGAATCACCTCGTCCTTGCGCATCTCCACCCAGAGGGCGCGCTCCTTGTTCTGGCACTTGGGGCAGTGGCGGTCGCGGCAGCTGTTATAGCTGACATGCACCTCTCCGCACTCAGGGCACACCTCGACATGTCCTCCCAGGTATTGGGTACGGCAGAGAGCCATCCTTCCGAAGGACTTGCGAACCGGCCCCGCCACTTGGTGACGTGAGAGGAACTCGCCGCCCCAGTCGCGGATGATCTGACCGACCTCGTATCGGGTGCGGCTCATGAGAAGATGTGGTCTACGAGACAGATGCACTGACGCCTCTCAAGCCTCGCCACATGCAGGTAGACGACGGTTGTCTGCAGGGACTTGTGGCCGAGCCTGCGCTGCACGGTCTGTATGTCCTCGCCGGCCTCCAGCAAGTGAGTGGCATAGCTGTGGCGGAGTGCGTGCGTCGGGAGGGAAGTGTCAAGACCTGCCTTCCCCAGCTGGTATTTCAGGCACTTGCGGATGTAGGCGTGGTCTATCGGAATGACAAGGCCGCCGTCCTTCCTGAACACCAGGCCTGTTCCCCAGAACCGCTTGCGGTACACCCTGAGCACCTGCAGCGTCTTGGGCGAGATGGGCACGATCCGGTCCTTGCCGCCCTTGCCGCGGCGGATGAACACCTGCTGGCGGTCGAAGGAGATGTCGTTCCACTGTAGCCGACATGCCTCGGAGGCACGCAGCCCGCAGTCGTAGATGACGGAGAACAGCGCCTTGGTGTAAAGGTCGCAGGAACGCAGCAGCAGCTGCACCTGCTCCACGGAAAGCACCCTCGGCAGTCGCTTCTCACGGCGTATCCTGGGCAGGGCCAGGCCTGCGAGGTCAGGACTGCCCATGGCGTGCAGGTAGCTCTTCAAACCGTAGATGAAGTGCTTGAACTGCGAGACGGCAGGCTGCGGCTGGCGGGAGAGCAGATACGACAAGTATCCGTCGGCATCCTCCTGGGTGAACTCCTCAGGGAGCTTCCCGACATAGGCCACGGCCTTGTACAATGCGTGACTGTAGTCGACGATGGTACCGGACGCATGTCTGGTGATTTGCAACTTGCTCTGAAAGAGCGAAACTCTGTTGGCGAAGGACGGTACCTTGGCCAATGCGATGTCGGAGATCTTCTTCGGCATGATGTTGGAGAAGGGGTTTTAACGGCTCAGCCCAATGCGGGCGGCCGTGCCCCTTTTACCAACAAATATAAGAAAAAGTGAGAACAAACAAAAAAAATTAACAAACAAACCGCACGAGCCGCAAGGCTTAAGCTTTTACGCTACGGCGGAAATTAGTACAACAATAAAAACAATAAAAACAATAAAAACAATTTGGGACAATAGCTATCGCCTTAACCGCCGCGTAGCTCAATGCACAGCCATCCCCTCCCTTAAGGGGATAGGCTATGGATTTCAACCCATGTGAGAATCCTGCAGTTTCAAGGCAGCATGGGTTTTAAAAGTTTCCTGCCGAGAAACCATCGGTTTCTCGGCAGGAAACCAAAGGTTTCTCGGCAGGAAACTTATTGCATAAAAGCCCCAGATGGCAAAAAGACACATGCTGTACGGCTGGAGTGTCATAGT
>JAEEGI010024837.1_pt1 | contig 11663 bp, 10 predicted proteins | sample 8958751 | NCBI WGS metagenome assembly JAEEGI01 (sample SAMN16246545, study PRJNA631951) | gut metagenome | biome: gut microbiome; feature: rumen; material: KS-attached | host: Bos | place: Iran: Karaj | collected 2018-10 | reverse complement strand
AGCGCTATCTGGTGGAGAAGCACTTCCAGAAGCCCGTCATCCTGACCGGATATCCCAAGGAGATCAAGGCCTTCTACATGAAGCAGAACGAAGACGGCAAGACCGTCCGCGCCATGGACGTCCTCTTCCCCAAGATCGGCGAGATTATCGGAGGTTCCGAGCGTGAGGCTTCCCTCGAGAAGCTTGAGAACCGCATCGACGAACTGGGCATGAGCCGCAACAACCTCGAGTGGTACATCGACACCCGCCGTTTCGGGACCTGTCCCCACAGCGGATTCGGCCTCGGTTTCGAGCGCTTGCTCCTCTTCGTCACCGGCATGTCCAACATCCGTGACGTCATCCCCTTCCCCCGTACTCCAAAGAACGCTGAATTCTAATATAAAGGACTATGCTGGTTATCGGTATCGCCGGAGGCTCCGGCTCGGGCAAGACCACGGTCGTCAAGGCCATCTCGGAAAACATCAAGGGCGAAAAAGTCGTCATCATCCCTCAGGATTCCTACTACAAGGATTCCAGTGACCTTACGGACGAGGAGAAACGTCACCACAATTTCGACCATCCCGACGCCATCGACTGGGAGCTCCTGTGCGAGCAGCTGGCCGACCTCAAGTCCGGCAAGACCATCCACCAGCCCGTCTATTCCTACATATCCTGTTCGCGATCCAAGACGGAGACCGTGACGGTAGATCCCGCAGACGTCATCATCATCGAGGGCATCCTCATCTTCACCTGCAAGGAGCTCCGCGACCAGATGGACATCAAGATTTTCGTGGATGCAGATGACGATGACCGCCTGATGCGCGTCATGGCCCGCGACATTACGGAGCGAGGCAAGGACGTACGCTGGGTCATCGAGCGCTATACCAATACAGTCAAGCCGATGTACCTGCAGTTCATCGAGCCGAGCAAGCGCTACGCCGACATCATCATCCCTCAGGGAGGGCACAACAAGGTAGCCATCGACGTCATCTCGGCCACCATCGAGAAATCGCTGGTAGGCAACAAATAAACAGGTTTTCCGGTGAAGAGACTTAAGAAAGAAGACCGCGCCGGACTTTACATCACCGTGATAGTTCATCTCACGGTGATTATTATATTGTTGGCTAGCCAGCTTACGCTCGCACTCAGGAAAGAGGACTCCTTCGTGCTTGATTTCAGCCGCCAGGAGACCATCGAGAAACTGAAGGAGGAGCTTGCGTTCAAAGAGGAGGTCAGCCGCAGGCTGGACGAGATCATTTCAGCCCAGGGAAGCACTCCGATACGCAATGTAGTCGTGGACCGCGGCGCACTTAAGGACGACCGCAATACCGACGCCGAGCAACTCTACAAGGATGCGGAACGACTTCAGGAAGCCCTCAACAACACCTTCAATCGCGAAGACAGTCCGGAGGACTACGTCCCGATAGCTCCTCCGAGCACCGAGGGTTCCGACAAGAAGACCCAAAAGGAAGTCTATTCCGGTCCGTCTGTAGTTTCTTACAGTCTCGACGGCCGCAAGGCCAGCCGCCTGCCCATCCCTGCATACCGGTGCATGGGGTCCGGAGAAGTCACGGTGATAATTACCGTGGACAATGCAGGTAATGTCCTGGTTGCCAAGATAGATGACAACATCTCCTCCGACGACACCTGCCTGCGCAACTTCGCAATAAGGGCGGCGCGTTCGGCCAAATTCTCGGCCTCCCCCACCGCCCCTGCGCGTCAAGTCGGGAACATCGTCTATGCGTTCATCGCACAGTGATGATCTCGTGAGGCTTCATCGCCTCCTCGAAGGTCTCGTCCATCTCGAGGTACAGATGATAGAAAGCATTGTCCCCAAGCTTTGAATAACGCCCGACAAGGGCCTTTACCTGAGGCATCAGGTAAGGACGAGTCTCCGCCCATTCTTCGGCAGAGGCCGGCACGATACCGTCCTTAGCCTTGGCAAACGCAAGGAAGCGAGATTCGAGAGAAGATGAATCAAGGTACTTGAGAAGAGCCTGATAATCATCTATGCCGGTCAGTTCCGCCTTATACCTGTCGAAATAGTCGGACGCGAAACGCATCGACGTGGCTTTGCGGTTGCAATCGATATAGAATCGCGTGGCAAGGGTAGTATCCAGCGGAACGAATACGTCGGGGATGATGCCTCCGCCGCCATAAACCTTGCGCCCGCCCATCGTCAGGTATTCTTCCGAACGGTTCACCTTGATCGAATCAGCAGCCGTAAGCTCACCACCATTGTAACGGTTGATGATATCATACTGATAATCATCAGAATATGGCTTCTGGATACAACGTCCGGAAGGGGTATGGAAGCGGGCGACGGTGAGTCTGATGCCGGAGCCGTCAGTGAAGTAAACGGGCTCCTGCACCAACCCCTTGCCGAACGAACGCCTGCCCACGATCACTCCGCGGTCATTGTCCTGGATGGCGCCCGCGAAGATCTCACTCGAGGAGGCGCTGGACTCGTCGATGAGTACAGTCAGCCCGACATTCTTGAGGAGACCCTTGCCGTCGGCCTTGTAATCCTCGCGCTTGCGGTGAAGGCCCTCCATATAGACGATCATATCTCCTCTCTGAAGGAACAGATTGGAAAGGAGCAGAGCCTGGTCGAAATAACCTCCGGTATTGCCCCTGATATCGAATACCAGCCGCTTCATGCCCGAGCCGAGAAGCTCGACAGAAGCCTTAAGGACCTCGGAATACGTCGTACGCGAGAATTTCGACAGCCTGATATAGCCCGTCGTATCGTCAACCATGAAATACGCGTCGATACAATGGACGGGTATTTTTCCACGCGTGATCTCAAACGGAATCTGCACGCCGTCACGCAATACGGTGACCGTGACCTTGCTGCCGGCAGGACCTTTCATCCGCCTCACCATACTGTCCTGCGGGAACTTCACACCTGCGATGACCTTGTCATCAACCCTGAGAAGACGGTCACCGGGCAGCATTCCGATTTTCTCGGAAGGACCGCCGGGGATGACTTCGAGGACGATGGCAGTGTCGTTAGGGACATTGAACTGTATGCCTATGCCGTCGAAGTTGCCGGCAAGGTCGGTCTCCGACTCCTCAAGCTCCGCCGGAGGCATATAGACCGAATGCGGATCGAGCTTGGAAAGCGCAGCAGTCACCGCAGCGTCTGTCACGCTCTTGCGGTCGACCGTGTCGACGTACATCTCGTCCACCTTCTGAAGTACGAGATTGAGCTTGCGCCAGTCGTCATAGCGGGCGTTCAGGCGACGGTTGTTCTCGGTAATCTTCTGGACGGTCAGGACAAGCATACACCCGAGGATGATGCCCAGTACGGCCACCCAGACCGAAGAAATCCTTTTTTCAGACATCGTCAGTCAACTTTTTCGACCTCGACACCGGCCTGGCGGAGCAGGTCGATACCATCAGTGAGACGATATTCATCCCTGTAAACCACACGCTTGATGCCGGCCTGGATGATGAGTTTGGAACACTCCATGCAAGGCGAGGCAGTGACATATAGCGTGGCTCCGGCACTGCTGTTGCCGGATTTGGCCACCTTGGTGATGGCATTGGCTTCGGCATGGAGTACATACGGCTTGGTCACGCCGTTCTCATCCTCGCAGACATTCTCGAAGCCTGACGGAGTACCGTTGTAACCGTCCGAGATGATCATCCTGTCCTTGACAAGCAGGGCCCCCACCTGACGACGTTTGCAGTATGAGTTTCTCGCCCATACCGACGCCATCTCGATATAACTGTGGTCGAATTTTTCCATGTTTAGCTTCTTTGATAAAGGTAACGCTTGATGCTCTTCTTGGGAGTACGCTCGAAGTCTTCGGGCATGAACTCGATCTTACGTATCTTTGCGTAGTTGGGTATCTCCTTGTTGATCTCGGGGAGAGCATCCTGCAGACGCTTCTCGAGCTCGGCACGAGTCATACCGTCAAGGTCGGCCTGATGATAGTCGGGATAGATCAGGGCGGTGAGACCGCCATCCTCCTCGACTACAAGGGAGTCGACGACATAGGATATATTATTGATGACGGCCTCCAGCTCCTCCGGATAGATATTCTGGCCATTGGCGCTAAGGATCATGCATTTGGAACGACCGCGAAGGAACAGGTAACCGTCCTCGTCGATAACTCCCATATCTCCGGTGCGGAACCATCCGTCATCGGTAAACGCCTCGCGGGTAGCTTTTTCATTCTTATAATAACCGAGGAAAACGTTGTCTCCTTTGATCTGGATCTCACCGGGGATGTTTCTGGAGTCATCGGAATCGATGCGGACCTGACAGCCTGTGATGGGCTTTCCACAAGAGCCGATCTTGCCATTATACCACTTCACATAAGTGATGAGAGGGGCGCATTCGGTCATACCGTAGCCCACGGTAAACGGGAAATTGATCTTTTTGAGGAACTTCTCCACCTCCGGGTTGAAAGCGGCGCCGCCGAGGATAACCTCCTCGAAGCGGCCGCCGAAGGCCTCGATGAGGCCGTTGCGGATCTTCTTCAGAAGGAGCTGGTTGAGGATGGGAATCTTGAAGAATGTCTTGTTCCTGTCCACGATCGGTTTGAGCTGGGACTTGTACACCTTCTCGATGATGAGGGGAACGGCGATGATGACGTCGGGACGGATCTCCTGGAAGGCGTTCAGGATGACCTTGGGGCTGGGGACACGGGTAAGGAAATGGACGTGCGCGCCGATGGTCATCTCGAAGAGGAACTCGAACATCATGCCGTACATGTGTGCGCTGGGCAGCATCGACACCATCTCGGAATCAGCGGTCATCTGCGGCTCGGCGGTATCGTGCGCGAACCTGATGTTGGCATAAAGGGCCCTGTACGGGATCATCACGCCTTTCGAGAAACCGGAAGTACCGGAAGTATAATTGATGACCGCCAGTTCGTCCGGCTTGTCCTCATAATAGGAGATATCGTCTGGCGTGAAACCGTCGGGGAACATGGAGGCGAAGGTTCCGGGGAGATTGTTACGGACATCCTCCAGCTCTTCTCCGCGGGAATACAGGTACTTAAGGGTATTCATCTGTACGATGACATACAGACCCGGCATCTCGGCCTCGGAGAGGCTCTCCCAGAGAACTTCGTCCACGAAGAAAACCTTTGCCTCGGAGTGGTTGACAAGATAGTGTATGTTGCCTGGCTTGAACTCATGCAGGATAGGGACGGGAACGGCGCCATAAGTAAGGGCGGCGAGGAAACATACACCCCAGTTGGCCTGGTTGCGCGAGCAAATGGCAACCTTGTCTCCCTTCTGGAGACCGCACTGCTCGAAAGTGATGTGCAAATGCTTGATCCTCTTGGCCACAGTCTCATAGGTCAGAGTGACACCGTGATAATTCGAGAGCGCGGGGCGCTCCCAATTCTTCTTGAAGCTCTCTTCGAGAAGTTTGTTGACTGACTTGTATTCCATCTTTATAGTTTGATGTTTCTGGTTTTACCGTCGTTGCAGGTCACCTTGAGGTTCTTGCCCTCTACTTCGATGACACTGTCACGACGGATGGACTTGGCTCCCTCTTGACGATATACGGGATCACCGCCGTCGAACGGGAAGATCTGGGTCTGGACGGCAGTCCGTACTGCCCAGTACCGGGTACCGTCGACAGTGACCAGCTCGGGGAGCGCTATTATTTTCTCATCGGTGGCTATACCCTTCCATCCGTCGGGCTTCGCACCGTGCAGATTGTACATTCCTATGGTATTGTCCGTATGAAGGACCATCACAGTATAGCCCTTGGCTCCGGTGAAATCGTACGCCTCCGGCCCTAGAAGGACATCCTTGCCAAGTTCGGCCGGGAACCCCGAGACGAAACGGCCAAGACGGTCGAGCAGATAAAGCTTGGAGCCTGACGCGAACAGGAACTGTATCTTGTCGTTGGCGTAGTAGTCGATGCTCTCCACCTTGCCGCAGAGCGGGCCGCTGAAAGGGACGCTCCAGATGCCCTTGCCATCCATCTCCTTGAAACTCAAGTAGTAGTTGGACTGCTGTTCCAGGAGGTTCGAACCTCCGGTGCCGGAATTGCGGACTTCGAAAGGTCCTGCGGGGACCACGACCACCGCGTCGGAAACGACAGCGGGAGCGCTGGCCCTGTTGATGAACGGAACACGGACGACGTCCAGTTGGAAGCCGTCGCCGTTACAGACGAGGAAGCAAGGTTCGAAGGCGGCGCCGTCCAGGGTGGCGCTCACTGCGGAAAGCATTGCCGGAGTGAACAACGCCTCACCTTTGGCGGCTCCCGCAGAGAAATAGGCGGCCATAGAACAGTCCTTGCCGAGCGTTGCCGGCATGGAGGAAGTGTCGTTCAGCAGGGCCTGAAGGACGTCTCCCGTGGCGTAGCGTTCGACATAGTCGGAAACGGCGGCGCGGCTTCCGCTCACGATCCACTCGCCGGTGAATGCGAAGCTGCTCTCGTCAGCGAGGGAGAAGAAGTTTCCGAAGAGCACGGAAGCAAAGCCGCCGAAGGCGTAGGGCTGCGCGGAGATGGCGTAATCCTTTTCACTGGAAGCTTCCAGGCCCTTGAATATCAATGAATAATCCTTTCTGCCCACTCTCACGAAGATGGCCTCGTATGTATCGTCCTTGACGCGCCACTGCGCCTTGGCCACCTCTTTGATGGCAAGGGACTTCGCCCAGGAATCGGGATTGGTGCCGGCGGAACGGCCCAATCTGGAGACGGCAGATTCGTTGGGACCGAGCTTGGAGCAAGCGTCGAGATACTTCCTGTAAGCCGCAAGGTAGTCGCCCTGGTCGGCCATGGGAACGGACAAAGCGAAAACCGTCCCGGAAGGGATGGCCTTGGTGAATCCGGGAGTCTCCATCCTGGCGGTGGCGAAAACTCCGGCGAATGTGTCCGCGCTGCGTCCCGATGAAAGACGTCCCTTGGCAGAGAAGGATTTCTCGTCAAGTGAAGAAAGGGACATGACCGTCCACGACGCTACGGTCTTGAAGAAATCGGCATGACGGTAGACGGGACGTTGGAAGAAACCTTGAAGCAGCTTCGGGGCATAAGTATGGGAAAGGAACAGGACATCCTTTCCGACGGCACTGCCCAGGCAGTTGCTGAATTCCTTGTTGGCAAGGATGGAAAGGCCCTCTGTCTGATGCCTGAGGGAAGAATTCACAAGAGTCTCCGAAGCGGAGACCAGAAGCATATTCAAGCCTCCGTCGCTGTAGAAGGAGCTGGAGAGGCCGCATGCGCCGGCAAGATTGCGGACATGCTGGACCATATCGGTCGAGTCGGAGACCGCGGCCGGCATGCCGAGCAATAAGAGTGGGGCGAGAGAGCCGCTGTAGTGCAGCGAGAGAGCCATTGGCTCCGAGCGCAATGCGGCGAGCCTTCCGCCCTCAACATCCTCTCCCAAGCGTCTTACGAAGGTGGCGCAGGAGTCCTTCCTCGCATCAAGTATCAAGGCGCTGAACGCCTTGGTCCCGTCTGTGAGCAAGGCCGTCCCGGCCTCGGTATTGCCCATGGTAATGATGGCGATAGCATCGGACGGGACAGCGCGCAGCAGAGGGAATTGAGCTTCGACATTGACCTTGCCCGGAACAGAAACTCTCCGCTTGCCAGAATCACCTTTGTACAGATATACGACACCGGCCGTTATCCCGAGCAGGAAAATGGCCGCCACGACGATGAGGGTGATCAAGGTTTTTTTATTCATTGCTGCGCACTTTAATGCATATTAGAAACAAATTTAGCAATTTCCGGCATTATTTACAATAGCTGCAAGATAGACGAATATAGCCAGGCTGCAACAGCCTGGCTATATTCGTAGTCCCAACAGGAATCGAACCTGTATTTAAGGTTTAGGAAACCTTCGTTCTATCCGTTGAACTATGGGACCATCAATGGAAGAGGGCGATTACTCGGCGCTCTTCTCGATGATCTGACGACCTCTGTAGTAGCCGCACTCAGGGCATACTCTGTGGTACATGACGGTCGCACCGCAGTTAGGGCAGGTGGCGAGGGTCGGTACAGGAGCGAGATCGTGAGTCCTTCTCTTGTCTCTTCTCTGCTTGGAGAGTTTGTGTTTCGGATGTGCCATATTAAACTATCTTTAAAATTTTATTATTCCTTCAATAAATTCTTCAGCGCGGCAAACGGGCTCTCGGCGGGTTCGCCGGACTCTTCCGCGTCTCCTTTGTCTTCAGGATTCAGGTACTTGACCGTCTCCGGGTCGCACTCCCCGTCGGGATGGACGCGTGAGAGCGGAAGCGAAGTGCAGACATAGTCATAGACTATCTGGGCGAGGTCCATGTCAGCGTCGGTCTCGGGCAGGAAGATAATCTCCCTTCCGCCCTCGTCCGTGGAGGAAGTATCCTCCGGGGCTTCTCCGAACTTGACACTGAACGCAGGACGCACGGACACAGGCAGTGTAAGGTCCGCAAGGCAACGGTCGCAAGCCACGACTACGGTGCCTTCTATGTCAAGATCGACCCCGACATAACGTCCGGCTTTGTCCACTACTGCGCAGACAACCAAATCTGCATCAAGTATCTCCGAATTCTCAAAACCGCTAAAGAACTGTCCTCCAGCGTGCCAGCGGAAGTCCGTCCTTCCGGACGCCAAACCGCTTAACGGTACAATAAAGGGTTGCAAAGTTAGTAAAAAATTTCCTATTAACAATCTTCTTCACCGCTTTTTCTTTTTCTCTCCAGAGGATCGAGCAAAATCTTGCGGATACGCATGAAATGAGGCGTGACTTCGACCAGTTCATCGTCCTGGATGTATTCCAAGGCCTCTTCGAGGGAGAACTTGATGGCCGGAGGCAGGACGACCTTCTCGTCGCTTCCCGCCGCACGGACGTTGGTGAGCTTCTTGGTCTTGCAGATATTGATGTTAAGGTCGCGCTCACGGGTGTGCTCACCGAGCACTTGTCCGCCGTAAATCTCCTCTCCGGGCTCGACGAAGAAACGGCCTCGGTCGAGGAGCTTGTTCATCGAGTAAGCCACGGCCTCGCCGGTCTCAAGGGAGACGAGCGAGCCGTTGTTGCGGTGCTCAAGCTCGCCCTTGAACGGCTGGTACTCCTTGAAGCGGTGGGCGACGATGGCCTCTCCCTGGGTGGCGGTAAGCATGTTGCTGCGGAGGCCCATAAGGCCGCGGGTCGGAATCTCGAACTCGAGAAGGGTGCGGTCCCCGCGCGGCTCCATGCGGAGCAGGGCGCCTTTGCGGCGCGTGGCGATCTCGATCGCAGCGCCGACAAAGGCCTCGGGGACCTCGATGGAGAGGTCCTCGATGGGTTCGCAGCGCTGACCGCCGATGACCTTGTCCAAGACTTTCGGCTGGCCGACCTGGAGCTCGAAGCCCTCGCGGCGCATAGTCTCGATGAGCACCGACAGGTGCAGCACGCCACGGCCGTACACGACGAACGAATCGGCGGAAAGACCGGGCTTGACGCGAAGGGCGAGGTTCTTCTCGAGCTCGCGGTCGAGACGCTCCTTGAGATGGCGCGAAGTGACGTATTTTCCATCCTTGCCGAAGAAGGGGGAATTGTTGATCGTAAAGAGCATGCTCATCGTCGGTTCGTCGATGGCGATAGGCGGAAGCGCCTCTGGATTCTCATAGTCCGCGATAGTATCGCCGATCTCGAACCCGTCGATGCCCACCACGGCGCAAATGTCACCGCAACGGGCTTCCTCTACATTGGTCTTGCCAAGGCCTTCGAACACCATCAGCTGCTTTATCTTCTGCTTCTGAACGACGTCATAGCGCTTGCAGAGGCTGATGTTCTGTCCGCTGCGAAGCGCTCCGCGGGTGATACGGCCGACGGCGATACGTCCCACGTAAGGCGAATACTCGAGCGAAGAGATAAGCATCTGGGGAGTGCCCTCGATGACCTCCGGAGCGGGGATGACCTCAAGGATAGCGTCGAGGAGCGGCGTGATGTCGGTACCGGGCGTATGCCAGTCCTCGGACATCCAGCCCTGCTTGGCGCTGCCGAAAATGGTCTTGAAATCAAGCTGCTCGTCAGTGGCGTTGAGGTTGCACATGAGGTCGAACACCTCCTCCTGCACCTCGTCGGGGCGGCAGTTGAGCTTGTCTACCTTGTTGACGACGACGATGGGCTTCTTGCCCATTTCCAGCGCCTTCTGGAGAACGAAACGGGTCTGCGGCATGCAACCCTCGAAGGCATCGACAAGCAGCAGCACGCCATCCGCCATGTTGAGCACGCGCTCCACTTCCCCTCCGAAATCGCTGTGCCCGGGAGTATCGATGATGTTGATCTTGACTCCCTTGTAGATAACGGAGACGTTCTTGGCCAGGATGGTGATGCCACGTTCGCGCTCAAGGTCGTTGTTGTCGAGGATGAGCTGGCCGAGGTTCTCGGGCTGGCGGACGAGGTTGGCCTGATAGATCATGCGGTCGACGAGAGTGGTCTTGCCGTGGTCGACGTGCGCGATGATCGCTATGTTTCTGATTTCCTGCATAATCAAATCTATACTACTAAACTAACTGAATCTTGCAAAATTACGGTTTTTCGGGCACAATACGAATTTTTTATTTTATTTTTGTATATAACACAAGACCGGACCATATGAAAATCGTTTTCCTGGATGCCTCCACAGTCGGCGATACGCCGCTGGACGAGATCGCCGCCCTCGGAGATCTCATATGCTATCCCACTTCGACCAAGGAAGAGGCGCTGTCGCGCGTAAGCGACTGCGAAGTTCTGATTATCAACAAAATAATCGTTGACTCGGAGCTGATTGCCGCAGCTCCGTCGCTCAGACTCATCTGCGAAGCCGCCACCGGAGTCAACAATATCGACTTGAAAGCTGCGACAGCCAGAAACATACCCGTAAAGAACGTAGCCGGATACTCCACCGATTCGGTGGTACAGGAGACTTTCATGCATATCCTCTCCCTCGCCGGCAACGGCCCCTACTTCGATACGGCCGTCAAGTCCGGCACGTACTCCGCAGGCCCCATCTTCACCGACCTCAGCCGACCGTTCTATGAACTTACCGGCAAGACTATCGGCATCATCGGACTGGGCAACATCGGCACTAAGGTAGCACGCGTGGCAGAGGCTTTCGGAATGAAGGTGGTCTATTATTCGACATCGGGGACATCACACAACAAGGAGTATCCAAGTCTCCCCCTCGATGAACTGATGCGTACGGCGGACGTCATCAGCATCCACGCCCCATACAACGAGCGCACCGCGGGACTGGTAGGGGCGAAGGAACTTGCCCTTATGAAACCGACGGCATTCATCGTCAACATGGGCCGCGGCGGCATAGTCGACGAGACTGCGCTGGCGCAGGCCGTCGACGAAGGCCGCATCGGCGGCGCCGCACTCGACGTGTTCGTCAAGGAACCGCTGCCTGCGGACAATCCCCTCCTCCACACACGGCATCCCGAGAAGTTCCGCTTCACCCCGCATACTGCCTGGGCAAGCGTAGAGGCAAGGACCCGCCTCGTTTCCGCCATCGCGGCCAATATACGCGAGACATTCAGCTGATCAACGACAACTACGGATAAAAAACAACCGGTCCCGGAGGATATCTCCGGGACCGGTTTCGTGCGCGGGATGAGACTCGAACTCACACGCCTTTTACAGCACTAGCTCCTGAAACTAGCGCGTCTACCATTCCGCCACCCGCGCTCAGAAGTGGACTGCAAAGATACAAAAAGTTTCGGAAATCCAAGCATTACTAGAAAATAATTTCAAAGCTCAAAA
>JAEEGI010024834.1_pt1 | contig 11664 bp, 12 predicted proteins | sample 8958751 | NCBI WGS metagenome assembly JAEEGI01 (sample SAMN16246545, study PRJNA631951) | gut metagenome | biome: gut microbiome; feature: rumen; material: KS-attached | host: Bos | place: Iran: Karaj | collected 2018-10 | reverse complement strand
GACGGGAGTGAGAGCCTCAGCCTGACCCCCAACATCATCACCGCCCTCACCGGCACGGAGGGCTATGCCAGCAGCATGGCTGCCGACTATATGGATGTGGCGGTGCCCATCCGGGGGGAGACGGGCAGCTACGTCGTCTGCGTCCGGGACAACCGGCAGACGGCGGCGGCCCTGACGGGGGACATGCTCACCGTCATTCTGGAGGCTCTGGTGATCGGCCTTGCCATCAGCGTGCTGCTTTCCTTCCTCCTGGCCAAGACCATGGTCCGGCCCATCCAGAGCCTGACCCGGGCGGCCCGGAACATGGCCGCCGGTGATTTCTCCCAGAAGATCGAGGTGCAGGCGGAGGACGAGATCGGCACCCTCACCAGCACCTTCAACGACATGGGCACCCGCCTCCACGACACCCTGCTGGATATCGAGTCGGAGCGCAACAAGCTGGCCACCGTCTTCCTCCATATGACAGACGGCATCGTGGCCTTCTCCGGGGACGGGGAGGTCATCCAGGTGAACCCGGCGGCGGAGCGGCTGCTGGGCCTGGACCTCACCCGCCAGAGCCGCCATTTCGGGGACATCTTCGGGGACATCGCGGAGCCGGAGCGGGCCAGGGCCATGAAGAACGACGAGGTGATCGCCGGGGAAAAGGAGATCGACGGCCGCAGCCTGGACATCTTCCTGGCCCCCTTCTACGGCGAGGGCGTCCAGGGGGGCATCCTGGCCGTCATCCATGACGTGACCGTCCAGCGCCGCAGCGACGAGCAGCGGCGGGAGTTCGTGGCCAACGTCTCCCATGAGCTGCGCACCCCCATCACCAACGTCCGCTCCTACGCGGAGACCCTGGTGGACGCGGGGCAGGACATGCCCCCGGAGACGGTGCAGAATTTCCTGGGGGTCATCCTCTCGGAGAGCGACCGCATGACCAAGATCGTCCAGGACCTGCTGGCCCTCAGCAAGTTCGACGCGGGGGAAGTGGACTTCCGCATGGAGCCCTTCGACGCCTGCCAGAGCGTGCGGAAGGTGTACGAGGCCATGCGCCTGGACGTGGCCAAGCACGGCCTCAGCCTGAATCTCAGCCTGCCCGCTGCTCCCGCCTGGGTCCTGGGGGACCGGGACCGCATCGAGCAGGTCATCATCAACATCACCACCAACGCCGTGCGCTACACCGCCAAGGGCGGCAGCGTGGAGATGTCCGTCTCCCTGGCGGGGGAGGAGGTGCTGATCGCCGTGGCGGACACGGGCATCGGCATCCCCAAGGAGGATATCCCCCGCATCTTCGACCGCTTCTATCGGGTGGACAAGGCCCGCAGCCGTGCCCTGGGGGGCACGGGCCTGGGCCTGAGCATCGCCTTCGAGATCGTCCGCCGCCACGACGGGCATATGGAGATCGAGAGCGAGGTGGGGAAGGGCACCACCATGACGGTGCATCTGCCCTGCCTGCCGGAGGAAACCAGCGATGAAGCGGTTTAAGGAGCCTCTCAAGACCCTGCTGATCCTGCTCCTGACGGCCTCGGCGGTCTTCCTGGCCTGGAAGGGCAGCCTCTTTGCCGCCTTCTTCCCGGAGCGGAAGGGCGGCGCGGTCAGCCCCACGCCGGAGCCCTCGGAGCTGAGCTACACCGCCTCCGCGCTGCCCCTGGCCGCCGCCGTCACCGGCCCCGGCGGCCTCTGCTGCGGCCTGGCATACGACGCCGAGGCCATGGCGGAGCTGTTCGAAGGGTTCAGCGCCGTCCTCTCCGAGGCCCTGGGCAGCGCGGAAGCGCCGGCCAGCATCGGCCGCTTCACCTGGCAGGACCGGCTGGAGGAGGAGAGCCTTTATCTGGATTACGGATTCCCCCTGCCCATCACCGCCCTGGCGGCCTGGGTGGGGGTGGAAGCGGCCTGGGCCGGGGCAGAGACCGGCACCGCTTATCTGCTGGACGACAACGGTTCCGGCAACGTCCGCCTCAGCTATCGGGCCGGGGACGGGCGCTATTACGAGTGCGACACCGCCGCCTCCTGGACCACCCTCCGCGCCCAGCTGGAGGAATACCGGCCCAACGGAGCCGCCTTCGCCTTCACGCTTCCCGCCCTGCGGGAATGTGACCCCTGCCTGCTGGTATTGGAGCAGCTGCCGCCCGTCTGCCGGGTCTATGCTTCTTCGGCGGGCAGCTCCGCCGCGGCGGTCTGCGGGGAGCTGTTCGGCATCAACCTGGGGGGCCAGAGCCGCTATACCGAAGGGGACGGCACCCTGGTCTACCCCGGCGAAAAGGGGGTCCTGCGCCTCTGGACCGACGGCGGCGTGGGCTACACCGCCTCCGAGGACAGCCATCGGGCCTCCTCTCCCGCCGACCAGATCGAGGAGGCCCGGCGGCTGCTGGAGACCATCCATGCCGCCTATGCCGGGGAGGAAATCCTGGCCCTCCGCAATGTGGAAGCGGACGAGGCGGGGGACCTGAGCCTGGAATTTAGCTATATGCTGGGCGGGCTGCGGCTGGACCTGGCCGCGGGCCCGGCGGCCAGAGCCGTCTGGAAGGACGGGATGCTCAGCGAGCTTACGATCCATCCCCGCAGCTACCGCCTGGGCGAGGAGGTCTCCGGCCTGCTGCCGGAGAAGCAGGCCGCGGCAGCGGCGGGCAGCCTCCGCCGGGGCGCGGCGCCGGAGCTGGCGCTGCCGGACGGGGGAGAGGAAAAGCTGGAGCCCAAGTGGATCGTGACCGTGGACGGGAGGGACCTATGGAAACAGGAAGACTGAAAACCATCGTCATCCTGATCCTCCTGTGCGTGAACCTGGCCTTCGGGGGCATCCTGCTGAGCGAAAAGCTGGGCGCCGCGGAGGGAAACGCCCAGACCCGCAGCGAGCTGCGCTCGGTCCTGGCCGGGCTGGGGATCACCGTGGAGGAGGAACAGATCCCCGCGGGAAGCGTCATGCTGCGCCGCAGCGTCGCCCGGGAACGGGTGACGGAGGACCGGCTGGTGACGGCCCTGCTGGGCCCCGCCGAAGGGCAGGATCAGGGCGGCAACATCTGGTATTATGAGAATGCCAGCGGCTGGGCCTGGTGCCGGGGCGGCGGCAGCTTCGAGATCATGGTGCTGGCCGGCGTGGGCTCCCTGGAGGAGCAGCTGGAAAAGGGCGGCGTCCGGGCCCGCCGGGAGGGGGAAAAATACATCTGCCTGGCGGGAGACGAGCCGGTGTTCAACTGCCGCTTCACCATCACCCAGCGCTCCGGCGGCATCTATCTCTCCGGCCGCTGCCTCCTGGGAGAAAGCGAGGAGGGGGAGAGCGTGGACTGCACCGACGTGGCCACGCTGCTGCTGCGCTTCTGCGACCGCATCCGGGATGCGGGCGGCGTTTTCAGCCGGGTGGAGGAGATCGGGGACGGGTATGTGCTCAATGCCACCGCCTCCGGCATGGAGCTCGTCCCCGTCTGGCAGATGAAGACCGACGGCGGCACCTGGTATCTGGATCTTTCCGCGGGCCGCCTGGTGACGGTGGCGGCCTGAAAAATTCTGCTTTACAATTGGAATAACCTTCTATATAATATATGATTGCGTGATGAGGCTGCGGGCGGGATGAGCCCGGAAGCCGGCACAGGAGGTTTTACTGTGACTCAATTCGTGATACGCGGCGGCAAGAAGCTGCAGGGCGAAGTGGAGATCAGCGGCGCGAAGAACGCCGCCGTTGCCATTCTGCCCGCCGCCTTCCTGGTGGACGGCGAATGCCGCATTGAAAATATCCCCCAGATCAGCGATGTGACGCTGCTGCTGGAGAGCATGGCGGACATGGGGGCGGACATCCGCACCGTGAACCGCACCACCATGGACATCTGCTGCCGGGGCCTGAGCTATCGGGAGCCGGGGGATGCCATGGGGGAGATCCGCGCCTCCTATTATTTCATCGGCGCCCTGCTGGGCCGCTTCGGCCAGGCCAGAGTGCCCATGCCCGGCGGCTGCGACATCGGCGTAAGGCCCATCGACCAGCACCTGAAGGGCATGCGGGCCATGGGCGCGGAGGTGACGGTGGAGAGCGGCTATGTCAAGGCCAAGGCCCGGAACGGGCGGCTCCACGGGGCCAACATCTATCTGGATGTGGTGAGCGTGGGCGCCACCATGAATATCATGCTGGCCGCCGCTCTGGCCAAGGGCAAGACCGTCATCGAGAACGCCGCCCGGGAGCCCCATATCGTGGACCTGGCCAACTTCCTCAACGCCATGGGCGCGGACATCCGGGGCGCGGGCACCAGCGTCATCCGCGTCTTCGGGGCCGACCGGCTCCGGGGCGGGAGCTATACCATCATCCCGGATCAGATCGAAGCGGGCACCTATCTGGCGGCTGCCGCCGCCGCGGGGGGCGACGTGCTGGTGAAGGGCGTCATCCCCAAGCACCTGTTCTCCATCACCGCCAAGCTGGAGGAGATGGGCTGCGAGATCCTGGACATGGGGGATATGGTGCGCATCCGCTCCGAGGGCAGGCTCCATACCGCCAATGTAAAGACCATGCCCTATCCCGGCTTCCCCACGGATATGCAGCCCCAGATCGTCACCTGCCTCGCCAGGGCCGACGGCACCAGCGTGGTGACGGAGGACGTGTGGGACAACCGCTTCAAATATGTCACCGAGCTGGCGAAGATGGGCGCGAAGATCCAGGTGGACGGGAAAGTGGCCGTGATCGAAGGGGTGGAAAGGCTCACCGGCGCCACCGTGAAGGCCTGTGACCTGCGGGCCGGGGCCGCCATGGTCATCGCCGGCCTGGCCGCCGAGGGCGTGACGCGGATCACGGAGATCCACCATATCCAGCGGGGCTACGAGGACCTGGTGCAGAAGCTCCGGGGCCTGGGCGCCGACATCTGCGAGGAGGAGACCGCCGAGGAATCGGAGACGGCCAAGAACCTCGCCTAGTATTTCCTTGAAAGGTAAGGCGCGCTAAAACGGATCGTTTTAACGCGCCTTTTTTGGCATATGGACTACATCTGCTTTGCCAGCGGTTCCAGCGGGAACTGCGCCCTCCTGCGGGGCGGCGGGGTGAACCTGCTCATCGACGCGGGCATCTCCATGAAGCGCATCCGCATTTGTCTCCGCAGCCTGGGCCTGGACCTGGGGGACCTGCGGGGCGTCCTGGTGACCCATGAGCACACGGACCATGTTTCCGCCCTAGGTATGCTCTCCAAGTATACGGATCTGCCCTTCTTCCTCAGCCGGGGCACCGCAGAGGCCCTGCTTCGGGACGGGAAGTGCGCCGGAAAGAACCTGCGCCCCCTGGGGGAGGACCTGGCGATAAGCCTGGGCGAGCTGCGGATCCTGGGCGTGCCCCTGATGCACGACGCGGCCCAGCCCCTGGGCTGGCGCATCGAGGGGGAAAAGAGCGCCATTGCGGTGCTGACGGACCTGGGCAGGGTGACGGAGGGTGTCCTGGCCGCCGCCGGGGGCTGCCGCTTCGCGGTGGTGGAGTGCAACCACGATGTTGAGATGCTGCGCCGGGGGCCTTATCCGCCCCAGCTGCAGCGGCGTATCCTGGGCGACAGGGGCCACCTCTCCAACGAGGCGGGGGCCGAGCTGGCCCGCCATCTTTTGGAGAACGGAGCGGAGGAAGTGATGCTGGGGCACCTGAGCCGGGAGAACAACCGGCCCGACCTGGCACTGGAGGCCGTGCGCAGGCAGGTGGGGGACGCCCTCCGCCTCAGCGCCGCGGCGCGGGACGTCCCCATGCCCCCGGTCCGCCTGGAGTGAACGGAATGTTGAATATAAAGATCATCTGTGTGGGAAAACTGAAGGAGAAATTCTACACCGCCGCAGCCGCGGAATATATGAAGCGGCTGAGCACGCTCTGCCGCCTGGAGGTGGAGGAGCTGCCGGAGAGCCGCCTGAGCGCCCAGCCCTCCCAAGCCGAGGTGGAGGCCGCCCTCAAAAAGGAGGGGGAGAGCATCGCCCTGCGCATCCCCGCCGGGGCCCTCACCGTGGCCCTCTGCGTGGAGGGAAAGCAGCTCAGCAGCGTGCGTTTCTCCCAATTCCTGGAAGCCTGCGCCCTCAAGGGCCGCTCTAAGCTCTGCTTCCTCATCGGCGGCTCCGAGGGCCTCAGCGAGGAAGTGAAGGAGAAGGCGGAGGTGCGCATGAGCATGTCGGAAATGACCTTCCCCCACCATCTGGCGCGGATCATGCTGCTGGAACAGCTCTACCGCGCATTCCAGATCCGGGAGGGTTCCCGGTATCATAAGTGATTTCGATCAGGAGGCGATCCCATGGCTTGGTGTACAGCATGTAAAAAGAACTTCCCCGAGGGGACGGAGGTCTGCCCCGACTGCGGCGATCTGCTGGAAAAGGCCGCCCCGAAGCCCGAAAGCTGCGACGGCAACTGCGCCAGCTGCACCCTCCACTGCGACGAGGAGGAGTGCGGGGACTGCGACCAGGGCATCTGGCCCAGCTATGAGGACGGCAGCCCCGTGAAGCCGGTGCGGCTCATGACCGTGACGGGCAACCAGCTGGATTACCAGATGGTCATCACCCAGCTCCAGAGCTTCGGCGTGCCCGTGGTGGGCACCTTTACGGCGGACGGCACCCTCAGCAAGCTGATCTTCGGCTTCGCCGGCAGCGGCATGGACGTGATCGTGCCGGAGACCATGGCGGACCTGGCCCGGGAGCTGCTGAAGCCGGTGGAAGGGGAGGACGAAGAATGAACTATCGGGCGGAATATGACCGCTGGCTGGGCTGCGAAGGGCTGACGGCGGAGGAACGGCGGGAGCTGGAGGCCATCCGCGGCGACGACAAGGAGATCCGGGAACGGTTCTTCGCCCCCCTCAGCTTCGGCACCGCCGGGCTGCGGGGCGTCATGGGCGCGGGCATCCGGCGCATGAACGCCCGGGTGGTGCGGCAGGCGACCCGGGCCCTGGGCAGCCTGATCCTGGCCCAGGGAGGCGAGGCCGCTTCTGCGGGGGCCGTTGTCTGCCACGACTGCCGCAACCACAGCCGGGAATATGCGGAGGACGCGGCCCGGGTCCTGGCGGCCATGGGCATCCATGTGCGCTTGTTCGAGGCCCTGCGCCCCACGCCGGAGCTGTCTTTTGCCATCCGCTGGTACGGGGCCGCGGCGGGCATCAACATCACCGCCAGCCACAACCCCAAGGAATACAACGGCTACAAGGTCTATTGGTCCGACGGGGCCCAGCTGCCCCCGGAGCACGCCGACCAGGTGGCGAAGGCCATGGAGGGGATCGACGTGCTGGCGCCGCTGCCCATGGCGGAGCTGACGGACCGGAACATCGAACTGGTGGGCGCGGAGGCGGACGAAGCCTTCCTGACCTCGGCTCTGAAGCAGTGCGTACTGCCGGACAGCGTCCGGAAGGCGGGGCTGAAGATCGTCTACACCCCCTTCAACGGGGCCGGCGCCGCCCTGGTGCCGGAGGCCCTCCGGCGGCTGGGGCTGGAGAAGCTCCTCTGCGTCCCGGAGCAGATGGACCCCGACGGGGATTTCCCCACCTGCGCGAACCCCAATCCGGAATTTGAAGTGGGCTTTGAGCGGGCCCTGGCGCTGGCGAAGCGGGAGGATGCGGACCTCATCATCGGCACCGACCCGGATTCCGACCGGCTGGGCCTCATGGTCAGGACGGCTCCCGGGGAGTACCGGCTCCTCACCGGCAACCAGGCGGGGGTCCTGTTCCTGGACTACCTGTTCCTGGCAAAGGGGGAGAAGGGGACCCTGCCCCGAAATCCCGTGGCCCTCAAGAGCATCGTCTCCTCCGAGATGGCCCGGGCCGTGGCGGAGCACTACGGCGCGGGGATGGAGGACACCTTCACCGGCTTCAAGTTCCTGGCGGAGCGGATGAAATACTATGAGAACGGGGAAAAGACGGTCATCTTCGCCTTTGAGGAGGCCATCGGCTATGCCTTCGGCACCGCCGTCCGGGACAAGGACGCCGTGACCGCCGCCGTCATGGCTGCGGAAATGGCCTCTTACCACGCCCTGCATGGCCGCAGTCTCCCGGACCGGCTGGCGGAGCTTTACGCCCTCCTGGGCCGGTATGAGGAGGAGACGATCAGCCTGGTGATGCCCGGCGTGGACGGGCTGGAGAAGATGCGCAGCCTCATGGCGCGTCTCCGCTCCCAGCCGCCCAGGGAGCTGGGAGGCAGGAAAGTGCTGCGCACCCGGGATTACCTCTCCGGCGGGGCGGTCACGGCATCGGGCGAGACCGAGGCCCTGCCCATGAAGGGGGCCGACATGCTCTATTTCGACCTGGAGGGCGGCAGCGCCTTCATCGTCCGGCCCAGCGGCACGGAGCCCAAGATCAAGTGCTACCTGCTGGTGCGGGGCGCGGACAAGGCCGAATGCGGCGCGCTGCGGCAGGCTTTGGGCGGCTATGCCCGCAGTCTTGCGGATTGACAGACAGGGGAGGGAAACGGTATAATCAAATATACCGTTTCCCTCTTAGTTCATAGGAAAGGAACATATCGCCATGGCGCCTGAACTGACCGGCTACGTTTACGACATACAGAAATTCTCCGTGCACGACGGTCCCGGCATCCGGACCACCGTGTTTTTGAAGGGCTGCCCTCTGCGCTGCCTCTGGTGCCACAGCCCGGAGAGCCAGCGTTTTGAAAGCGACCTGGCTTTTATGGAGATGAAGTGCATCGGCCTGGAGGACTGCGGCCTCTGCATGAAGGCCTGCGAGATCGGGGCCATCACCCCCGGGGAGCGGAAGACCTCCCTCTCCGAGAACAAGGAGATCGTGGTCCCGGTGATCGACCGGGCCAAGTGCGTCACCTGCCTGAAATGCGCGGACGCCTGCCCCAGCGGGGCCATGTACGACCCCAAGAAGCCCATGACCGTCTCGGAGGTCCTGGAGGCGGTGGCCAAGGACAAGAAGTATTACGAGAAGTCCGGCGGCGGCGTCACCATCTCCGGCGGCGAGCCCATGAGCCAGTTCCCCTTCACCCTGGCTCTGGCGAAGGCCAGCCACGAGGAGGGCATCAGCGTTGCCCTGGACACCACCGGCTTCGCCCCCACGGAGAAGTTCATGGAGATCCTGCCTTATGTGGACCTGTTCCTGTATGACCTGAAGCACCTGGATTCCAAGGCCCACAAGAATTTCACCGGCGTCCCCAATGAGCTGATCCTGGCCAATGCCCGGGCCCTCACAAAGGCGGGTGGGCGCTTCCAGGTGCGCTTCCCTATGATCCCCAAGCTCAACGCCACCCCCGAGAACATCCGGGCCACGGCGGAGTTCTGCGTGGAGATCAAGGACGGCATCGACGTGGTGCAGCTGCTGCCCTATCACAAGTTCGGCGCCACGAAGTATGACCGCCTGGGCATCAAGTATAAGCTGAGTAACGTGGAGCCCCCCAGCGACGAATTCATGCAGGATGCCCTGAAGCTCTTCCAGGGCATGGGCCTGAATGCGATGATACATTGAGGACATCGGCGAAAAAACAAGGAGAACCCATGAGTAAGATCTATACACTCGCGGAGCTGCAAAGCACGCTTGACCCGGTTTTCAGGCAGTATGGCGTGAAAAAGGCGGTGCTGTTTGGTTCCTATGCCAAAGGGAAGGCCACCGAAGGCAGCGACGTGGACCTGTATGTGGACAGCGGTCTGCGTGGCTTAGCTTTTTTCGGCCTTCTGGACGGTGTCGCCTCCGCTCTGGAGGTGCCCGTCGATCTGATCGACGCCTCTCAGGTGGATCATGGTTCCCGGATCGAAGACGAGATCGCCCGGAGTGGGGTGCTGATATATGGATGAAAAAAACGCCGCCGTTCTCCGAAAGATCGTCAGGCACATCAATTCGATCATGGCCTATTGCGCCGACTGTCCGACCAGACAGGCATTCGAGAGCGATCCAATGCGGGTGGAGGCAACGGTCTTCAACCTGATACAGATCGGAGAGCTGGCAAAGGAATCCCTTGGCGACGATGTGAAGAAAGTGATCACGACGGTCCCATGGCAGCAGATCTACGGTCTGCGGAACCGCATCGTCCATGGCTATTCCGGCGTCAATATGCAGATCGTCTGGGATACGATACGGGAGGACCTGCCCGTACTCCGGGAAGAAATCACGGCATATCTGGAGCAGGCTTGATAAATATCAAAAACGACCGCCCGGCCCTTCCATAGCGGAAGGGCCGGGTTTGTATATATGATCCTATGAGGTCAAGTTACTCGTTCTTATCCTGCCGTTCCTCGACCATTGCAAAAAGCTCACTGGGGCGAAGATCGAACGCCTGAGCGATTTTGCATATCGTGTCGATGGTGGCTTTCATCGTGCCGTTTTCGATCATGGAGAGATGGGTGCGGGCGATCCCAGCCAAGCCGCTCAAAACCTCCTGAGAAAGCCCCTTCTCCCTGCGCAGCGCGCGGATCACTTTCCCAAGCTCTGCATACTCAAACAGCACGTAATCACCTCAATCCCTACTTTAGTGTAAGGGATAGAAGGAAAGAAAATGTCTATTACAATAGACATTCCAAGAGCGTTGTGATATAGTATGCGTATAAATACTGAAAAATTACCCATGAAGCCTGAAGAATCAGAACGCGAAAAGTGAGAAGGAGGTTATAATGGCCAGTCCCAAGATTTGTAAAAGCTGCAAGAATATTATTCCTGCCGGTTCGAAGTATTGCCCCGTTTGTGGCGCTAAAGCTCCGCGGGGTCTTCCAACATGGGCGATTGTTGTTATCTGCGTTCTTGGAGTTTTCATTTTGATAGGTGCTTTCAATAGTGACAAACCTGAGAAAGTAGAATCGACGCCATCTGCTCGCGCCTCTTCTGAACCGACAGTGAGAGCGACTTCGACACCGAAGCCGACACCCACCCCGGAACCGGTCTTTACGATTGGAGATACAGCTGAAATGCAGGATGTTAGAGTAACCCTGCATGACGTGCACACTAGTTATGGAGAGAGTTTTCTAACTCCAGATTCTGGTCAGGTGTTTCTCATTTTTGATATTGAGATTGAAAACAACCGGGACACTGAAATTGCGATCAGTTCTCTTTTGTGCTTCGATGCTTACGCAGACGATTACGCTCTCGAATTAAGTCTGAGTGGAATGACGGCAGACAGCGGCAAACAAATGGATGGAGAGATTGCTCCCGGGAAGAAGATGCGTGGTGTTGTTGCTTTTGAAGCTCCGGAAGATTGGCAAATAGCTGAATTGCGATTCAAGCCCAGTGTATGGAGTGGAAAAGCATTTGTCTTTACGGTTTCTTCATCCGATTCGAATTAACGCATGAGGCGGTTCTAACAGTATAGAAAGAGCAAAGTGCCAAAGAGAAGACGCAGTGGAAACTTTTGTTGAAACCTGTTATGACCGCTTCTGCCGCAGCGAGAAAACTCTCGTCCCCCGTCCCTGGTGGGGAATCCAATGGGGGCGGAGCCCCCTTGGTCGTCGGGGAGGGAGTCCAGAGGGGACCGCCTCGAAATAGGTCCCCTCTGGCGGTTTCTTTTCCCCATTTCTTTTCCGCTAAAAGAAATGGGGTCGCGCTGCAGCGCGAAAGGCTCCCGTCCAAACCCTCGTCCCCGCAGCAGCGGGCGATCCTCCTGGCTTTCTGCGGATTCGCCGTTTGCCTCTGCCATTTGCAGCCATGTCTCGTCGCCTCCGGCGGGCTTCTTTCTTTGCTCGCCCAAAGAAAGAAGCGAAAGAAATGCGCCAAAGGGAACCTATCCCGAAGGCGGTTCCCTTTGGAATCCTTCCCCATCGGCCAGGGGGCT
>JAEEGI010024830.1_pt1 | contig 11665 bp, 8 predicted proteins | sample 8958751 | NCBI WGS metagenome assembly JAEEGI01 (sample SAMN16246545, study PRJNA631951) | gut metagenome | biome: gut microbiome; feature: rumen; material: KS-attached | host: Bos | place: Iran: Karaj | collected 2018-10 | reverse complement strand
GTGCTTGGCGCTGAAGGGGCGGTACAGATGCACTGCAACGAGGCCGACCTTCTCACCCTTCTCGGTGAGGTAGTCGATGGTCTCGCGGATGGCCTCGGTCACACTGCCCATGGCGATGATGACGCGGTCGGCATCCTTTGCGCCGTAGTAGTCAAACAGACCATACTTGCGGCCAGTGATCTCGCTGATCTTGTTCATGTAGTCCTCGACGATGGCGGGAACTGCGGTATAGTAGTCGTTGCACGATTCGCGGTGCTGGAAGAACACGTCGGGATTCTCGGCAGTACCACGGGTAACGGGCTTGTCGGGATTCATAGCACCCTTGCGGAACTTGGCCAGCTCTTCCATGTCGATGAGGGGACGCAGGTCTTCCTGGTCCATGGCCTCAACCTTCTGGATCTCGTGCGAGGTGCGGAAACCGTCAAAGAAGTTGACAAAAGGCACGTGAGCCTTGATGGCGCTCAGGTGTGCAACACCGGCGAGGTCCATCACCTCCTGCACACTGCCCTCGGCGAGCATAGCAAAACCGGTCTGGCGGGTAGCCATCACGTCCTGATGGTCACCGAAGATACACAGGGTGTGGCTGGCCAGCGTACGGGCCGAAACATGGAACACGCCAGGGAGCAACTCACCAGCAATCTTGTACATGTTGGGAATCATCAGCAGCAGACCCTGTGATGCGGTATAGGTGGTGGTCAGGGCACCAGCCTGCAGTGAACCGTGAACGGCACCGGCGGCGCCACCCTCGCTCTGCATTTCCTGTACCATAACGGTCTCGCCAAAGATGTTCTTGCGGCCAGCGGCAGCCCACTCGTCCACGTGCTCGGCCATGGTTGATGACGGAGTGATGGGGTAGATTGCGGCTACCTCAGTGAACATGTAACTGATGTGAGCAGCAGCCTGGTTGCCGTCACACGTCATGAATTTCTTTTCCTTACTCATAAATTCTTGAAAAAAACTGATATGGTTAGTTATTAGTCGGTTTTACAGGGTGCAAAGGTACGCATTATTTTGATCATAAGGTAAAGAAAGGGGAAAAAAAGGGTTTTGCCTAACGGCGGTTTTTCGGCTTTAGGCTGACGGCGGCCACTAAAAGAAGAAAGGCGACTGTACGAGACAGAGGCTCGTAATAGATTGACAACATCTCCTCTTGTCAAAAAGCACAGAGGGGACATTTGTGGCATTTTTCATAATTGTCTGAAAATCAACCTAATTTTGTTTTCTGAAATGTTGAGAGGGTGGGGCGGAACTGTTAACGGATTGTTAAAAGCTGATTTTTCCTCTGTGAGACAAAGGTACGAAAAACTGAAAAGAGGTGTCAAGTACAAAAAGCAGAACAACACTATTACGAGCCAGAGGCTCGCAATACGCTGACACGTCACCCGTCGCCCATAGGGCTCGGCTGCCAATTGGAAACTGTCGCTCTCAAATGCGTTATAGGGCTTGATGGCGGGCGTTGTCCATTGAGGAGTCTCGAATCCCTGCTGGTCGTTGGCCTCGTTCTCGTATTTCTTGAAGTTTTCGGCCTGTTCAAAGATATCCTTGAATACCTCGTCTTGCGGTTCTGCTCATAGAGCGGCGCCCCGTTGTCGGACGTCAAGCGTGCGATGGCGCGCTCCACCTCCAGCGGCGTGATGCCTAAGGCGCTGTAACGCTCCTGCAGGAACATCCGCAGGTCGTCGCGCAGTAGCACCTCGGACAACTCCTTGTGGATTGTCTCGCCGCTTTGGTAGCTGTACCCTTGCTAGGTGAATAGCTCCATTATCGCCATCTCCAGGGTGTGCTCGGTGAAGTGGGACAAAAGGTGTTAGTTTTGAATTTATTTTATGACATCTTTGACCTTTTTGGCGAGTTCAATGAATGTATCTACATTAATGGTGTCCTTTGAGATTTCTTTATCCAAAGACTTTTCAAATAAACCCTCCGGGATTGATATGTGTTTTTTTATCAAGATATCTAAGACATGGCTTATTTTCTCTGAAGCTGACGCTGCATCAGGACTAATTAGATTGATTGCTTGAAGTAAGCCTTCAACGTAGTCCACATGATAAAGTTCATTTGCAACAAATATCAATTGTCGTTGAGCCCTGTTCATTTGATAAATAAATGCCCACATCAACCCACCGACAATTGGCACTGGAATATAGAAAGGCAGATAATCGATCCAATTAGTTGGTGTCTCCCATTTTGATAGATACTTTAATTCAAAAATAATGAGCATTACAAACACAACAAAAGATAAAAAAGCGTATATACCAAACATCCAGTTTAGTCTTGTCTTCTCTTTTTTAAGATGAGATATATGTGTTTTTAGCTCTTTAAACGCATTTGAAATCTTTTCTTTGATATTCTGTTGCGCGTCAAGTCGCTTTTCTAATTCTGCATTGTTGCTCTTGGCTTGTTCTAATTGTTCTTTTGTTTTTTCTAAGTCTTTTGTTATTTCTTCTTTTTGCTCTTGTGATTGCTTGGATTCTGATAATTGTTGATTCAGGTCAGTAATCTTTTTTTCAAAGGTAGAAATCTGATTCTTAAAATAGTTTTTTGAGTTATAATTTGAATTATCTCCTTCTTTATCAATATGTCTACATTGACGATATAAACGAAGAAGATAAAATGTTATCAAGCTTTTTAGCTCAGAAGAAGCTTTTGAATCACTCCCGCAATTCTCTAAAGACTCAAATGCTTTATCAAGTTGAGATGTATGCTCTCTCCAACTTGACATGTTATAAAATAAAACTGGATCAGAACTGAACGTATTAATAATATAATCGATATCCACGTCTTTATTATTAATTATGTCAGGGTTCTCTTGAATTTTTCTCAAGATACTGATCAATCGGTCGTTACTAACAATAAAATCAGTTGGTTCCATATTATCTACATCTTTATTGTCCCATCTTTGCTGAGGGCAAGGAATGTAATTCGGTTAATTGACTAGTTTGCTGTTCACAAAGATAGATATTATTATCCAGTACAGCAACTTTATTTTGAGAATTCACGGAAATCAAGGTGTTATTTACAATTATTTGCATCTAACAAGAAAAATCTGCACCATTTGAGCAAAAATGATGTAGATTGTTTAGCATTGAGGCAACCATAACTACAGATGATGATATTGACTACTTGGGGTGGGGGTAAAAAAAATCCCCGACTCTCGCCGCGGATCATTTTGAAAAAATCTAATTAACCTCTAATACCATTAACATAAACCTTAAAACTAAATCTTAACCTTTTACTAACAGAAAAATCCATGTCGTCTCGACAACATTTTACTGCCATGATGAAAAATCGCTGCAAAGATAAGCACAAATATGTTATAAAACATAATTATCGAGCAAAAAACGTCGATATTTAACATTTTTTAATGTTTATCGACGTTTTTTGCGGTATTTTTGGCCTATTAGGCGCTTATTCGTTGCCCAAGAGCAGGTACTGGTAGGGTTGCAGCGTGATGCGCTTGCTGAGCTGCATTTCCTGTCCTGTGAAGAGGTTCTTGACGTTCTTTCCGGCCCACATTGCGGGGAGCTCGACGTTGTGTGGATCGTTGCGGACGTTGACCACGACGAGCACGTTGTCGTTGTTGAGCACGCGGTCCACGATGAGGACGTTGTTCTCGTCATCGTCGAAGGGGACTACCTTGCCGCTGGAACGCAGTGCGGGGTGTTCGTTGTAGATGGCGATGAGTTTCTTGTACTCGTCGCGCATGGCGGGATTGGCGTTCCAGTCGACGTGCACATAGTGGAAGAAGTTGATGGTCTCGGGGTATCCTACCTCTTGGGAGCCATAAACCAGCATGCCGCCGTGCAGCATCGTTGTGGCGACAAATGCTGCCATTGAAGCCTTGGGACCGCCATAGAGGGTGACGGGCGATGCCTTGGTGGCCTCGTCGTGATTGGTGGTGAAGCGCAGTTTGAATTTGCCGTTGTCGAGGTTCTCGTACTCGTGTTTGTCCACACTGAGGAGTTTGCCCACCTTGGCTTCTCCCTTCATGACCTGTGCGATTGCGCCCATGAATTCCCATGCGTAGTTGAGGTCGAAGCCTGCCTTGAAGTTGTCGGGGTTAGCGCCCTCGGCGAGCATGATGAGGTTGCGAGGCTTGGCCGCTGCGCGGAGGTTGTCGATGCACTCGGTCCAGAAGTCGACGGGCACCTGGTCGGCGACATCGCATCGGAAACCGTCAACACCGACGCTGTCCACCCAGAATCGCATTGCGTCGATCATTGCTGCGCGCATGTCCTTGTTGTCGTAGTTGAGGTCGGCTACGTCGGTCCAGTCGGTGCCTGGCGGGAAGATGATGTTGCCGGTGGAGTCGTGGGTGTACCAGTCGGGGTGCTGCTGGAGCCACACGTTGTCCCAAGCGGTGTGGTTGGCCACCCAGTCGAGGATGACGCCCATGCCGCGTTCGTGGCAGGACTGTACCAGCATGCGCAGGTCGTCGACTGTACCATACTCAGGGGCGACGGCCTTGTAGTCTCGCACCGAGTAGGGTGAATTCTTACTCTTCTCCTCGCCGATGGGATAGATGGGCATGATCCACAACATATTCACACCGAGGTCCTCGATGGAGTCGAGTCGTGCGATGATGGCTTGGAAGGAATTTTGAGGGGCGAACACGCGCGGGTTCACCTGATACATCACAACGTCGGCCACTTCGGGCACGACAAAGCTGTCGCTGACGGGAGTGGCATGGTGATCCTTGGGCTTGCAGCCGAAGGTCATCACTGTCACGAATAATAACAAAAATAGGAAAGCTTTTTTCATTGTTTATTTAGTTTTTAGTTGTTAGTCTTTAGTTGTTAGTCTTTAGTTGTTAGTTGTTAGTTGTTTAGTGATTGTTTGAAGGACTCAAATTCCTCGCTGCTGACCTCGGTGACTGTGAGGGTGATGTTGCCCTCGTCGTTCTTGCCGATAGCGAAGATGAGCACGTGACCGTCGACGGTGTAGCCGGTTTCGATCGCCTGTGTCTCGCTGTTGACGCGCCAGGGCACAGCCATGCGGGCGTTGCTGCCCTTGAGGGCGTTTTTGATGGCTAGTTTGGCCATCTCGGTGTCTTTGACGACAGTGGAGTACATCGTGCAGGATGTGGAACCGTCGCCGGCAGTCTGTGTAAAGTCATATTTCTCGCTTAGCCACAGTGCCACGTCATCATAATGGTAACGGCTCTCGACGGGCTTGGGTGCGGCAGCCTGTTTGCGGGCAGCGGCCTGCTCCTGGCGTTCTTGCTCACGCAGTCGGCGAGCCTGTTCACGCTGGTGCCTTTCTTCCTCCTTCTTGAGTCGTTTTTCCTCTTCTTTTTTCTGTTTTTCCTCGGCCTTTTTTTGTTTCTCGGCCTCCTTCAACGCTTTTGCTTCCTCGCGTTGTTTCTCTTGTGCACGCCGCTTTGCCAGGCGTCTTTCCTGTTCCAGTTCCTGCTCGCGCTCACGTGCTGCGCGTCGCCGTTCCTTCTCGCTCACTGCCGGGGTGACGTCCAGGTCGGCCACGTCCTTGTCGGCCGCTGCGGCATCGATGTCCTCTTGGGTGATGGCGCGTCGGTCGCGTGTGCTGCGCTTGGAGGGCTTTGTCGCCGATTCTTTTTCTTTGGCTTGTTTTTTCTTGCCCAACGATTTGTAGTGGTTGGCGGTCTCGGTGACGCTGACGTAGTAGGTGCCGTCGTCGAGCACCTTGCGCTTAACGGTGAAGCGGAACTTGTTTTTATCGAAACGGAATTCTTTCCAGTAGTTGCCCGTGGTCATGTGCCATTCGCTCGTGGCCTTGATGTCGTCATAGCTGGCCATGATGCGGTCGATGAGGTCGCGTGCTTTCTTGCTGTTGAGGCCAGTGGGTGTGTTGAGGAAATAACTCACCTCTCCCTTGCTGCGCTGCTGCTGCATGTCCTTGGCGCTGGGTGTGTAGTAGTACTCAAAGTCGTAGCGGTTCACCATCACGTCGTTAACCACCTCATCCATGTACCACTCGACCTCGTTTTCGTCGGTCGCCTCCTGTGCCGGAGCCAACATTGCGAGGCAGGCCAGCGCTATCAATAGGATATATCTCATCTTGATCATCGGCTCAAATCAATTTGATTGCAGGTCACAAATTTATATATAATTCTGGGAAAAAGTGACAATCTTTTCCTAAAAAATGACTGTTTTTGCATTTATGTGGTCATTTAGGGGGTGAAAATCACTTGGAGAATCCAGATTTTACCCTTACCTTTGCAAGAAGAAACCCAAAACAAGACTATTAAGTATGAGAGCGAGACTACTGTTATTTGCCATGGTTGCTGTGGCCGCGTTGCTGCCTGCCAGGGCTGATGTGCATCCCCGCTACACCGAGGTGGTGAGCGATGCCACGACAACCTACGTCACCAAGCGCCCGCCCGTTGAGGAGCGCCTGTTCACGAGCGTGATTATTGAGCAGCGCATTCGTGACGTGTACAAGCTCATCAAGGGCAATCCCAAGTTGGCCTGGATGTTTGTGAACTGCTTCCCCAACACGCTCGACAGCACGGTGCATTACCGCTTGGACGAGAATGGCGAGGACGACACCTTTGTCTATACGGGCGATATCCACGCGATGTGGCTGCGTGACAGCGGTGCCCAGGTGTGGCCCTACGTGAAGTATGCCCGTGAGGACCCGAAACTGCGTCACATGCTGCGCGGCGTGATCCTGCGTCAGCTGAAGTGCATCATCCTGGACCCGTATGCCAACGCCTTTAACGATGGTCCCACGGGCAGCCAGTGGGAGAATGACCTGACTGACATGAAGCCCGAGTTGCATGAGCGCAAATATGAGATTGACTCGCTGTGCTATCCCATTAGGCTGGCCTATGAGTACTGGCTGGTGACGGGCGATGACAGCATCTTTGGCAACCTGTGGGTCGAGGCGGTGCAGGCTGTGCTGCGCACCTTCAAGGAGCAGCAGCGCAAGAACGGCGACAAGGGTCCGTACAAGTTCATGCGCCGCGACATCGACGCCAAGTCGTCGCTCACGTGGTATGGCTGGGGTCCTCCCGTCAATCCCGTTGGGCTGATCGTGTCGTCTTTCCGTCCCAGCGACGACGCTACGGTGCTGCCCTTCTTGGTGCCGAGCAATTTCATGGCTGTGAGCTCGTTGCGCAAGGCGGCCGATATTCTCCAGAAGGTGAATCAAGATTACCTGTTGGCCGAGCAGTGCCGAGGTCTGGCCCAGGAGGTAGAGGATGCCCTGCACAAATATGCTATTGTGGAGCATCCCAAGTATGGCAAGATCTACGCCTACGAGGTGGACGGTTGGGGAGGCCGGGTGCTTGCCGACGATGCCAACGTGCCGAGCCTGCTGGCGATGGGTTACCTGGGCGACGTGCCCATGGACGACCCCATCTACCGCAACACGCGCCGCTTTGTGTGGAGCGAGGACAACCCCTGCTTTTTCAAGGGTAGGGCAGGAGAGGGCATCGGCGGTGCCCACACGGCCTATAACCTCATCTGGCCCATGAGCATCATGATGAAGGCTTTCACTGCCGACAACGACGAGGAAATCACCCAGTGCATGAGACAGCTGCTGACGACTGACGCGGGCACGGGCTTCATGCATGAGTCTTTCAACAAGGACGATGCCGCACGCTACACCCGCGCCTGGTTTGCCTGGCAGAACACGCTGTTTGGCGAACTGGTTATCCACCTGATTGAGAACGGAAAGACCGACCTGCTGGTCCATTGTTTGGATTAGTTGTTAGTCTTTAGTTTTTAGTTTTTAGTTTTTAGTTTTTAGTTGTTAGTTGTTAGTTGGCATCCGCCTTCAATTAGGGGCTAGAAATTAGGTACTAGAAACTAAAAAAGCATTTACAATCCCTATCAGACGTTAAAATGGTGGGGATTGTATTTTGTTAAAGGTGAAAAGCAGTACCTTTGCGGCCAGTTTTGTTTAAGATCATTGACTACATGAAAGGATATAAAAACCTCACAAACCAGCAAATCGATGCCTTGAAGAAAAACGATTGTTGGGCACAAGATTGGAGTGAGATATTGGTAACAGAAGACTTCGACACCAGTCGCTGTCACCGTGTGCAGTTCTATGGCTGGGCACGTTTGGGCAGTGGTGAAGGGACTGTCGAAATTACCGATGGCTTTGTGAAGAACTGCGGCATCTACAATGCTACGCTGCGCAATGTTGTTATCGGCGACGGCTGTTTGATCGAGAACATCGGTAACTATATGAATAATGTGGCCGTCGGTGATGGCTGTTATATTTCCAACGTGAGCACCATCGACACTGCCGGTGAGCCCAACTATGGACAGGGTCACACCATCGCCGTGCTCAACGAGGTGGGCAATGGCAACCTGCTGCTGTTGAGGGAACTCAACAGCCAACTTGCCGCCCTCATGGTCAAGCATGGCGAGAACAAGCCGTTGATGGATGCCATCAAGCGCATGGCAGCCCAAGCGGTGGCCAAGTCGCGTCCCGAGTGCACCACCATCGGTAATCACGTGCGCGTGGTCAACACCGGTGTCATCATCAATTGCGTTATTGATGACGGCTGCCAGTTGTGTGGCGTGTCGCGGTTGAGCAACTGCACCATCAGCAGCTCAATCGAGAACCCCATCATCATCCGCACCGGCGTTATCTGCGAGAACACCATCATTGGTGGCGGTTCTCGCATCTTTGGCAGCGTGAAGCTGACCGACTGCTTCGTGGGTGAGTCGTGCCATCTGGAGAATGGTTTCACGGCTGCCAGCAGCGTCTTTTTTGCTAACAGCTATATGTCCAATGGCGAGGCGTGTGCGGCCTTTTGTGGCCCGTTCACGGTGAGCCACCACAAGAGCTCGCTGCTCATTGGCGCGATGTTCTCGTTCTACAACGCAGGCTCGGCGACCAACTTCAGCAACCATGCCTACAAGATGGGCCCGATGCACTATGGAGCGCTGGAGCGCGGCTGCAAGACCGCCAGCGGCGCCTATCTGCTGCTGCCGGCCAACATCGGCTCGTTCAGCGTGCTGTTCGGCAAGCTGATGTATCACCCCGACACGCGCGACCTGCCGTTCTCCTACCTGATTGCCTACGGCGACACGATGTACCTGAAGCCCGGCCGCAACTTCGCCACCGTTGGCCTGTACCGTGACATCCGCAAGTGGCCCAAGCGTGACATGCGCTACAAGGGTGAGCACCGCAGCGTGGTGAACTTCGACTGGCTGAGTCCATTCACCATCAGCGAGGTGCTGCGAGGCAAGAAGATTCTGGAGAACCTGCGCGCTGCCAGTGGCGACAACGTGAGCACCTATAATTACCACGAGTATGTCATCAAGGCACCGTTGCTCCACAAGGGCATCAAGTATTATGACATGGCATTGCGCATCTATATGGGTGCCGTGCTCAAGCGCCACAAACCTGTTCCTCCCGTGTCGACCGATGGTGAGGGTAACTGGATTGACCTGATGGGTCTGCTGATGCCGCAGAGCGCCGAGGACCAGATGATTGACGACATCATCTCGGGCCGTCTGGAGACGATAGATGCTGTGAACGCGCGTTTCAGGGAAATCAATAACAACTACAACGAGTTGCGCTGGTCTTGGAGCTACCGCATCATTCTGGACTATTATGGCATTGACGAACTGACCGACGAGGTCGTTGAACGTGTCCATCAAGACTATGTCACCGCTCGTCGCGAGTGGATTGCCCTCATCCGTGAGGACGCCGAGAACGAGTACACCCTGGGCGACATCGACCGCGAGGTGCTCGACGACTTTGTCACTCTGCTCGACCGCGAGGTGGACTTTGAGAACCAGAAATTGTACATGTAAAAATGTGCGAGCACATTTTGCATGTACAATTAGATGAGATAGATTAGGCCTTGAGAAGAAGGGAGTTATCCTTCTTCCAGGGCCTGTAATTTTTCTATATCTTGCTCTATTTTATCATCTTGAGGATAGTTGCCATATTCATATTTTCGCCACGACCAAAACAGAACAGCCATCAAAAATGTGATTACGCCCCAAAGCAATAGCGTCACATACCAATTGAGGTCATATTCCATGGCAATGGTAAATGATATAATTACTCCTATGACCAATCCACGAATAGGAGGTTGTTCACCGATAAAAACCCCATAGAATAGCTTGTCGAAATGATGCTGCATTTCCCTGGCAGTAGGTGCATGTGCGGTTCGATAATATAAATAACCAAGATATCCCCAGTATAAAGCAATGCAGAGAATTAGCGCTGCTACAAAATATGAATGATCAACAAGGAAAAAGGTACCGATTACCGCAAATATCACTGCTGTGATAAAAGAGATGATGACCCATGAACGGCAACGCTTCTTGATTGACTTGCGCAATTCTGATTTCTCATCAACATTGTGTGGTGAGATATCGTCCTGAGGCGGAACGATTTTTTTATCAATATAATCAACTGGTTTAGACAAATTATTACATTTGTAATATGGAAAGGATGTTCTCACGCATCATCTGTGCCGCCTCTCTGCTGCTGGCGCTCTCTTGCGGCCCCAAACGGGCCAAGGCGCCCGCGGTATCGGCCGCCCGTCCTTTCCCTCAGGTGGAGATTCCCGCCCTCATCACGGAACCCCAGGAGCGTATTGAGTATGCCTCCCTGCATTTCTGGGACCGCTTCCTGTCGCAGTTGGCACCCGCAGATACGTTTGCCTTTGGCGGCTTGTCCCAGGATGACGCAGAAAAACAGATGGGCATTTTTGTCACCCTCCTCCAGCAGGCCCCGTCCGCGGTGGGCCAAGATGCCATGAACGCCTTCATGGACGGGCTGGAAGCCGCCCAGCGAAGGGTTCCCCAGGGGCACATCCTGGCCGATATGGCCCAGCTCACGCATCACTACCTTTACGATCCCACGTCCCCGATCCGGAGCGAAGAACTGTACCTGCCCTTCGTTTCGCGTCTGGCTGCATCGGCCCTGGTGGAGCCGTCCCGCAAGATGGCTTATGCCTGGGACGCCCGGATGTGCGCCCTGAACCGGCCCGGTACGCCGGCGGCCGATTTCACCTTCGTGGACACCCAGGGCCGCACCCGCACCCTCTATGGAATCCAGGCCGGCTATATTCTCCTGATCTTCGGCAATCCCGACTGCCACGCTTGCAAGGAGCTGATGGAAGACATGTCGGCCCTGCCGGACGTGTCGGCCCTTATCGAGAGCGGCCGGCTCAAGGTGCTGGATATCTATATCGATGAAGATATCGAGCTCTGGAAGCAGAAGATGGCCGATTATCCCGCCGCCTGGATCAACGGCTACGATCCCCGCTTCGTTATCCGCACAGACCTCCTGTACAACGTACGGGCCCTGCCGTCCCTCTATCTGCTGGACCAGGACAAGACTGTCCTTCTCAAGGACGCGGAGACCTCCCAGGTGCTGGACCGTCTGTCGGCAGGGGGCCAAGACCTGTCATAAAACTAAATCTAATACCATTGCCATGAAGAAACTGTTTTTACTGGCCCTGATGGCCCTGATGACTGCCGGCGCGTTCGCGCAGGGGAAAAAACACATCATCGAAGACAACGATTTCGATCTGGAAGAAGCCTATAACGGCTATATGTCCGTTTTCTACAACCACAACCTGGGCAGGCCGCACGGCATGTCGCCCAGCGGCTGGGGACTGGATTTCAATCTCATCGACCTCAGATGGGCACCCGGCAAGGGCCACAGCGTGCTGTCGGCCAGCCTGCTGGACCTCTCCTGGGAT
>JAEEGI010024829.1_pt1 | contig 11665 bp, 12 predicted proteins | sample 8958751 | NCBI WGS metagenome assembly JAEEGI01 (sample SAMN16246545, study PRJNA631951) | gut metagenome | biome: gut microbiome; feature: rumen; material: KS-attached | host: Bos | place: Iran: Karaj | collected 2018-10 | reverse complement strand
TCAGGAAAACTTTATCCCCGGAAACGACAGCGCACAATTGCGGCAGTACCTCGCCGACCGCATCCGCTACCGGCTCGAACCCGACGAGTTCAACTACCTGCTCCAGAAGTTGGGCGACATCAACGGGGGATTTGTCTATGACATTGTCACCGACAGCTCCCAAACACAATTCACGCTAAAGTACCCGCCTACGGAGGCGCGGCAGATCTGGGCCGACCGCTCAAAACCCGCCTACAAGGACAACAAACGATGGATGGCGAGAAATCGCCTCTTCCGAGGGATACGTATCGCCAACATGGGCCTTCCACAGCAGATTGACGAATTCACGCGCGCCGATACTGTTTTCCTCACCCAAGACACCCTTTTCTACCTGTTCACCTTTTTCGAAAGTGAACAGCTCAGAAAAGAGCAAGTAAAAGCAACCCTTCCCCAAATCAGAAACAAAATCAAGAGCAACTTACAACTCCAGCCCGACTATCTTGAACTCTTAGTAGAAGCAAGAACAACCCTGTCTTACAGATATTTGGACACCTTAGGAGTGTTATTTGCCGAGACCCAATTCACGAATTCTGATTTGATGGATTTGTTGAAGACCTCAGGGAAACTCAAGCCTGCCACCGACGAACAGATCGACCATTTCATCCGCGAACAAATCCTGGAAAAAGAGACCCTTGTCATTTCAAATGATCCTGGGGATTCCCTTCGCCTGACCAGCGTGGATTATGCCAACCGAACGATCCAATACACCTACACGGTCATTCCCGAGTATTATCAAGACGGGATGACTCCCGAAACGGTGGAACTGGTTCGGAAATCCACGGCTGTGCATCTTAACCGCATCTTCAACATCATGATGGGCAACTCCACCGTGTATGACGGCGGCATCATCACCCTTGACCGTTTCTACCAGCACATCAAGGGAGTTCAGATGCTTTACATGGAGGAAGGCACCCGCCGAACCACCGATATCTTCATCTCAACGGAGGATATCCTGAACAGTCCGACATTCGACAGCATACCGATGAACAGCACCGTCGAATACTTCCACCGAAAGATGCTTTACGAGGAGTTTTGGCGCGAAATGGACGAATTCATTGCAGACAGTCTCCCGATGGCCGTCGATTATGGCACGCTGGACAGCATCCTCTTCGTCCACGACACCCTCCATTTCCATTACACGGTGACACCTGACAAGATCGGACTTTTCAACGACTACAAGCTCACCCAAAAGGACTACCGCGACCTGATTTGGTTCACCGACATGGAAGAATTCTATGAAACATTGGTTGAATTGGGTGCCAACACCACCCAACACTGGCATTTACCGAACGACAGTCTCTGTTCCATCACGTACTCGACCGCCGAAATCCGACAGGCCATCGAAATGCCAGAGGAGGAAGTCAGGCAGGAGATGCGGAGGTTGCTGTTGAACGAGGTCGTCCCCGCCATCAATGGGGAATGTCCTCTTAATGAAGATGAATTCACGACTCTCGACTCCGTGGGCATCCAAAACGGAATGTACACCTATTATTATAAGGTAATCGGAGTCTTAATCGAGGCCATCGACCAGAACGAGTTGCGCTGGAACCTCCAGTCCGCACTGATGTCCATAGACGATGAAGACGGCCTCGCGTTGCTGAACATGATTGTGAAGGCCGGCTACGGCGTATGCTACCATTTCAGTCAACCCGCACTGGAAAGGAAAAAGTCAAAGAAGACTTCGACACAGGCATCCATACAAATTTGCTTCACGCACGAGGAGTTGACGGGTTTTCTCGAAGAATAAGCACTGTTTCCGGGTAATCTTTTTTTATTAACATTTGTGAATAATAACTTTCACGAAATGTTGATAACTATGTGTTTTTCCTGCCCTATTTTTTCTGATATTTGCAACATGAAAAACTCACAAGAAGAAACAATCTAATATATGGAAAACGAAACGATTACCACAAACAGACCGACGCGGACTTTGTCATACAACCGCATCGAGACCCTCCTCGGAACAACTGGCAAGCTGACTCCCCAAGCAGTGGAATTTGAAGAGGCGGTGCTGGGAGCCCTGATGATCGACGACAACGCCGTGAACGAAGTGCTGAACATCCTCAAGCCCGACATGTTCTATGTCGAGGCTAACCAACACATATTCAATGCTATCCAAAAGCTGTTCTCAGCGTCGCAACCCATTGATGTGCTGACGGTCACCAACCAGCTCAAGAAAGACAAGCTGCTGGAAGTCTCCGGCGGGGCCTCCTATATCGCCGGCCTGACCAACCGGATAAACTCTTCGGCCAACGTGGAGTTCCACTCCCGCATCGTGATGGAGAAGTTCATCCTGAGAGAGCTCATCCGCAACTGCAACACCATCATCAACGACGCCTACGACGACGGCAAAGACGTGCTCACGATGCTTGACGAGGCCGAAACCAAGATATTCTCCATCGTGGAGAGCAACCTCAAACGCGACAGCAAGGAGTTGGGCGACGTGGTGAGTATGGCGTTGAACGAGCTGTCGGAGATCCGGGAGTCGCAAGAGGAGCTGCAGGGCGTGCCCAGCGGCATCCGCGCCATCGACGAGAAGACCGGCGGCTGGCAGAAGTCCGACCTCGTGATCCTCGCCGCCCGTCCCGGTATGGGTAAGACCTCCTTCGTGCTCTCCATTGCCCGCAACGCCGCCATCGACTTCGATATGCCGATAGCCTTCTTCTCGCTGGAAATGTCCGCCAGCCAGCTGGTTCACAGACTCTTCTCCATCGAGTCAGGCATTCCTTCCGACCACATCTCCAAAGGTAATCTCTCCGATGTGGAGTGGTCGAAACTGTGGGAGAATGTCGGCCATCTGCAAAGCTCGAACCTGATTATTGACGACACCCCTGCCCTGTCCGTCTTCGACCTGCGCGCCAAATGCCGCCGTCTGAAGCACAAATACAACATCCAGATGATCATCGTGGACTACCTGCAGCTGATGCAGGCGGGCAACGACAACTCCAAGCACGGAGGCAACCGCGAGCAGGAGATCAGCTACATCTCTCGTTCGCTCAAGGCTTTAGCCAAAGAACTGAACATCCCCGTCATTGCCCTGTCGCAGTTGAGCCGCGCCGTGGAGACCCGTGGCGGCTCCAAACGCCCGATGCTCTCCGACTTGCGTGAATCCGGCTCCATCGAGCAGGATGCCGATATGGTGCTCTTCATCTACCGTCCCGAATACTACCATTTAGACACCTTCGAGGACAACACCCCCGCCGACGGTATGGCCGAGATCATGTTCGAGAAGAACCGTCACGGCAGCACCGGCAACGTGAAAGTCCGCTTCCAGAGCCAGTTCACGAAGTTCTGCGATGTCAGCGAAGGCACCTTCGGCCCCGAGAGCAACTACATGTCTCCCTCGGCAGGCATCACCCCGAACGAGAATTTCGGCTACTACGACAGTGCGGCCAACAACGACGCCGACAGCGGCAGTAGTTTTGACGATCCCATGCAGCAGGGATATGAAAATGAGACACCGTTTTGACGATGAGGCGATGAGACGATGAGACGATGAAAAACGATGAAACGATGAAACGATGAAACGATGAGACGATGAGACGATGAGACGATGAGACGATGAAAAACGACGAAACGATGAGACGATGAAGAAACTATCAATGGATGAACTCGGCAGGGTGACCCCCGAGGAGTTCAAGAAACAGGAGAAAGCGCCTATCGTGTTGGTGCTGGACAATATACGCAGTATGCACAACGTGGGTTCCGCGTTCCGCACGGGCGATGCCTTCAATATCGAAAAGCTCTACCTGTGCGGGATCACCGCCACGCCGCCGCAGAAAGAGATCAGCAAGACGGCCCTCGGCGCCACCGAAAGCGTGGAATGGGAATACGTGGAGCACGTTGCCGAACTGGCAAACCGTTTGAAAGCTGAAGGTTACTCGATCCTGCTGGTGGAGCAGACCGATAGCTCCGTCATGTTGCAGGACTTCGACTTTGCCAAATACGGGAAAATTGCCCTGTTTGTGGGCAACGAGGTGTTCGGCATCTCCGACGAGCTGTTGCCCTTGTGTGATGCGGCCATCGAGATTCCGCAGTTCGGCACCAAGCACTCGCTGAATGTAGCGGTGGCCACGGGGATTTCGCTATGGGAAGCGGTGAAGCAATTCATAATTCATAATTCATAATGCATAATGCATTCGTCACACATCGCAAAAAAATTGTACTTTTGCACTCACAAAAAAATGTGGATATGAGCGAAAAAGTGACCTTTTTGGACAAGACATTTGTCAAATACATTTCTTCGGAAGAAATCGACGATGCTATCGCGCGGGTGGCTTCTGACATCATGCTGGAATACCGCTATGATGACCCGATTATGCTGATCACCCTCAACGGGGCCATCGTTTTTGCCGTCGATCTGCTGAAACGGCTTGATTTCCCTTGCCGCATCACCTGTGTGAAGCTCGCCTCCTACAGCGGCACCGAGAGTTCCGGCACAATCAACCAGCTTATCGGTCTCAGCGAGGACATTCGCGGCAAACGAATCCTCATCCTCGAAGACATTGTCGATACCGGAGCCACCTATATCCACCTGCACAAAATGCTGACGGAAGCGGGAGCCAAGGACGTCCGCATCGCCACCATGACGATGAAACCCGACGCCTACAAAGCCGACCTGCCCGTCCATTATGTGGGCATCAACATCCCCAACAAGTTCGTCATCGGCCGCGGCCTCGACTACGACGGCTATGGACGCAACCTCCCCGACATTTATCAAGTGATCAGTGAATAGTGATCAGTGAACAGTTTTTATCGTATAATAATCCTTAAGCAGTCTCGAAGAGACAAAATCTTAATAACCCCACACAAGCGCAGCGCAATGTGGGGCTTGTAACAAGCAAAAACAATATGAAACAAACCAACATCGTCATGTTCGGTGCCCCAGGCAGTGGAAAAGGCACCCAGGCCAAGCAGATGGCCGAAAAATTCAACCTTGAACACGTCTCCACCGGCGACCTGTTCCGTTACGAGATCTCCCACAAGACCCCGCTGGGCTTGAAGGCGCAGGAGATCATCAACCGCGGCGACCTCTGTCCCGACGACATCACCCTCGGGATGCTCCGCAACCATATCGAGAAACACGCTGACGCCAAGGGCTTTATCTTCGACGGCGTGCCGCGCACCATCAAACAGGCCGAGATGCTCGACGACAAGAGCTTCTTCACCAACCTCGACATCACCAAGGTCATCTACCTGAAGGTGGAGATGGAAGAGGTGCAGAAACGCATCCTCAAACGCGCCGAAATCGAGCAGCGCGCCGACGACACCCCCGCCACCGTCAAGGCCCGCGTGGAGAACTTCTTCGCCCAGACCATGCCGCTCGTGGAATACTACCAGAAGCAAGGCAAGTTGGTGGAAATCAACGGAATGCAGGATATCGAGCACGTGTTTGCGGACATTTGCAAAGTGGTGGAATCTTTATAGGACTTGAGACTTGAGACTTTGGAGTTTAGGACTTGTAATTAGGGAATAATTACGTACAAATGGCTACTATCCATCAGATATAAGCCAACAGCCAATAGCTAATAGCCAAAGTCTAAGTTTAAGTCATTAGTCATAGTTAGTTATATGAACACAGGAACATACAAGCAAGCAGAAAACCACCCCCGTCGCATCGCCGTCCTCGGCTCGACGGGCTCCATGGGTACACAGGCATTGGAGGTCATCGCGCTCCATCCCGATGTGCTGCAACTGGAAATCATCGCCGCCAACTCCAGCGCAGATCTGCTGATCGAGCAGGCCAAGAAATACCATCCCAACATCGTGGTGGTGGTGCAGGAGGAGGCCTACCGCAAGGTGAAAGAGGCCCTTGCCGACGAGGACGTGAAGGTCTTCTGCGGTGAGGAGTCGTTGTGCGACGTGTGCGAGATGGACTGCGTCGATATGGTGCTGTCGTGCATCGTGGGCATTGCGGGGCTCAAGCCGGCGTTCCGCACCGTGTCGTGCGGTACCCCGTTGGCCATCGCCAACAAGGAGACCCTCGTGGTGGCCGGCGAGCTCATCATGCGCACCGCCAAGGAGCACAACGCCCCCGTATTGCCCGTGGATTCAGAGCATTCGGCGATTTTCCAATGCCTCGCGGGCGAGCAGTACAACCCCGTGGAGAAGCTGATCATCACGGCTTCCGGCGGCGCGTTCCGTGGCTATACCAAAGAGCAACTGGAAATGGTCACCCTGCAGAACGCCCTCAAGCATCCCAACTGGAGCATGGGCCCGAAGGTGACCATCGACAGCGCGAGTCTGATGAACAAAGGGCTGGAGGTCATCGAGGCCAAATGGTTGTTCAACATGCCGTTGGAGAAAATCGATGTGGTGGTTCACCCGCAGTCGGTCATCCATTCCATGGTGCAGTTCGAAGACGGTTCCGTGAAAGCGCAGCTCGGTGTTCCCGACATGCGGCTGCCCATCCAATACGCCCTCTCCTACCCGCTCCGACTGCCGTTGCCTTACGACAGGCTCGACTTCAATAAATACTGTAATCTAACCTTTGAAACACCTAATAAAGAGGTGTTTCCATGTTTGGATATGGCCTACAAAGCATCGGCTGCAGGTGGAGGAATGCCCTGCGTGATGAATGCTGCCAACGAGGTGGCCGTCAAGATGTTCATGCAAGAGAAGATCAAGTTTACGGACATCCCGCGCATCATCGAGCACGCCTTGGCCACCGCCCCGAGCATCCGTCCCAAAACCATCGAAGAGTACATCGCGTTGGATGCGGAGACGCGGGCGCGGGTCAAATAAACAGAGATTCCTCCTTATTGGACGATCACTTTCAGATATTTCGTGTAATTCCCCACGCTCACCGAAAGACGGCATTCGTCGCCAGAATGGTAGGTCGTGTCGCTGAAGATCATGCGGAAGGTGGCGAACTGCACCATCCCGGAGGACTCTAACTCGGGTATATAGGTCCCGAAAGAGGTCCCATTCAGGATAAGATTGTCCGTTCCAACAATCAATTCAACGGGGTATCCCGTAGCGTATTGCCAGTAATAGTAAACCCCGCGGTTGGAGTTGATCCCAATTGCCTCCGTCTTGATTTTAATCTCACGGTAGCTGTTCAGCGGTACCTCCACGCTGTTGCCGGTGATTTCTTCATTGTCCATGTAGAACGTCACAATCGGTTCTCTTTCCACCACCGCAGGACTGCACGAAACCGCCATAATCCCGACAGCCACCAACATTAAAACAATAATCTTTTTCATATTCAACAAATTAATTCTCAAAATATTATTCATTTTCTACTAAAACACCTTTTTATAATTCATAATTCATAATTCATAATGCATAATTCTTCATTCTACATTCTACATTCATCATTCTACATTCATCATTCTACATTCATCATTCAGCATTCAGCATTCAGCATTCAAAACCCATACCCCACCCCAATCGCTCCAAACCCTTTGAAGCCGGCACCGAGCTCGAAGCTGCCGAACCAATGCTCCCCACCAGCCCGGATGCCGAAAAGTGTCACATGCGGCGAGAAAAACAACGTTCGGGGATTCTTGTCGTTCGTGCTCGAATTGGTATTTATATCGAAATAGGTTGTGCTGTTGTCAGCGTAGCTCAAGTCGTAGTTCGTCACCCTGCCGATGAATTTGGTCACCCCGAACGAAAGCTCGGAGTATAGCGTGACGTGCGGTCGGTTAAACCAAGAGAGCCTCAATTCCGGCAAGATACTGATGGCGTGGTATCGGCGGTCGCAGATGCCTGGCACGGTCTGAGTCAAGTCCTTGATTTCCAAATCCACGTAATGGACGTATTGGGTGTGCAGACCAATCCACAACCATTTCGTGGCACGGAAGTGGTAGGCGAAGGCGAACACCGGTGTAGTGTGGAACCATGGACTGAGCAGGCCTTTGTTTAGGTCGAGATCCAAATCAAAACCGACGGGCATGACAAACACAAAATACCGGTCAAATAACGCGATGCCGGTCGGGTCGCACAGCTCCAGCTTGAACTCGTGACGGAAATATGGCATCGGCGCCCGTTCGCGTTTCTCTCGCGGTTCACGATGCCGCTTCTCCTTTTCCTGCTTGGATTCTACAGCGGCAGATCCATCGTGAAAAATCCTTGCCAAAGAGTCAGCATCCTCACGGACCTCCCTTTGTTGCGGATTTTGACGAAGATACAGCGTATCGTGTACCCAGGTAGTGTCGCGGGAGACCAACGTATCGTGCTCTATTACTGTTTCGTAGATATAGAGCGTGTCAGGTTTCTGAGCCCATAACTGTCCAATTCCCGCCATCATCAGCAAGAACACAAAAGTCACCCTATATTCTACATTCTTCATTTATCATTCTTCATTAAGCATATACACGGTGTCTTTCACCACAACGGTCTCCTTCACATGGACTGTATCGCGCTGTACGATGGTCTTCTTCACCACGACAGGTTCTTGAGAATCAAGACTTTGGACGTGAGACTCAGGAGTTTGGTGGTGTGACGTATGACGTGTGATGTTGGACGTAGGATTTACGGATGAGGGGACGGAATGATCTTCATTCTGTAGAGACGTTTCATGAAACGTCTCTACAACCACCCTTTCAGATTCTGACGGCAATGCTATCGTATCAACATTAACATTCTCCCCCGCTTGCGGTTCCGAAGGTTTCGGAACGGTATAGTGCAGCACGGCAAATGTCACGAGACAGCCCGTAACGAAGGAGACCACCCCAATCAGGATCTCCCGTGCATGCGCCAACAGCCACACGCCAACGCCCGATGTGGACGCGGCGGCAGCGGCTTTGATCTGCTCGTCCGAAAGGGTCTTCCGCGGTGCATGCGACACCTCCGACACCCCTTTCTCGAAAAGGCGGTCAATATCTGCTCTGCTGTTTTTCATTTCATTGTTATTTGGCATTACTCCTGTTGTTGCTTGTTTTTTGCCCGCACACCTAACGATGTACAAGCCCTCACATATTCCATGTCATCATCGTCTCATCGTCTCATCGTTTCATCGTCTCATCGTCTCATCGTCTCATCGCTTCATCGTAACCGCCTCAGCGTAATGCTCGTCCGTGATGGTGAACGTGAGCTTGCCGTAATAGGGCAGGTCATGAAAGACACGCCCAGTGTTCCTCTTCTCTTCGTAGGTGTATTTCTCAGATTGGAAATTGTAAGGACTGATACCATCGGTCTCCCAAGCATAATACTTTTTTTCGCGCACAAGTCCGTCTTCTCCGAAACCTCCGAAGCCCAGTTTCACGGAATCGCCATAAAAATACTTGAAATAGGTCACACCTTCCTCAAAACTGGCACTGCCTATGCCGCCCAGTTGCTCAATGACGACTTCCTCATTGGGGGCAAGAGTATAGGTTTTCTCTGAGGTGGTCGCAGTGGAGTCATTAGTCTCTGGATGTAAAGGAATGATGGTGACGTAATGCGATGACGCATTTCGGATGGCCACGTCCTCGGTGTAGGCGGGATCGCAGGCGACTGCAAAGACGGCGAGGATGAGCATGGCAGCAACCGTCCACATACCGCGGCCTTCGGCCTTATGTGGGGTTATTAGCACCTCGTGCGTGTTGCCCCTTCGAGGCTGTTCAATGAAAGAGTTTTTCATATTATTGCTTTTACAAATGTGTAGGTAAATCCGTCATAGCAGTTGTCGCTCATAGAAAGTACTTGCGGATCGTATCGGTCATCGTAGCTGATGACGGCGAAACTCTTCGGGAAAGGGGCTATTTTACCGTTGGTGGCTTCTGAAATTTTTTTGCACTGCGCCTCCGGAATGTTCAGGTTGAACCAGGAGTAGAAGGTATCATCGATGTCACCTTTTTTGTTGTATAGGGTTTCATCTACCTTGTAATCAACTCGATATGTGCCAGATGTAATCTTTTTTCCGTCTTTATAGAAAGCAAAGTAACTGCCCTTGAAAACGAGTTTGGCTTCAAAGCCTTCGCTTTCAGGGGTGTAGTTGACCCCCGCGATTCCGCCTGAGGTGCAGTACCACTGCCAGGTGCCGACGAGTTCTTTCTTTTCGGGTTTGTTGCAAGCGGTTGCCAGCAATGTCAGCAGAATAACTGCTGCAAACTTCATTGTTTGTTTCATAACGTTATATTTTGGAATTACTCTTATTCTTGTCAATTGCCCGCACACCTAACGACGTGCGAACCAACCGTTTCCCCATTTTTTCTACCGAGCCCTGCAGACCTAACAGCCTGCAAGCCCTCATATATTCCATGTCATCATCGTTTCATCGTATTTCATCGCCTCATCGTTTCATCGCTTCATCGCCTCATCGTTTCATCGCCTCATCGTTTCAACGCTTCATCGTTTCATCGCTTCATCGCCTCATCGTTTCATCGCTAATACAGGGCATCGAAATAAACACCTACAATGTGACCTTATGGTGATAAATCTCAGCCTCACCGATCGTAATGACGACGGTATAGGTTCCTCTTGGAACATTGTGAAGCGTATATTCCAACGTCTTAGGGCACAAACAATTGGCCGAAATGTTATCGTCCACCAGATAGTTGATAACAATCTCATTGTCCACAACATGAGCATCCACATCCACCGACGAGGCGGCGCAATTGAGCAAGAGTTCGTGGGTAATCTGGAGTTCGCCGTGCCCATAATTAAAAACAGGGTCTGGGAATTCCGACTTCTCCCCCGCATGGCATGCTGAAAGCCCGTTATCTGAAACGGTCAGCTTTTGGGGATTTTGCCGGCGGTCACAAGATGAGAACACCGTGACCATGGTGGCCACAACAGCCATTATTCCTGTAACAACAATAACAAATGCATTCTTTTTCATTGTTTTGGCTTTATACATTAATTCTTTTTAACAAAAGCACTACTGAACCCATCAATCATATTGTCCCATAGCGTAAGCGACACTTCGTTAGAAAAGGAATTGATAACTGCGCTACCTGATGGGACTACGACTATTTTACCATCTGTAGCTTTCGCAATTTTCTCGCACTGCTCTTCAGGAAGATGTAGCACGCAGGACGTTGCATTGCCACACTCGGTTAATACCTCAGGACAGTCTGATACGTCAATCCTATAAGAGCCGGAAGTAACTTTCTTCCCATCCTTGTAGAAGGTGAATTGGTTTCCCTTGAAGACTAGTTCGGCTTCGAATCCTTCGCTTTCAGGTGTGTAGTTGACTCCTGCGATGCCACCAGAGGTGCATGTCCACTGCCATGTACCAATGAGCGCTTTCTTTTCGGGTTTGCTGCAGGCCGTGGCCAGAACCGCTAATGCGGCAATAACAGTAATTCTGATAATGTTTTTCATATCAATATCGTTTTGATTTGACAATTTTTATTTTCGCGGGCGTATGCGATACGCCCCTGCCGATTCATACATCGTATCATCGCTTCATCGCTTCATCGCTTCATCGCTTCATCGCTTCATCGCTTCATCGTATCATCGCCTCATCGTATCATCGTTTCCTCGCCACCGCCTTCAGTCGCTGCTGCAGCTCCGCCCGCGCGCGGGAAAGCAGAACCTTCGAGTTTGCGACGGAGATGCCGAGCGTTTCGGCGATTTTCGAGTGGGGGTAGTGCTCCACCGCGTAGAGGTTGAAGACCGTGCGCTGCTTCACGGGCAGCTTCCCGATGGCGTCCAACAGCTCCTCCTGCGAGAAATCCTTCTGTAGAACGGCTTG
>JAEEGI010024823.1_pt1 | contig 11666 bp, 12 predicted proteins | sample 8958751 | NCBI WGS metagenome assembly JAEEGI01 (sample SAMN16246545, study PRJNA631951) | gut metagenome | biome: gut microbiome; feature: rumen; material: KS-attached | host: Bos | place: Iran: Karaj | collected 2018-10 | reverse complement strand
GCAAGCGCCTTTCCGAGCTGGAAGAAAAGCTGCGGAAGCTGGCGTCGGACCGGGCGGCCCTGGAGAAGGAAGTGGCCAACGCCGCCTTCGCCGCCGAGACGGCGGAGGGGGAGAAGCGCAGCGCGGAGGACGCCTGCCTCAAGCTGGAGGGCGAGCTGGGACAGCGCCAGGCCCTGACGGAGGCCCTGCGCCAGAGCGCCGAGAATATGGAAAAGAGCCTGCTGGCGGGCCAGAAGGAGGAATAGGTCCTGCTGGCCGGGGATAAGGAAGCCGAGGAGAATGCGGCGCGGCACCGGGCGGAAGCAATGGCCCTCCAGGAGGAGGCCGCCGCCGGGACGCTGGACCGCAAGAGCCTCAGCGACAAGCTGGAAGCCCTGCGGGAGAATGCCTCCGGCCTTCAGGCGAAGGAAGCAGCCCTCCGCTCGGAGATCGCCGGGGCGAAGCAGGGCATGGAGGAATGGCAGCAGCTTCTGCTGGCCTATTCCGGGGACCGGGAGAGCCGGGAAGCCCTGAAAGCGGAGCTTTCGGAGAAAAACGAAAGCCTGCGCGGGGAGATGGACGCGCTGCATGAGCGCGCCGAGGCGGAAAAGGCCGAGACGGACAAGCTGCGGCCGAGACTCAGCGAGACCATGCTCCTGCGCCAGGATTACGAGGGGCGGCGCAGCAAGGCGGACAAGGCCGCCCAGGATATGAACCGCTCCATCAACGAGCTGGAACGGCAATTCGCCCAGCTGGAGCAGCGCAAGGCCGCCGCCGACATGGAGGAAAAGCAGCTGCTGGACAAGCTGTGGGACAACTACGAGCTGAGCCGCAGCGCCGCCGCGCGGCAGCGGCAGCCCCTGGAGAACCTCTCCCAGGCCCAGAAGCGCGCCGCCCAGATCCGGCGGGAGATGAGCGCCATGGGCAGCCCCAACCTGGGGGCCATCGAGGAATTCGAGCGGGTGAACGAGCGATACACCTTCCTCACCGGCCAGCGGGACGACATCGAAAAGGCCCGGGACGAGCTGCTGCAGATCGTCTCGGAGCTTACCGGGGAAATGGAGAATATATTCCGGGTGGAGTTCGAGGCCGTGGCCAGGAGCTTCAGCGAGACCTTTACGGAGCTCTTCGGGGGAGGCCGGGGCGAGCTGATCCTGGAGGACCCCAACGATATTCTGAACTGCGGCATCGAGATCCGGGTCCAGCCGCCGGGAAAGGCCCTGAAGACCCTGACCCTCCTCTCCGGCGGCGAGCGGGCTTTCGTGGCCATCGCCCTGTATTTCGCCATGCTGAAGGTGCGCCCCGCGCCCTTCTGCGTGCTGGACGAGATCGAATCCGCCCTGGATGAAAACAACGTATCCCGCTTCGCCCGCTACACCCGCCGTATGTCGGACAAGACCCAGTTCCTCATCATCACCCACCGCCGGGGCAGCATGGAAGAAGCGGACATGCTTTACGGCGTGACCATGCAGAAGGGCATCTCCCGCGTCATCAGCGTGGCGCTGGAGGAGGCCGTGAAAAACGAAGGGAAATAATATGGGTATTTTCGAGAAGATCAAAAACGGGCTCAGCAAGACGAGAAAGAACATCACCGGCCTCTTTGACAGCTTCACCGGGGCCAACGACGAATTTTTCGACGAGCTGGAGGAGACCCTGATCACCGCCGATCTGGGGGTGGACCTGGCCGTGAGCACCGTGGATCAGCTTCGGGCCAACGTGAAGGCCGGGGGCATCCGCGGCGGCGAGGACATCCGGGAGGAGCTGACGCACATCCTGACGGAGAAGCTGCGCAGCCAGGACAGCGGCCTGCATCTCACCACAAAACCCTCCATCATCCTGATGATCGGGGTCAACGGCGTGGGCAAGACCACCACCATCGGCAAGCTGGCCGCCCGCTTCACCTCCGAGGGGAAGAAGGTCCTCCTCTGCGCCGGGGACACCTTCCGGGCCGCGGCGGGGGAACAGCTCAACATCTGGGCCCAGCGCTCCGGGGCGGAGATCGTGCGCCATGAGGAGGGGTCCGACCCCGGCGCCGTGGTCTTCGACGGCATCGCCGCAGCCAAGGCCAGGAAAGCGGACGTCATCATCTGCGACACGGCGGGGCGGCTCCACAACAAGACGAACCTCATGAACGAGCTGAGCAAGATAAACCGCATCATCGAGCGGGAGCTGCCGGGCGCGGACCGGGAGAACCTGCTGGTGCTGGACGCCACCACCGGGCAGAACGGGCTCATCCAGGCCCGGCAGTTCTCCGAAGCCGCGGGCGTCACCGGCCTGGTGCTCACCAAGCTGGACGGCACCGCCAAGGGCGGCATCGCCTTCGCCGTGGCCGGGGAGCTGGGCATCCCCATCAAGCTCATCGGCGTGGGCGAGCAGATGGACGACCTGCTGGACTTCGATCCGGAGAATTATGTGAGGGCGCTGCTGGCATGAAAAACGAATGTTTTGTGCTGGCCAGCCACAACAAGGCCAAGCTGACGGAGATGCGGGAAATCCTGGGAGAGCTGGGGATCCGGGTCATCTCCCAGGCGGAAGCCGGGGTGGACGTGGAGCCGGAGGAGACCGGCACCACCTTCGAGGAAAACGCCCTTATCAAGGCGAGGGCCGTCATGGAGGCCAGCCGCCTGCCCGCCGTGGCGGACGACAGCGGCCTCATGGTGGACGCCCTGGACGGGGCGCCGGGGGTTTACAGCGCCCGCTACGGCGGCGGGCATGACCGCTCCGACGCGGACCGGAACGCCCTTTTGCTGAAAAATATGGAGAATGAGGAACATCGGGCCGCGAAATTCGTCTCTGTGATAGCGGTGGCCTGGCCCGACGGCAGGACCGTCACCGCCCGGGGAGAGGTCCACGGGGAGATCGCCCGGGAGGAAAAAGGCGCCAACGGCTTCGGCTACGACCCCTTGTTCAAGCTCCCCGACGGGCGGCATATGGCCCAGCTCAGCAGCGAAGAAAAGAACGGCATCTCCCATCGGGGCAACGCCCTGCGGGAGCTGAAACGCATCCTGACGGAGATGGAATGATATGACGGGAAAACAGAGAGCTTATCTGCGCGGCCTTGCCAACGGTCTGGAGACCATCCTGTATGTGGGCAAGGGCGGCCTCAGCGAAAATGTCATCAAGCAGGCGGACGAAGCCCTGACCGCCCGGGAGCTGGTGAAGGGCCGGGTGCTGGAAGCATCCCTCATGACCGCGGCGGAAGCCTGCCAGGCCCTGGCGGAGGCCACGGGCGCCGAGGGCGTGCAGTCCATCGGCAGCCGCTTCGTGCTGTACCGGGCCCATCCCACGGAGCCGAAGATCCGGCTGCCCAAGGCCTGAGATGCGGCGGGGATTCCTGGGCGGCACCTTCAACCCGCCCCACCTGGGCCATGTGCGGGCCGCAGCCAAAGCCGCAAAGGAGCTGGGGCTGGAGGCGCTGTATGTGATCCCTGCGGGGATACCGCCCCACAAGGAACTGCCGGAGGGGGGCGCCGCGGGGGACCAGCGGCTGGAAATGACCCGGCTGGCCTTCGGGGACATTCCCGGCCTGGAGGTGCTGGATTGGGAGATCCGGCGCGCCGGGAAGAGCTACACCGCCGACACGGTGGAGCGCCTGCTCAGCGAAGACCCGGAAGGGGAGCTGTGGATGCTCTGCGGCACGGATATGTTCGAGACCCTGCCGGACTGGCACCGGGGCGACTGGCTGCTGAGGACCCTCCATGTGGCCGCCTATCCCCGGAAGGCCGGGGAGGAGGCGCGGATCGACGCCCTGGCGGAAGAATACCGCCGGGAATACGGCGCGCGCACCCGGCGCATCGGCGTGCGCGCCCTGGATGTGTCCTCCACGGAGCTGCGGGAGCTGCTGCGATGCGGGAAGGGCGCTTCGCTTCTGCCGAAGGAAGTCTACCGCTATATCCTCAAAAACCGGCTCTATGCCGTGCGTCCGGAGCCGGACGCCCTCTGGGAGCTGGTCAGGCCCTGGTACAAGAAATCCCGCATCCCCCATGTGGAGGGCTGCCGGAGGACCGCCGTGGCGCTTGCCCGGCGCTGGGGCGCGGACGAGCTGGACGCGGAGAATGCCGCCATCCTCCACGACATCACGAAGAAAATGCCCGTGGAAGAACAATTGCAATACTGCGAAAAACGTGGTAATATAAATTTCTCATACCATCCGGAATATGAAGCGGCCCTCCATGCCTTTTCCGGCGCGGCAGCGGCGGCTCTGGAATTCGGGGTCTCTCCGGAGGTGGAGGACGCCATCCGCTGGCACACCACCGGCAGGGCGGATATGAGTCTGCTGGAGAAGATCATCTGGCTGGCGGACTACATCGAGCCTGGCCGCACCACGCCCGGCGTGGAGAAGGTCCGGCGTCTGGCGGAAAGCGACCTGGACGAAGCCCTGCGCAGGGCACTCAAAAACAGTTTGCGTCATTTGGAAGAGCAGAGCTGGACCCCTCATCCCGCCACGCGGGAGGCGCTCGCTTTTCTTTGTAGAGGAGAAGTCGGCAAATGAAGCTGTTTGGCGGTTTCCACGGGAATCGGACCAAGTCCGGAAAAAAGCCGGTCCCGACGGAAACGGAAGAAAAGACGCCTTTTATCGTTGAGAAGGCAGTCCCCAGGGAAGAAAAGCGCCCGGAGGCGAAGGCAGAGGAACCGCCGAAGCCTTCCGAGCCGCCGAAGCGCCCGGAGACCCCGGCAGAAGCGGAACCGGCGAAGCCGGCGGGATCCCCGGCGGAGGAGCCCACCAGGGTGATGGAGCCCGTGGCGGCCCCGGTGCCGGAGCCCGCGCAGGAGCCGGAGTCGGCCGCCCAGCCTCCGGAGGAAATAAAACCTGCGGAAGCCAAGGCGGAACAGCCGGTGTCGGAGGAGCCCACCATTGCCTGGACCCCGGAGAAGGCGGACAAGGAACCCGTCGCGGAGGGCACCAAGGAGATCCGCTTCCGCACGCCGGAGGAAGAGGCGGAGATCGAGGAGATCATCGCCGCCTACCAGAAAAAGAAGCGCCGCCGCCGCATCATCATCGCGGCCGTGCTGGTCGCCCTGATCGCGGGCGGTTTCATCCTGTGGAAGAGCCTGGTGAAGCCCCCCGAGATCATCCAGCCCACCGCCAGGCCCACGGCGGAGCCCACGGTACAGCCCACGGTGACGCCGAAGCCCGCCGACCCGGTGGAGGCGACGCCCACGGAAGCGCCGCCGGAGGAGACGCCGGTGCCCCAGCGGATGCGCCGGGAGAACGTCTATACCATCATGCTGGTGGGCCGGGACCAGGGCTTCGGCAACACGGACGCCATCATGGTGGGCGTCTTTGACACGGAGGCCGGGACGGTGAACGTGGTGAGCATTCCCCGGGACACCTGCGCCAACGTGGAATCCGACCCCATGAAGAGCGAACTCAAGAAGATCAGCGGCGTCTACTCCCGCACGGATTTCGACGGGCTGCGGGACGCGGTCTCCGATATGGTGGGATTCCCCATCGACTGCTATGTGAGCGTGGGGGTCAACGGCTTCATCCAGCTGGTCCAGACCATCGGCGGCGTCACCTTCTACGTGCCCCACAATATGAACTACGACGACCCCACCCAGAACCTGCACATCCACTTCAGCGCCGGGGAACAGTTTATCGACGGCTACGACGCCATCAAGATCGTCCGCTGGCGGCAGAACAACGACGGCACAAACTACGGGGACATCGACCGCATCAACACCCAGCAGGAATTCCTCAAGACCGTCTTCAAAAAGTGCCTGAGCATGGACAGCCTGGTGAACAATCTGGACGAATACATCAAGATCTTCCAGGAGTATGTGAAGACGGACCTGAGCACCGGCAACATGACCTGGTTCGCCAAGGAAGCGCTGAAGCTGAAAATGGAGGACATCCACTTCTACACCATGCCCACCAATCCCAGCGATATGATCTACGGTTTCAGCTACGGCACGGTCCTGGTGGACGAGTGGCTGGAGATGCTCAACGAGAACCTGAATCCCTACGATCAGCCCATCGAGCTGGAGGACGTGGACCTCATCTACCGGGATGAAAACGGCGAACTCTGCGCCACCAGCGGCGAAGTGAAGGGCGGCATGGAATCCTTCCTGCACATGGAGGATTATATCCGCAGGCTGAACGCATGGCAGGCAAGCCAGAAGAAAGACGAGGAGAGCTCCGGCTCCGGCGACGATACGAATGGGGGAGAATGATATGCTGACACCCAAGGAAGTCATGGAAGAGATCGTCAAGGCCCTGGACAGCAAGAAGGCCCGGGACATCAAGGTGCTGAAGACCGACCAGGTCTCCGTCCTGGCGGATTATTTCGTCATCTGCACCGCCGGTTCCACCACCCAGATCAAGACCCTCTCCGACGAGACGGGGAAGGCCCTGACCGAGCTGGGCGAGCCCCCTCTGCGCAGCGAGGGCTACCGCTCCGGCGGCTGGGTGCTGCTGGATTTCGGCTGCGTGGTGGTCCACCTGTTCCTGCAGGAAATGCGGCAGTTCTATGATTTGGAGCGCCTTTGGAGCGACGCGCCCCAGGTGGACATCTCTGCGCTCCTCACCGACTAATAACGCAAGCGACAGAAAGCTGGTCATGAGATGAAATACGAATTCCATCAGATCGAAAAGAAATGGCAGAAGATTTGGGAGGAACAGAAGGTCAACGCGGCAGTTAACGGCGGCGACAAGCCCAAGTTCTATGCCCTCGTGGAGTTCCCCTATCCCTCCGGCGACGGCCTGCATGTGGGGCACCCCAGGCCCTATACCGCCCTGGACATCGTGAGCCGCAAGCGGCGGATGGAGGGCTACAACGTGCTTTTCCCCATCGGCTTCGACGCCTTCGGCCTGCCCACGGAGAACTTCGCCATCAAGAACCACGTCCATCCCCGGGAGGTGACGAAGCGGAACATCGCCCGCTTCACCGACCAGCTGAAAATGCTGGGCTTCTCCTTCGACTGGGACCGGGTGGTGGATACCACGGACCCGGAATACTACAAATGGACCCAGTGGATCTTCCTCCAGATGTTCAAGAAGGGCCTGGCCTATAAATCCAAGATGCCGGTCAACTGGTGCACCAGCTGCAAGTGCGTCCTGGCCAACGAAGAAGTGGTCAACGGCGTCTGCGAGCGCTGCGGCAGCCCCGTGGTGCGGCGGGAAAAGAGCCAGTGGATGCTGGCCATCACGAAATATGCCCAGCGGCTCATCGACGACCTGGACGATCTGGACTATATCGAGCGGGTGAAGATCCAGCAGCGCAACTGGATCGGCCGCTCCACCGGCGCGGAGGTCTCCTTCAAGACCACCGCCGGGGACGAGATGCTCATTTTCACCACCCGGCCCGACACCATGTTCGGCGCGACCTATATGGTCATGAGCCCGGAGCATGCGCTGCTGAAGCGCTGGGAGGACAAGCTCACCAACCTGGAGGAGGTCAAGGCCTACCAGGCCGAGGCAGCGAGGAAATCCGACTTCGAGCGGACGGAGATGAACAAGGACAAGACCGGCGTCCGCCTGAAGGGCGTGGCAGCCGTCAACCCCGTGACGGGGGAGGAGATCCCCATCTTCATTTCCGATTACGTCCTGTCCACCTACGGGACCGGCGCCATCATGGCCGTCCCCGGCCACGACGAGCGGGACTGGGAGTTTGCCCATGCCTTCGATCTGCCCATCGTGGAGGTGGTGCAGGGCGGCGACGTGACCAAGGAAGCCTTCGTGGACAAGGACGAGAACGCCCGGATGGTCAATTCCGGCTTCCTCAACGGCCTCAGCGTCAAGGAGGCCATCCCCACCATGATCCGCTGGCTGGAGGAGAAGGGCATCGGCAGGGAGAAGGTCAACTTCAAGCTGCGGGACTGGGTGTTCAGCCGCCAGCGCTACTGGGGCGAGCCCATCCCCATCATTAGCTGCCCCACTTGCGGCTGGGTGCCCATGGACGAAAAGGACCTGCCCCTGCTGCTGCCGGACGTGAAGAGCTATGAGCCCACGGACAACGGCGAGAGCCCCCTGGCCCACATGACCGACTGGGTGAAGTGTACTTGCCCCAAGTGCGGCGGAAGCGCGGAGCACGAGACGGACACCATGCCCCAGTGGGCGGGCTCCAGCTGGTATTTCCTCCGCTATATGGACCCCCACAACAAGGAAGCCCTGGTGGGGAAGGACGCCATCGACTATTGGAACCGGGTGGACTGGTACAACGGCGGCATGGAGCACACCACCCTGCATCTGCTCTATTCCCGCTTCTGGCACAAGTTCCTCTATGACATCGGCGTGGTGCCCACCAGCGAGCCCTATGCCAAGCGCACCAGCCACGGCATGATCCTGGGCCTGAACCCCCGGAACTTCGCCAATCTGGACCCGGCGGAGCAGGAAAAGCTGGTGGCCGAGTTCGGCAGCGAGGAAGGGGCGAGGCAGCATCTCACGGAGAAATACGGCGAGATGGCCGAGCATCCCATCGTGAAGATGTCCAAGTCCCTGGGCAACGTGGTGAATCCCAATGACATCGTGAACCAGTACGGGGCGGACACCCTGCGCCTCTATATCATGTTCATCGGGGACTTCGAGAAGGCGGCCCCCTGGCAGGATACCGCGGTGAAGGGCTCCAAGCGCTTCCTGGACCGGGTGTGGAACCTGGAGCAGAAGGTCGTCCCCGGCGAGAGCTATTCCAAGGAGAACGAAGCCTCCATCCACCGGACCATCAAGAAGGTCTCCGAGGATATCGAGGCCATGAAGTTCAACACCGCCATCGCCGCCCTCATGACCCTGGTGAACGAGTTTTATGACAAGGGCCTGAACAAGGCGGATTATCAGCTCCTGCTGAAGCTCATGAGCCCCTTCACCCCCCATATCGCGGAGGAGCTGTGGGAGATGACCGGCGGCAAGGACCTCTGCTGCCGTCAGCCCTGGCCGAGCTACGACGAATCCAAGATGGTGGATTCCGAAAAGACCATCGCCATCCAGGTGGGCGGCAAGCTGCGGGGCACCGTGGTGCTCCCGGCGGACAGCCCCGACGACGCGGTGGTGGCCGCGGCGCTGAGCGACCCCAAGATCGCCAAGCTGATGGAGGGCATGGAACTGGTAAAGTCCATCGTAGTAAAAAACAAGCTGGTAAATTTGGTCCTGAAGCCGAAAAAACTTGACAAGGCGGACTGATAGGACTATAATAACCAAGCTAAAGCCCCATCGGAGGGAGGGATAAGAATGTCGGAAGTCAGAGTGAAGGAAAACGAGTCGCTGGACAGCGCCCTCAAGAGATTCAAGAGGAGCTGCGCGAAGGCTGGCGTCCTTGCGGACCTGCGCAAGAAGGAGTACTACCAGAGCCCCAGCGTGAAGCGCCGCAAAAAGTCCGAAGCCGCTCGCAAGAATAAGAACAAGCGCTATTATTGATCCTGATTATCGAAACCCCGGTCATCATGGGATGACCGGGGTTTTTTCTGCGGCTTCCGCGGCGGCGGATGCGTCCTCAGCGCTCCACTCCGGATAGAGGAGGAAGCCCCGCCGCACCCCCAGGGAGGCGGCCAGGTGTACCTTTTTGCACAGGGTCTCCCGGTCGTCGTACAGGATGAAGCGCATTTCGCCCTTCACCTGGGCCGTGAAGGCCTTGCAGCCCAGCTCCCGGGAATAGCCCGGCTTCGCGCCGCGGCGCAGGAGACTCGCCAGCTCCTGCCTGCTCAGCTCCTCCCCCTCGCCGTCGGGGCAGGGCAGGGGAAAGGAACGGCAGAGCCTTTCCAGGTCCAGGCAGAGGCCGGGGCAGCGCGCCAGCGCTTCTTCCATGCGGCTTTGCAGGTCCCCGCCGGAGAGGGCGGAGGAGATTAGCATTTCCGCGCCGCAGCCGTCCTGCCAGGCGTTCTCCGTCAGGATGGGCTGCACGCCCGAGCGCAGCAGCCCGTCGCAGAAGCGGGCCGTCTCCAGGGCCGGGCTGTGGCCGAAGCCAGCCAGGGCCGCCGTGAGCCCCCGCCGGGCACATTCCGAAGCGATCTCCCTCGTCCGCCGGGCACTAAGGTCGCCCCCAAGCAGCATCACGCCCTCCGGGGCCTTAATAAGACCCGTGGGGAAGGGCCTGGCAAAGTCATAATCCACGCAGCAAGGGCGGAGGCGCGCGTCCAGGCTCGGCGCCTCCGCCGTCCCGGCGGCAAGATAAAGCAGCACGATTCCACCTCCCGGGACGGAAAAAACCGGGGATCCCCGCCCGTTTTGCTCCCATTCTATGGCTGCGGCGGAAGAAATATGTATATTTCAAAGAAATTGCTTGCATCTTCCTCTGATACGCGATAAAATAAAATGTAAAATTCCGAAAGAATGCAATATTACAGGAGAGGAGACTCTTTCAATGATTTCAGCAGGCGAATTCAGAAACGGCGTGACTTTCGAGATGGACGGACAGGTAATGCAGGTGGTGGAATTCCAGCACGTAAAGCCGGGAAAGGGCTCCCCCTTTGTTCGCACGAAGATGAAGAACGTGATCACCGGCGCCGTCATCGAAACCTCCTTCAACCCCACCGAAAAGTTTGAAAACGCCTACGTGGACCGGAAGGATATGGAGTACAGCTACAACGACGGCAACCTCTACTACTTCATGGACCAGGAGACCTATGAGCTGGAGCCCATCGACGAGAGCATGCTGCCCGACGGCTTCAAGTTCGTGAAGGAAAACATGGTCTGCAAGGTCATGTCCTACAAGGGCAATGTCTTCGGCGTGGAACCCCCCAACTTCGTGGAGCTGGAGATCACCGAGACGGATCCCGGCTTCCGGGGCGACACCGCCACCAACGTGACCAAGCCCGCCATCGTGGAGACCGGCGCCGAGGTCAAGGTGCCCCTGTTCATCAACCCCGGCGACAAGATCAAGATCGACACCCGCACCGGCGAATATCTGGAGCGCAGCAAGGGCTGAGCCCCATCCTATCAGGAGGAAAGAATGGACAACATGAAGATCACCGAAAAAGCTGCGTATATCAAGGGCCTGGCCGAGGGTATGCAGCTGGATGCGAATACCAACGAAGGCAAGCTGCTCAAGGTCATCATCGAGCTGCTGGGCGACGTCACCCGGGAGATCGAGGACCTGAATGAGAACGCCATGGATCTGGCCGAGGAGATCGACGAGCTCAGCGACGACCTGGCCGACGTGGAGGAGACTCTGGCGGACTGGTGCGACGACTGCGACTGCTGCTGCGACGACGATGACGACGAGTGCTGCTGCGACGATGACGAGTGCTGCTGCGACGACGAGGATGACGACGAGGAGCCCGTCTTTTACGAAGTCACCTGCCCCAGCTGCAACAAGACCATCACCGTGGACGAGGATGTGCTGAACTACGATTCCATCAAGTGCCCCGTCTGCGGCGAGACCCTGGAGTTCGAGTTCGACGAGGACGACGAGGCCGAGGACGACAGCGCTTGCTGCTGCGGCAAAAAGATCGAGAAGAAGGACGAATAATCGCATTTGGACCTCAACGGGTTGCTTCCGAACCGGGAAGCAGCCCGTTTTTCGTCATTGCCATGAAATGCCTCCGCCTCCCTCTCTGAGGGAGGTGGCATCGCCGCCAGGCGATGACGGAGGGAGTCAGGGTAATTCCTGGCTACTGCTGATTTGATGCGCTGACTCCCTCAGTCGCTTCGCGCCAGCTCCCTCAAAGAGGGAGCCACGCCCTATGATGAGGCATGGTTCTTTCGTTCATCGACGATTGCGAGGCCATGGCAGGGGCCGCGGCGCTCCGTGCTCTCT
>JAEEGI010024822.1_pt1 | contig 11667 bp, 11 predicted proteins | sample 8958751 | NCBI WGS metagenome assembly JAEEGI01 (sample SAMN16246545, study PRJNA631951) | gut metagenome | biome: gut microbiome; feature: rumen; material: KS-attached | host: Bos | place: Iran: Karaj | collected 2018-10 | reverse complement strand
GAATTTTCAGCCTCATAGGAAAGTATGAGCCAGCCGGCAGAATGCTGCCGGATCTGGTGATGAAGTTAAAAAGAGGCGAGGATGTATTTTTAAGTTCCTGCAGGCAGTATTGGGACTATCTGGATGCAAAAGATGCGGCCAGGGCCATTATGCTTCTTGGCGAAAAGGGAAGAGATGGCGAAGTTTACAATATTGCAAGCGGCGATTATAAGGAGCTGAAAGCCTTTGTAAAAGAGGCAGCAGATCATCTTGGGGCAGATGAAAAACTTTTGCACTTTGGGAATGATCCAAAGCCCTATGTTTCTTTTAAACCATCGGTGAAAAAGCTCATGGAAGATACCGGATTTAGAGCTGAGACTTCATTTTTGGATTCTATCGATAACTATGATCAAACTGTAAGGTGAGACATGTACGAAAGACTGCAGGAGCTGATTTCAAGCGGAGATTACAAGGAGGCCCTCTATGAGTTTCAGGAGGAGTTTCTTCATATTGACCGGCAGACTGATGAGGATGCGGCCAGACTTTGCCTTCTTGAGGCCTCTCTCTGGGAGGCGCTTGAGGACAGTTTTGCAGAATTTGATGCTATAGCAAGGGGGATGAAGTATGATCCCCAAAACTATGAGCTCTTTTACATGTTGGGACTTTTTTATAAGGACATAAACATTAATAAAGCATATCTTTGTGTGCAGCAGGCGCTTCTTTATTGCGAGGTGCCTGAGGATGCTGCGGCTATCAGAGATATGCTTTTTGAATTGGAAAAAGACTGCTCGCTCAGGGTAAAAAAGCTAAGTATAATGGTACTTTCCTACAATGACCCTGAGCTTTTGAAAAAGTGCATTGAGAGTATTGAGAATACCTGCTTTCTCGAGGATACAGAGGTTGTGGTCGTGGATAATAATTCCACGGATGAAATGGTAAAAGAGTATCTGAGAGCAAAAAGAGATTCCGCTTCATATGACTTTAAGCTTATTGAGAGTAAAGAGAATATGGGCTTTCCCTTGGGATGTAACCTCGGGGCAAAAAACTGTGATAAGGACAGGGATATATTCTTTTTAAACAATGACGCGGTGCTTATGCCAAATGCAGTGTTCTATCTTCGTATGGGGCTTTATGAGGACAGAAATGTCGGAGCGGTGTCGGCTTTGTCAAACAGCGCATCGCTTCAGGAGATAGAGCCAAAGCAGTTCGAAAAATATGCAGGAAAAGAGCTTGGACAGCTGTGGCACAAGGAACTTCCTCTTGAGGAGAGCCTTAGGATCTTTAAAAGCTATTCAAAGGATATGAGTATACCAAAGCATGATCCTTATATCAGGCGTTTCAGGCTAACGGGCTTTGCACTTATGGTCTCCAAAGAAGCCCTTGATGTGGTAGCACCTGAAAGAGATGTGTTTGACGGACTTTTTTCTCCCGGGTATTTTGAGGATGATGACCTTGGAATGAGGCTTGCGAGAGCGGGATTTATGCAGCTTGTCTGCGATAACAGCTTTATCTATCACCATGGAGGCGGCGGTTTTGAGGGACATAATGACGCCATGGAAAATGGAAGGCAGAAGTTTATAGACAAGTGGGGATTTGATGTCTGGGGCTACAGCCTTCACTGGGATGAAGCCTGCAAGGCAATAGTGGAGCTATATAATGAGCGAAAAGAACCACTGAGAGTAATTGATTTTACCTGCGGATTTGGGGCTACTGCATCGTTTTTAAAGCATGAAATTCCTGATATATATGAGGCGGGTGTTTGCAGGGCGCCTTTTGCAGCAAGCATCGCAAGAAATATGGCCGATTCGGTTGCATGGGGGGATCTAAATCTCTGCAGACTGCCCTGGAAGAATCATTCTTTTGACGTGGCTTTAATAGACAGGACTGACGTTTGCAAGGTGAGGGCTTCACAATTTATCAAACAAAATGGTATCATTATAGATGAGGAATTTTTCAAAGGAGACGAAGAGTAGTCAATGCGTTGTCATAATTGCAAGCAGATCTTAGATGATAAGATAAGTTCAAAACTTAATTTTTGTCCCCTTTGCGGGACTCGACTCTTTGACGAAAGCAAAACATTTTTTATCACTATTTACAGTGTAGGTCAAAGAGAAAATGTTGCCGGTGATATGCTCATTTTTGTGGATGAGAGGGTTCTCTATGAGGCTACGCCCGGAAATGGTGTCTTTTTTAACATAAACGGAGGCTTTCATACTATCAAGTTCAGGACCGGTGTGAGGACGAAGGTGATACAGATCCTTATAGATTCTGACTTTGAGATCAGGGCTTATTTCAATTCTCTCACAAGCCTTATTGAGACAAATGTGAATCCTTTGGAGGGAACCGGAGCAGGCCATACTCCTAAAGAGATTGCGGCTGAGCAGTTTACTGAGCCTAAAATGGTTTCAGATATTGGAGAAAGGGGATTCCAGATGATCCTTGGTGAGGAAGAGCCTGACTATGATGTAGAAGCTACAAGTGGACTTATGGTTGGAAAACTTAAGATCTACGGCGACAGGATGGAGTTTTCTCCTGACAGGATAAATAAAACTGATGTGACTGACTTCATAAAAATCGTCGGAGTTAGGCGTAAAATGGGCGCTATAGACGTTCAATGTGAGGGAAATGTTCATAAAATTTATAGTATTCCGAAAGATACCTACAATGAGATTATGGTATATTTAACCAATAGAATTCAGGAAATAAGGGGATAATTCGGAATTCAGGTATAGACACAAAACAAAATAACATACATTATATGATGAAAAACAGCACTTCGGTGCTGTTTGTTTTTTCGTCAATTGTTCTGATAATTCCTTCGGTTAACGAATGTGCGTCAATATGCTGTTAACGTAAAAAAGTCATCATTGTAACAATGAATTGTGAAAAAAGTGTGAACACTTTCGCAAATTCTTGTTATCATATGCATTTTCGTTAAAATGCCAAAAAACCCTCGTCAAACTTGATGAAAATTTATTAGAAAATTCCCCTAAAAAGTGAATGACGAAAAAACGTTAATGTGGTAGACTTTACTTTGCCAAAAGAATGAATATTCACAAGATAAAAAATAAATAGGAGGTATGACATGACAAAGGCAGAAATTTTAAAAAGAGAAATCTTACAGCAGTATAAGAGTGTCAGACAGTTCGCAATAGATATGTCTATTCCATATAGCACACTTGTTACAGCACTTGATAGGGGGATCGAGGGTATGGCTTACGGTACAGTTATAAAGATGTGCGATCGTCTTAACTTGAATCCAGTTGATTTTTCAACACTGGAGCAGGGAACTGATCTTGGCAAGAAGATTGTTGAGAACCGCGTTATGCAGCAGTATGTTAAGCTTAACAAGGCTGGACGCAAGAAGATCCTTGATATGATGGGTGACTTCTCACAGCTTGATAAGTACCAGGCTGACTAATTTCCAAAGCGGCGCATGACCATATTTAGGTAAGTGCTTTATATTGAAAATTTAAGTAGCTATGTGACATAAGTCGCATAGCTATTTTTTTTCTGTTATAATGTAGCAGATATAATCATAAATTGAGATAGGAGAAGTATCATGAAATACGATTATCTGGTGGTTGGAGCAGGTCTTTTTGGTGCTGTGTTTGCACATGAAATGGCTGTTAAGGGCAAGAATGTCCTTGTTATAGACAAAAGGTCACAGGTGGCCGGAAATATATATACAGAGAATAAGATGGGAATAAATGTGCATAAGTACGGCGCGCACATTTTTCACACTTCAGATAAAGAGGTATGGGACTATGTTAACAGGTTTGCTGAGTTCAATAACTATATTAACTGTCCTGTAGCCTCTTATAAGGATGAGCTTTATAACCTTCCTTTCAATATGAATACCTTCAGCAAGATGTGGGGTATTAAGACTCCCGCTGAGGCTAAAGCTATCATCGACAAGCAGGCCGGTGAAGAAATAGAGAGAATGAACAGGGAAAAAGGCACAACTGAGTTTGTCGCTGACAACCTTGAGGAGCAGGCTCTTTCTCTTGCCGGAAGAGATATCTATGAGAAACTCGTTAAGGGCTATACTGAGAAGCAGTGGGGAAGAGACTGCAAGGACCTTCCTGCCTTTATCATCAAGAGACTTCCTATGAGATATATCTATGACAATAACTACTTCAATGACAGATATCAGGGTATCCCTATGGGTGGTTACACTGCACTTGTTGAGAAGCTTCTTTTGACAGGAAAAGAGAATGAGGCAGTGTCAGGCTCTATAACAGTTAAGACAGATACTGATTATTATGACTTTGTAAAGATGGAGGGCAATCTTCCTGCTCAGCCTTTTGAATCAGTAAATGGTGACAGCTTCGAGAAGATTCTTTTCACAGGTATGATCGACGAATTCTTTGGTTACAAGCTTGGAACCCTTGAGTACAGATCACTTAGATTCGAGACTGAGGAACTTCCTGATGTTGATAACTACCAGGGCAATGCGGTTGTCAACTATACAGAAAGAGATATCCCTTGTACAAGAATCATCGAGCACAAGCACTTCGAGTACGGCACAGGCAAAGGAACTATCATAACAAGAGAGTATCCTGCAAACTGGAAGCATGGCGATGAGCCATATTATCCAATGAATGATGAAAAGAATAATAAGCTCTTTTCACAGTACACAGAACTTGCCGGCGAGTACAGGAACATCCTCTTTGGCGGAAGACTTGGCCAGTACAAGTACTACAACATGGATCAGGTAATAAGGGCTGCTCTTGATATGGTCGCAGAGCAGTGATCATATTACAATAATTTATGCTTTTTTAATTTTTATTTCGAATATGTTTATTGACTTATTTGCGCTTTTAGGTAAATATATAAGTAACTAAAGGTGGCTAGATGTGCCCTCGTGCGATAGATGCCAATGGAATGGCAGAGGAAAGGACTCGTACGTTATCAAGGAAGAAAGGAGGGGCTACATATGGCAGGCGTTTCTTTAAATGGCGTTTATAACCATTTCATACAAGATTACGTATCTAAAGATGTTACACAGGCTGATGCGCATCGCAAGGATGAGCTTCGGGATGTGTATAAATCTATTGCAAAAATCAATAAACAGTCCCCTCTATATTTGTTAACGGACGATGATCTAACCCGCAACGATGCGATTGAGATAAAAGAAAAAGCAAGGCTTCTCCAGGGCAATATTTTTGGCCTTAGCAATCAGGAAGATAAGTCTTCACTTAATCATACTTCTGCGTTTACGTCAGACGATGAAAAGGTGGATGCTTCTTATATTGGCAAAACTCCGGATGACGATGTTGGCAGCGCAGGTTTTGATATTGAAGTTTCGCAGCTTGCTACAGGTCAGACCAATACCGGTAAATTTATAGTAAAGGATTCTTCGTCAGTTCTTTTACCTGATAATTATGCGTTTGATGTCAGGATTGATAAGCAGGAATATGAGTTCCAGTTCAGCGTTTATCAGTCTGATAAGAATATAGATGTTCTTCAGAAGCTTGAAAAGCTCATTAACCGTGCGGGAATAGGGCTTAATGCCGAGGTTGTAGAGAGCAGTGATAACAGGGCAGCGCTTCAGATAGGAGGCACCCACACCGGTATCAGGACCGGCGAGACCAGTCAGTTTGAAGTTTATGAGTCCTCAGGTGAACTTGCGACAGGTTCTGTTGCAGCTCTTGGGCTTGACCAGATATCCTCACCTGCAGCAAACGCGCACTTTACTTTAAATGGTGAAGACAGGATGGCTATATCCAATCACTTTACAGTTGGCGGTAAGTTTGATATTCAGATAAAGGATGTTACCACATCGCCTGTAAGTGTAGGGGTTAAAAGAGATAACGAGGCGCTGGTAAAGCATATTTCGTCTCTTGTTGATAATTACAATAAGTTCGTGCTCGAAGCATCAGGTAAGCAGGATGCGAAGTTTAAGAGTGACAAGCTAAAGAGTGAGGCGGTAAGCATTGCAAGGCAGTATATGTCAGGCATAGAGGATATGGGAATTAAGCTTGAGGGTGAAGGAACCATCTCTATAGATGACGAGATGCTGCATCAGGCGGTAGCGGGACTTCAGAATGATGAAATGCTTAAGCCGATCAGAAACTTTACAGATGCACTTATAAATAAGGCAAAAGATATAGCTGTTGACCCTATGAAATATGTCGACAGGCCGGTTGTTAATTACAAGAATCCGGACAGCAGGGACAACACAGCATCACCGTATATTACAAGCGAGTACTCAGGAATGATGTTCAATAATTATTGCTGAGATCGCTCTTAAGTTACCTTTTCTGCAGGAAGGTGACTTGAAATAATATATAGAAGCGGCGTACATCATGTGTATGCCGCTTCTTTGCATTTGTGGGGATTTACTCTATCGTGTATAATGGCGTAAGTGAGGTAAAAAACTGATGATATTTGTGATGACGATTGTAGCTATGCTGCTTTTAAGTGTTTGCATAGCTGATAGATATAAAGTGAGTGTTGGCGATGGGATAGCCCTTTCCGGCTCGGTGACAATTCTGCTTCTTTACGTTCTTGCTTTTTTCAGGGGCATGAAGCTGATTAGGGTAATCGGACTTGTTTTCGTTGCGGTAGTCTTGATATGCAAATTTATACCTGTGGGCAAGAAGAAAGAGGTGGATAAGTTTGCGGCAGAAGGAAGCTCTGGTGGATTTGGGTTAAAAAAACCTGTGCTCGACCCACTTTTTATCATGTTTGTAGCAGAGGTGGCTGCAGTTACCCTTCTTACGGGGCAGCAGGTATTTTCCTGGTGGGATGATATTAATTTCTGGTCATCTGATGCCAAACAGCTTTTTTATATGAATGGATTTCCGGGAAAATATGGAAATGTCTCTCCTGAATTTGGGGATTATCCACCTGTTACGTCCATATTTAAATGGCTCTTTTTACAGATAAGTTCTGATAGCTATAATGAAAGCCTCCAATTTGCGGGCTATTTTGCACTGAATATGACTTTTCTTATGCCGCTGGCAGGCAGGCTGAAAAAGTGGGCAGAGGATGTATTTAATTGCAGGGGGGCAAAAAAAGCCGCTCTTCTGCTGATTTGTTTTGCAGCGGTAGCTCTTTTGCCCGGAGTATTTAATGGGATAATCTATTACGGAACACCTGCTGATATAACCATGGGAATTGTGTACGGGGCGCTTCTTCTTGCCATTTATGAACAGGACATGGTTGACGAGAATTTTTACTATATCAGGATCGCGCTGTACTCGGCAGTTCTTTTCCTGACTAAGTCTGTGGGTGTTGAGTGGGCGATATTTGCATTTCTCTTTTACCTGATAACCAGGAAAAAGAGCTGGAAAATACTGGTTTCCTGTGCTGTATCAGGCGGATTCTATATAAGCTGGGTCTTGTTCTGCCTTATCAACAGAAGAGTTGCAAAGCTTACCGGAGCGGGGCTTCGTATGGCAACATCCGGAACCTACACTGCGCCACAAAACACAATGGAAAAGGCAAGGTACTTTATTGAGGGATTTTGGACAATGCCTATGCATGCGGATTCAAATCTTACATTTGATATCTCTACAGGCCTTGCAGTCCTGGTTTTGGCAGTATTTCTTTTTGTCTTAATGAAAAGTGGGATCTTTGAGAAAACAGAGGCAAAGAAAATTGCAATCTTCCTAGGAATATCCGGACTTTTATGCTACGGGATCATATTCCTTGCTCATATTTCTATATTTCAGACGGAAGATCAGTACCTGGATGCTTATGCCATGGCTGTTTCAATCGCCAGGTATGCCTGCCCCTTTGCTCTTGGAGGTTTCTATCTTTTAATGGGGGCTTTTTGTGACAGGAGCGCTAAGGTATCGCAAAAGAGTGGAATGAGGATAGGAATCGCATTTCTTTTGTTTGTTCTTTTGACTGCTGATTATACGGGCGTTTACAAGCACTTGCTTGGCTACAGAAAAAGTGTAGAGGAAAACATAAATTATTGTTATGATATGGTTGGTGATGAAGGCAGGATTTTGGTGGATAAAGTTGCCCAAAATGAGAGTCTTTGGGGAAAACGAGTTCTCGTCATGAGAGACGGCCATACCTACACATGGGTTCATGACACTTATATAAGTAAAGAGGCTTCACCTGTGGCCTTTGTCTATGATGGCTATCTGGCTGAACAGGAGAGCTCTGCGGATATGGCGGGCAAGATAGTAACAAGTCATGCTTCATATTTATATGTAGAAGATGCGGATGGAATGGCAAAAGATCTTTTTTCTCCCCTGATGAAGGAAGGAGAAGAGTTTACTCCATGCACCGTTTATAAAATTGAAATAAGTGAAGAGGGAGTTGTTCTTACTTCTATATGAATATACCGATTATAATTCCGGCTTACGAACCGGATGAGAAGCTGATAAAGCTGGTGGATGAATTAAATAGCGCATCAGTAGGCCCCATTGTTGTTGTAAATGATGGCTCAGACAAAGAGAAATTCGGATGCATTTTTGGACAGGTTAAAGAGAGTGGAGCGATTGTTCTTGAGCATGCGGTCAATATGGGAAAGGGCAGAGCGCTTAAGACTGCCTTTAATTATTGCCTGAATGAATACGAGGATCTGGCAGGGGTGATCACGGCTGATTCCGATGGACAGCATACGGTTTCAGATATTAAAAAGTGTATGGAAGCTCTTTTGACTGATCCTAAGGCTCTTGTGCTGGGCGTGAGAAATTTTGATGAAAGCGGAATACCTGCGAGATCTGTATTTGGAAATAAGGTGACACGCAGGATAATGAAGCTGCTTGTGGGACTATCAATCAGTGATACTCAGACCGGGCTCAGGGGAATTGGGCCTTCCTTTATGAAATATCTTTTGACTGAGGATGGGGAACGCTTTGAGTTCGAGACTAATATGCTGATAGCCACAAAGGATCAGGGTGTGCCTATTATTGAGGTGCCCATCAGTACTATATATTTAGAAGAGAATAAGTCCAGCCACTTTAATCCCATAGTTGATTCAATCAGGATTTATGCAATATTCCTTAAGTTTTTGTTTTCTTCTTTGTCATCCAGCGTTGTTGATATGGTAATGTTTAGCATATTCTGTGCCATATTCAGAAATGTTCCGATGGCGATTGGATATATCATGCTCTCAACGATCCTGGCCAGAGTTATTTCTGCGATTTACAATTTTGCAATTAATTATGGCATTGTATTCAAGGGAAAAGGAAGTAAATTTAATGCTGCGGTTAAATATTTTGTGCTTGCAGTATGCATTATGCTTCTTAGCGGTTTCTTTGTAACGGTAGGACATGGATTGTTTGGCGGTGTGCCGGAAATAGTTGTGAAGGTGCCTGTTGACTGCGTCTTGTTTTTGCTTAGCTTTATCGTTCAGAGAGAAATTGTTTATAAATAAAAAAGTCATTGACTAAGATTAGTTACTATGATATATTAGACAAGCGACTAAAGATTTACGTCTTTTTTTTATGCAAAAAAATGATGATAAAAGGCGCAAAGTTAAGATAATTAGAACACACCGGAGGTGAGATTATGCGTACAAGAATTACATTAGCATGTACAGATTGCAAGAATCGTAACTATGACACAACAAAGGATAAGAAGACACATCCTGATCGTGTTGAGATGAAGAAGTACTGCCCATTCTGCAAGAAGCATACTTTACATAAGGAAACAAAGTAATTTCATCCTTATTAGGAGGGAGACTACGGGTATGGAAGAGACCAAGGTAGTAGATAACAAGTCTGAGCAGACTAAGAGCTCTTCTGCCAAGAAAAACAAGAAATCAAAAAACGGACTTCTTGGAAAGATCGGTGCAGTGATCACTAAGATTGGTGATTTCTTTACTGGGGTTAAGGCGGAGTTTGGTAAGATTATTTGGCCAACTAAGGATGATGTGATCAAACAGACAACAGCAGTTGTTGTTGTATCAATCATTTGTTGTGCTCTTATCGCTGTATTGGACTATGTGTTTGAATATGGTATGAATTTCATAACATCTATATTCTAATTTAAAGGAGATAATATGTCAGAAGAAATGGAAAAGTCTTTTGAATCTGATGAGCAGTTAGAAAATGCAGAAGCTCCTGTTAATGAGGAGGCTGAAGCACCTGTTGCAGAGTCTGTCAACGAGAATGCTCATTGGTATGTTGTTCATACATATTCAGGATATGAGAACAAAGTAAAGGCCAATCTTGAGAGCGCTATTGTTAATAGACATCTTGAGAATCAGATTTTTGAGGTTAGAGTTCCTCTGCAGGATGTTGTTGAAGTTAAGAATGGTGTGCGCAAGAATGTGCAGAGAAAAATGTTCCCTGGCTATGTTCTTGTCAACATGGATATGAATGACGAAACTTGGTACGTAGTTCGTAATACACGTGGAGTTACAGGCTTCGTTGGACCGGGAAGCAAACCAGTTCCGCTTACAGATGCAGAGATTAAACCTCTCGGAATCAAGACTGATACAATTTCTGTTGATTTCTCAGTTGGTGATGAAATCGCTGTTGTTGCCGGTGTTTGGAAAGACACTGCCGGTGTTGTTCAGAGAATGGACTTTGGTAAACAGACAGCTACAATCAATGTTGATCTGTTTGGCCGTGAGACTCCGGTTGAGATCAGCTTCGCAGAAGTTAGAAAGATTGATTCATAATAGTTTAGGTATTCGATGCGTGAGCATTTGAATATATAGCAATCACAGATTGCACGTAACCGCTGAGTGGGAGCAAAACCCATCGAGCGTATTCCGCTCGATGTTGATTTTGCCCCTGCGATAGGTTCCAGCCGAGGTCTTCTCGAGGCTGTTGAACCGAACCGCTGGGAGCAAGACCATTGTGGGGATTGCGTCCGACCACATATTTTCAGGAGGTGCCATTATGGCAAAGAAAGTCGAAGGATACATTAAGTTACAGATCCAGGCTGGTAAAGCAACACCAGCACCACCAGTTGGACCAGCTCTTGGTCAGCATGGTGTAAACATCGTTGAATTCACAAAGCAGTTCAACGCACAGACAGCAGATAAAGGTGATCTTATCATCCCTGTTGTTATTACAGTTTATGCAGACAGAAGTTTCACATTCATCACAAAGACTCCACCTGCTGCAGTTCTTCTTAAGAAGGCAGCTAAGATCCAGAAGGGTTCAGGAGTTCCTAACAAGACTAAGGTTGCAAAGATTTCTAAGGAAGAAATTAGAAAGATTGCAGAGACAAAGATGCCTGACCTCAACGCTGTTGACATCGATGGTGCTATGAGCATGATCGCTGGTACAGCACGTAGTATGGGAATCGTAGTAGAAGACTGATGGAGGATGAGAGATGAAACACGGAAAGAAATACGTTGAAGCTGCTAAGCTTATTGATAAGACACAGCAGTATGAAGCCGCTGATGCAATAGCTCTTGTTAAGAAGTCAGCTACTGCAAAATTTGATGAGACTGTAGAAGTTCACATCAGAACAGGTTGTGACAGCCGTCATGCTGATCAGCAGATCAGAGGCGCAGTTGTTCTTCCTAACGGAACAGGTAAGACTGTTAAAGTTCTTGTATTCGCTAAGGGCACAAAGCTTGACGAGGCTCAGGCTGCAGGTGCAGATTTCGTTGGCGGTGAGGAACTTATTCCAAAGATCCAGAACGAAGGATGGCTTGACTTTGATGTTGTAGTTGCAACACCTGACATGATGGGCGTTGTAGGACGTCTTGGTAAAGTTCTCGGACCTAAGGGTCTCATGCCAAACCCTAAGGCTGGT
>JAEEGI010024812.1_pt1 | contig 11669 bp, 8 predicted proteins | sample 8958751 | NCBI WGS metagenome assembly JAEEGI01 (sample SAMN16246545, study PRJNA631951) | gut metagenome | biome: gut microbiome; feature: rumen; material: KS-attached | host: Bos | place: Iran: Karaj | collected 2018-10 | reverse complement strand
TTGGTCCCAATCTCAAATCCCCAATCCCCAATCCCCATTGAATTTTTTATATTTTTTTTTTTCATTTATCATTCAATAATTGTTTAAATAAAATAAATAAGTTATTAATTGATTCTTTGCATTTTAAACTTAATTTAATTTTTTAATTATTTATTTTATTAATAAATAAATAATAATAATTCATTTTCTCATCATTGTTATTAAAATTATAATTTTTAAAAGATGATTCATCATATCTGCTTGAATTTCTAATATTATTTATAGTCAATTTATTCCCATTCATATATAATTGTAATTATTTAATTATTTTTTTTCTTAGTACAAAAAATTCAACCCAAATTTTTATCCTTCTTTAAATTATATTTTTTATTATAAATAAAGTAATGTCTTATCAATTTTTTATAAGTCTAAAATTTTTTGGTTTTTTGGTTATCCATGTTTTTAAAAATATTATTTACCCTTAATAAATATAGATCTTGGATTTCTCAAGTATAAATTTCAAAAAGTAAATAGAATCAGTAGGAATAAGATTTTAACAATTAAATTATTATAATATAACTATAATATATTAAATATCTTCTCCAATATTTTTTCCCTTAAAATATTAAAAACTAAAAAATAAAGTAACTAAATATGAATAGTTATTTTATAATATTTCATTGCTTATATATCATAATCTAAGACTTGATATTAGTTCCAAATTCTGATTCAAAACTTTTTGAATGATATCATTTGATAAATCTCTTCATAATTTTTTATTTATTCTTAATCATCTTGCAATATATGAATGAATTTTAATTCAATTATCATTTCTTTTTAAAAGGAAAATTGCTAAATTTACAATTGAATTTTTTTAGATTCATTTTAATTATTAGTTGAATTATATTAATTTGAAAAGTGATATAATGTTTAAAAGAATATCATTTCAGGAAAGAAGAGCACTTTCTAATATATTTAAAGACTCTCCTTTAAAATCTTAGTCATTTACAATTATAAATAAGGTCTAAAGTTTCTAGAATATAATCAAATTCTTCTTAAACTTAATCATTTGTATTTTCATTATCTTTTTAATCTAAATCTAACATATATTTTAAAATTTCTTAATGTGATTATCCACTTATTTTAAAGCAAATAATATTATTAATAATGTTAATCCACCAAAGAAAAAATCATTTAAGTTAAATCATTGTTATAATAAAATGAATTAAATCCTTTATTTTATCTTCCTATATTCTTTCATCAATAATTGAAATATTATATTTTATTTTTATGATACTATAATTATCTAATTAATAATTTTAGAAATTAAAAATTTTTTTATATTAAGATATTAAAAATTTAAGTTAATAAGATTTCAAATAAAAAATAAAACTTATTTTATTTAAAGTCTATAATTATTTAATGTTCTAAATAATGAAAAAAGAAAAAAAAATCTAAATAAAAAATTTAATCATGGTTTTTAAAAATTTTATCGTTATAAAAAAATAATATATTAAAATGAAATATTTAAAGAATTTTGATTATCTTTCTAGAAAAGTTTCCTTAACAATAAACAATCAAGGAGAAACATCTTTTAAAACAGTAATAGGTGGTATAATAAGTTTATTATCATTCTTTTGTTCATTAATCTGCGGAACATACTTTATATCTCGTTTATTACAAAGAAAAGATTTATCAATAATCCAATCAACAGAAATAAATCCTTTTATAAATATAACTTTTTCTCACAAATTACCTTTTTTATTAAGAATTTCAGATACTAATTCTCTTCCTTATGAAGACGATGAAAAAATATATTATATAACAAGTTCAATTTGGTATGGTGGTTCAAATAATACTTCTTTAATTGGAAATGCTCCTCAAATAGCTCAATCTTTTAATGTTACTAAATGCAATTTAAATATTCATTTTACTGAAGAATTTAAACCTTTTTTTCAAAATATTGAAGATTTAAATTCTTATTATTGTCTACCACCTAGAAATTATTCTCAAAATATTTATGGTTTATATGGTAATACATTTCCCTTTTCTTATTATTCTTTTACTTTAAGATTTTGTAAAAATACTACTCAAAATAATAACTCTTGTTATGATCTTTCAGATATAAGAAAAATGTTAGATGCTCCTTATTTAGATGTTATATTTATTGATTATACTATAGATTCTTTAAATATTAAAGAAGTTAAAAAAACAACAATTAGAAAAGAAAGATATGAATTGTCTAGTGTATTATATAAAAGAATTTGGTTGTATTTAGAAAATATAAAGTTTATAACAGATAATGGATATATTTTTACTAAAAATAAAATTGAAAACTTTTTTAAATATGAATCGGTTAGGATTGATCCGAGTTTATTTGAAGAAGAAAAAACTTATTTTGCAACTTTAAGTGTTTTAAATAGTATAAATACTTCAACTTATAATAAGCAATATACTAAATTTCAAGATTATATTGCTATTATTGGTGGAATAGTTAAAATTGTTACTTTAGTTGGTACTTTTCTTAATTATTTTAATTCTCAAAATACTTATTATTTAAAAATAATTAATGATTTTATTATTGAAGATAAAGAAAAAAGTAAAAGAAATATTATAAAAGTTAATTCTTCTATACATCAAAAATCAAATAAATTACATAATAATTCAAATGATATTTCAAAAAATGAATCTTATAATAATATTAATTGTGTTAAAGCTGATACTTTTCATAAAATAAATTCTTCACTGTCTAATAAAATATTTCCTATTCTTTTTGCAAAAAAAGAAACTAAAAATTTATTTCTAATGTATAAGGAATTAATAAATCAAAGATTGAATATTATATATATATTAAAAAAATTAGAAGTAATTGAAATTCCTGAAAAAAAAATAAAAACAACTTTATCAAGTCATAATGTTTTTGAAGGAAATTTTAAATTAAGTCAATTGAAAAATAATAATTATATATGTAATAATATTAATTGAAAGATTTATTGTCTCGTTATAAATATTATATTTTACTTATTTGTAATCTTTTAAAAAAATAGATTTGTAGAAAAGTTTAAAAAAATTATATTATGAAATTGTATGCTTGAAAATAAAAAAAAGTCAAATAAATTTAATTAATTCTTTTAAGATTTTATGTTTTATAATTGATAAAAATAAGATGTTTTATCTTTTAATTTTAAAAAATATAATTTTCAAAAATTATATTTTATTCTATTCAAATTTGATAAAAATAACTAAACAAATATTTAATATATATCCTAATTAGAATAATTAAAAAAAAATTTAATCATATTCTTAATGTCTAAGTGTAATTATTATAAAAATATAGCAATCAAAAGTAAATTAAATATTTTTTTATTGTATTATTTATAAAAATTAAAAATATATAAATAAATAAGTTGTTTATATTTTGATATTATTAATTAATATTGTTTATAATTAAAACAATCAATTTAAATTTTTTTCAAAAACTCCTGTTAAATTATTTTCAGATTCCAAACCAAAAGATTCAATTGCAATAATAGTAACATTATAAATTCCATTATTTAATCTTTCAGGAATTTTTAATCTTATTATTTCTTTTCTAAATTCCGGAATTTGATAAAAATCTGAATAATACAAAAAAGAATAATTAACATTTTCATTAGAAAAAATCAATTTATAATTATAAACCCAATTAGGATGAATAGCTTGTTTAAATTTAACAATCCAAAAGCGTTCATAAATAAAATCAATCTCTTTATATTCATCTTTACTAAAATCAAAATAAGGTTTAATTGCATTTTGTTTCCTAATTTCATTAGTATATTTAAATTTATTTTTATTAATAGGTAAATCAATAATCCAAGGATCATTAATGAATTTATTATTTTCAAAAGAAACTCTTTTAATTTCAATTTGTTCTTTACTTATTTCCATTATTAAACCTATATTACTTTGACTAGCAATTTCAGTATTATCATATTCATCTTTTGGAATACTTCCATTTTCTCTATTATAATCTAATTCAACATAAGATATTGATTGAGTTTGAATAACAGTAAAATCTTTTTGAAAAATACTTCTTTCATCTAATAAAGAATAATGACTGTGACCAGAAATATTTATTATTTGATTATAATCCTTAAATAAATTATTAATATTATTACTTCCTGAGTTAACACTTCCATAAACTGTATTTCTTGGATTTAAATGTGTTGTTATTATAATTGGATTATTTGGATTTTCTTTAATTGATATTTCTATTTGTTTTTTAACCCAATTAATATTTTGATAAGCTCTATCATCCATTTCTGCGTTTTCATTACTCCAATTAATAAAATGAATTCCATTTATTACTTTATGAGAAAAAGGTTTTTCTTTAATAAATCTTTCAAATTTTTCTTGAATAAATATTGCATTTTCATCACAATAATAATCATGATTACCCATAACAACATTTAATATAGGTGTTTTATTTGAATTTAAATAAACTTCATCAAAAGCTTGTCTCCAAGAATTCCATGATAAATCAGTGCATTCATCTCCTAAATCACCTGCGAATATTAATACATCTATATTTGATTCTTTAAAGTAAAGTAAAGCTTTCTTAAATTTATCTGTAAAATGTTCTAACCATGAATATTCTGCTCTTGGAATTAATTGGGAATCACTTATTATTCCTATTTTTAATGTTTCTGTGTTTATTGTATATTTTTCAATTTCAGAATAAGGATTGTAAGGAGATGTTAAATTTAGGTTTTGGTTTGATATTGGGAAGGAGATTATTAAATAGAATATTATGGTAAAATTTATTTTCTTTCCCATTATTTATTTTTTATTCATTAAAATGATAAAAAATAAAAAAGCTATTAGATATATAAGTTATATTGATATAATTTATTTAGAAAATTTCTTTGATATTTAATAACATCATTATCCATATCTCCTTTTAAAAATTAAAATTATATATTTTTTATATTTTTTTATTTAGTAATATAAGGTGTAAATAAGTATTAAATTAAATGAATCCTGTTTAATTATAAATAATAAAAAATGATTAATAAATTAATGAAAGAAAGAATACAATATTTTTTGGAAATTCAAGATTCTTTAAAAATTCCTTTTCAATTTCTGTTTAAAGGAAAAAGAAATATTCATTTCCCTTTAGGAATGTATTTATCTTTATTCATAAATTTATTAAGTTTATGTCTTGGAATTACATTGTTGATGGAACTTATTTATCATACAGGACCTTCAGTCAATTATGCTCAATTTCATTCATCAATGACAACAAATATGACATTAAACACTAAAGAATTATTATTTACTATTGCAATAAGAGACATTAATTACAATTTAATTAATGATCCTTCTATTGCTTCAATAATTGCAACTTATGAAAGAGTTGTTTCTGTTAATGGAAATCTTAATATTGAAGTTATTAATTTAGATTTTATGAATTGTAGTAAAATTTATGATATTTTTCAAGAATTTGAAATTGATGATAGATTTAATAGTATTGGATTAATTAATTATAATTGTTATAATTCTTCAGAACCAATTATTATAGGAGGTAAATATGGAACTGAATTTTATGGTAATTTAGCTTTTTATGTTAGCAAATGTAAAAATTCATCTGATTCAGATATAATGTGTAAAGACGAAGAGGAAATTAATAATTTAATTCAAAACGGTTGGTTACAAATTACTTATGTTTCTTCATATGTTGATTTTAATAATTATTCCCATCCAATTCAATACGTTACTGAAGATTCATATATTATGCTTGATATTACAATGAATAAACAATTATATATTTATTTTTCTCCTTTAGAAGTTCACAGTGAAAATAACATAGTATTTTCAAATAAAAATAATATAATAGCAACTAAACATGATACAACAACAATAGATATAATATCAGCATTAGATGATGGAATAATAAGTTCAATTATGTTATGTCCTTCATTTACAGTTGATAAGTATTATAGAAAATATATTAAAATACAAGAAATCGGAGCTTCAATTGGTGGTTTATATTCTGGGTTAAGTATTTTAGCTATTTTATTATCTACTTATCATAAATTTAGATATACTGAAATGAAAATAATAAATGAATTATTTTCTTTTGGAAGTGAAAATTTTATTTCAACTAAACATTCAATTTTTAAATATAATAAAAAAAAGAAAGAGATTGAAGAATATAGTTCAGGTCTTCGTGATACAATTATTTTTAAACCACTTGAGCATGGATCAATTAAAAAAAATTTAGATTTACCTGTTGAAATACATAAAGTTTCTATTTGTTCTAATGAGATTTCAAAGAGAATATATCATTATAAAATTGATTTAGGTTTTAGTAAATCACTTCAATTAATGTGTTGTAGATTTAAAAAGAAAACAAAAGATAATTTAAAAGAATATAATTTTGTTCTGAAAGAATTATTAAAATATATTGATTATACTGAAGTATGTAAATATTTCATGGATGTTGAAAAGATAAAATCTATTCTTAATAAATCTAAAATTTCTGAAAAATGGGTTTCACATAAAAAATTAATTGTAATGGGTTCTACGATATTAAAAAAAAATAAAAATTTGACTAAAAGGTTAAATAATTTTATAAATAATCAGTCAAATGATATTTTAAATAAATCAATTAATCAACATGCTTTTCAAAATAAATAATGTGTAAAAAGTTAAGAAAAGTATATATATAGTTTATTTTAAACTTTTTTACAGATTAAAGTAAGAAAATAGGAAAGTATAATTTGAATATAAATATATATTAATAGTTCAACAAATAATTATATATATTTTGATAAACAATTTTTATTTTAGCTATTGAAGTCGAAAAAAATTAATTTGTAAATATAACTACATTTAAAAGCAAATCAAATAATTCATATGAAATATAACTATAAAAATATAAATAAATTTTAGGGAAAAATTTAAAATAATAGGTAAAATTTTTTGGTATTTTTATTATATAAGGTATATTTATATAAAAATTTAACAAAGAATATTTTATAAATAAATAATTTAAAACAATAAAAATAAAAAATTAAAAAGATAATACTATAAAACTAAAGTCCTTTTGTAATAATCACTCATTGAAAAAATTATAAATATATTTTTCAATAAATTTCTAATTTATATTTACTCCTAATAAGAGATTAAATTTTTAATTTAAATCTTTTTTATATAATCTTCAAATATAGTTTTTATTAATAATATATCATCTTATTTATCGAAATAAAAATTAAATAAAATTGTGAATTAATCATAAATTAATTTTCTATTAAAATTCTTAATTCATATTATATTTTTATTGTTCTAGAAAAAAAAAGAATTATCAATTTATATTTTTTTAAACTTTTTATTTTTTAAATCTTTTTAACCTTTAAAACATCAAAAGTCTAATCTTTTGAATTTTTAAGATTATTATAATTATAATAATAGAATTTTTGATAAATTAACATTTAAAAAAAAACGAAACATATTAAACAAATAATTAAAGAAAATTTTTTAAAAAGATAAAAAATAAGAAAAATATAAAAAATTATTTCCCTAATTTAGGTGGATTAAATTCAATAGTTGGAAATCCTCCAATAATTTTTTGAACAACAATAGCAATATAAGTATTTTTTTTTCCTTTTTGTCCATCATGAAAAACTAAATAATTATCATTATGTCTTTCAACTTTTAAAACTTTATGAATACCAGAAAGAGCAATAATACAATTAATATTAAAATCAACTTTAAGAGATTGAGTAACAATATCATCATTAATATTAGGTATTTCATTATCATCATTTTCTGGATCTGGTATTTTAGTAGGGATAAAATCTACAATTTTATCATCAAATTCTGATTCATTGTTTATTATACAATCTTTAAATGTTTTATCTCCGAATGGTTGAACTATTCCTGATACCATTTTTTCGGCTAGGTTTGGCTCAGTTGGATTGCCTATTGTATTTGATTTTTCCTGTCCTTTCATATCTTCTATTGCACTTACTTCGGTACAACCCATTTTTTTTATACTTTTTTTTTTTAATTTTTTTTATTTTTTATTTTTTTAATCGTTTATTCTATAGTTTTTTTTATTTTTTAATTTTTGTTATTTATTAGGAATTTAGAAATTATAAATTAAGTTTTGGATAATATTAATTAAATAGTTTTGAAAAAGACTTTTTTTATTTTAACTTTATTTTAAATACTCTTTTTTTATTTAGTAATGATTTTTTAATAGTTTTTAAAATTAATAGTACAAAAATTTAAATGATTTAACCCCTTAATATTTAAATAAAAGGATTTTATTTTTAAAGAAATATTTAATATATAGTATCCAATTAATTTATCTCTAGAATTTTCATTTCAAGAAAGTTTATACTTTAATTTAAACTTTTCTTCATAAATATATTTTAATTCTCTTTTACCTAAATATCCATTTTCTTCTTTAATTTATCTAAATAATTTTTTTCAAACTCTGAATACTTTAAGGAACTCTTTCAATACTTATTATATACTTATAATTTACCATCGTCATCTCTATCTACTAATGATTCAATATTTTAAAAGAATTTCCTATTTTTATTTATTAATAAATAATTTGATTATTTTAATTGTTTTAAGAAATTAAATTTTTTATTTTTTTTCTTTTAATATTCCTTTTTCTAAAATTTAGAATTTTATAAATTTCATTATTTGTTTATAAATTAGATATTTTCGTATAATTTAAGTCTTTGATTAAAAATACTGTGATTTTTTAATTTTTAGTTTAAAAGAATAATCATTTATTGATTTGTTTCCCTTTATTTTCTTCATTTTTTTGTTCTAGATATTCATAATATTTATTTATTATATTTAGATAATTAAATTATTTCCTTTTTCTTTTTTTTGTTATTAAAAAGCTTTTTTCACTTATAACATTTAACAAAGATTTAAAAGCATAATATCCCATTCCTTCATTTTTAATTTCTTTTAATTAAAATGAAATAGTATTATTTATTTCTTTCCATTAAATTTAAATTAAAATAAATAATTTTATTAATTAAAAAGAATAAAATAAAACCAAATATTCTTAATAAAAAATCAATAATCAATATATTTTTAAACAACTTCACTCAAAGCAAACAACAAGACAGCAAATATTATCTTGTGATCCTAAACTAACCGCAGTATCAATTAATTTTTGGCAAAGAGCATCCGCTTTATCTTGAACAGCATTATTTTCCAAAACTTGATTAGACAAAATAAATAAAGATTCCTCATCAATACAATCCCAAACACCATCAGATCCCATAACACAGAAATTATCTTGAAAATTAATATTAATTTTATTATAATAAGGAATACAACTTAACCCTTTATCTTTTTGATCCATATCTCCAATAGATCTACTAATCATAATAACATCATTTAATCTTTCTTCAATAACTTTTCCTCCTTCTTTTTCTATTCTACTTAACTCACTTGGTTCAGTGCATTTATGATCAAAAGATATTTTATAAGCTTTATCACCATTAACCATAAAACAAGATGAATCACCTACATTTGCTAAGTGAATTATATTATCACTTAAATAAACACATGTTAATGTATTTCCTTCAGTTAAAAAATTTTTCATTTTTTCATCTAATTTCTTAAAGGTGTTTATAAATGATTGTTCAATATTATTAGGTGTTAATTTTATTTCTCTTTTTAATATTTGAGGTAAATTTTCAACACAGATTTTTGCAGTGTGATCACCGCCGTGACCATCGAATACTGAAAATAAATATTTTTTTTTATCTCCCATAAATTCAGGAACTATTAAACCAAAGTCTTCCATATAAGAATTATAATCTGGATTTTGAAATTCTTTATATTTATATGTTATTTTATATGTTAAAGATATTGGATTTGATTTACCAACTTTTAATGTTTTTGAACGATTTGAAGTTCTTTGAATATTTGGCATTGTTTTTGAACTTGTTGATGATATTTTAATTGATGATTTTTTTTTCTTAAATGGAATTTTTGATTTTTCCATTTTATTTTTTAATTCAAAAAACGTGCTATTAATTAAAGAGTTTATATTATTAAAAAAAAATAAAAATTTTTTTTTTATTTATTATTTCTTTTTTATATTATAATGAAATAATTATAATTTATTTATAATATTTTTTTTAATTAATTTTATGTATTTTCAAAAAAAAATTTTTTTTAAAAGATATTTATTTTTAAATCCATAAAAGTTTTAGTACTCACAAATTTTCCTGTTATTTTATGTTGTTCAGCTTTATTAATATCTTTCTTTAATAAATACAATTGATTAAATACTTCATTTTTATTTTCTTTAATAGCTTGTCTGTATTCTTCAACAATATCATTTTTTTTACTTTTTCCTTTTATTGGTTTTATTTTTCTTGAATACTGAGGATTATGAAATAAAACATAAAAAAAACTATTTGGATTATCAAATAAAGAAATTTCTCTTTTTGAATATGATGATTCTCTAAATTTGTTAATTTCTTTATTTTTTGATTTTCTTTTAATTTTAATCATAGTTTCATTAATGTAATCATTAGAAAATTTAATTTTACCTTTATTGTTTTTAACCAATTTCATTTTTGAACTTTTTTTTCTTTCACCAACGGAATTAATATTTAAATCATTATATGAATCTAAATTATAAAATGTATCATTTTTATTATCATTTAAATTCTTTTTATTAATTCTAGCAGATTTTAATACTTTAGAAGATAATAAAGTTAAAGTTTGATTTCCTTTTGGTTTTTCAATGTTTCTTTTTCTAACTAGTTTATATTGAAAAATTGTAGGATAATTATTTTTTCTTAAAGATTGATTTTTTTTTGAATCAGTAATACTATCATTAAAAAAATTTATATTATTTAAATCTAGTCTTTTAATTATTAATCTATTTTTTAATGAATTTATACTTGATTTTTCCCTTATGTTATTATTTAATAAAGAAAAAGTACATGTTCCTTTATCAACTTTCATTTTTCTTAATAAATTTTAATTGTTATTCCTTTTAAGAAAGAATATATTTTATTTTTTAAATAAGAATAAAATTTCAATTAATAAAAAAATGACGAATGACACAATATCAACTTCACATAAAACAGAAATGATGATGAATCAAAATAATGATAATGAATTAAATATAAATAATAAATATGAAATATTAAAAAAATTACTAAGCAATAAATTTGATAATAAATTACTTCTTTTAGAAAATAATACCGAAAATCAAATGTATTCAATTTACGAAGGAATAAAAACTTCAAATCAAATTGTTTCAACGTGTATTAATTTAACTTGGATAATTAAACCTAAATTAGAAGAAAAAAGGAATAATTCAATTAATAAAATAAATAAAATTTCTTCAATTTCTCCAGCGAAAATTACTTTAGGAAGAACAAACTCAATAAGACCTAATACACCTTTTAAAAAAAATAGAATTTCAGTTTCAAGATTAACAACTGAAAATTCTATAAATAGGAAAAATAATAATAATTCAAGAAAAAATGAAATTAGTCCTTTTACTCTTAAAAAAAATACTGAAAATAAAAGGAATATTTCTAAAAAAAAAAAATAAAGTAACTAATTTAGATAGTTCATTTATAAGAACAAATAATAAGAGATTAACAATTAATAATAATGTAAAAGCGTTAAAAAATTCTAAAACT
>JAEEGI010024809.1_pt1 | contig 11670 bp, 8 predicted proteins | sample 8958751 | NCBI WGS metagenome assembly JAEEGI01 (sample SAMN16246545, study PRJNA631951) | gut metagenome | biome: gut microbiome; feature: rumen; material: KS-attached | host: Bos | place: Iran: Karaj | collected 2018-10 | reverse complement strand
CTTAAGTTCCATCTTGGCAAGCAGGCGCGAGCATATCTCATCAGCTTCTTCCCTGCTCTTCTTATGAACGTGGATCAATGCTTCGGTTATGTTTCTCTTTACGGAAAAGTGCGGGAAGAGATTGAAGTTCTGGAAGACAAGACCGAACTTGGAACGGATCTCTTTTTCGAGCTTTCTGTCACAATAAGAACCGTTCTCGCAAAGCACGTCACCGCCTATTACGATCTTTCCGGAATCAACCTTTTCCAATGTGGTAGCGCATCTTAAGAGTGTGGATTTGCCGCCGCCCGAAGGACCGATAACGGCAACGACTTCTCCTCTTTTGACCTGCATGTTTATGCCTTTAAGAACCTCCAGATCTCCGAAGGACTTATGAATGTCTTTTATCTCAAGAACGATGTCTTTATTTGCATCCGGCATTTAAGATACCTCTTTAAGAATAATAGGACATGGATTTCTCCACGCGGTTCAATATCGTCTCTATGATAAGATTCATCGCATAGTAGAAAGCACCGGCGACAATGAACGGAACGACTGATACCTGTGCCGATGCCGCAGCGGAAGCTTTTGTAAACATCTCGGTAACGGAGAGGACCTGCGCAAGCGATGTATCCTTAACGAGCGTGATTATCTCATTTGATACAGATGGCAGAACGCGCTTTACCACCTGCGGCAGGATTATCTTGAAATAAGTCTGCATCTTGGAGAATCCAAGAACAGTAGCAGCCTCGTACTGACCTTTTGACATCGACTGGATACCGCCTCTGAAGATCTCTGCAAAATATGCGGCATAGTTTAACGAGAACGCGATTATCGTTGCTATGAATCTGTAGTTAAAAGGTCCTACCTGAATGCTTCCGAGATTGACACCGAAAATATAATAAGGTCCGAAATAGACCAACAGTAACTGGAGCATGAGAGGCGTGCCCCTCAAGATGGAGATGTACAACTGAAAGACCAATGATACTATCTTGATCTTTGACATCCTTCCCCTGGAAACAAGAAGTCCCAAAGGGATCGAGAAGATCAGCGTAAAGAAGAAGATCCCGAACGTAAACTTGAAACCCTGGGCTAATTGTATAAATGTGGACTGTAAAGCCTGCATATCAATACTCCGGTATGCTGTCAGTCATGTTCTTGTATTTTCCGTATAAACATAAAAGTATTTTAGCACAAAATAATTTGATGGGGTCTGACCCCATCAAAAAGGGATCATCTCCTTATTCAGAGACAATCCCCTTGAGGTAAAACAATTATTCTATTCTTATTTGCCGAGGATCGTAACGTCAGCGCCAAACCACTTGTTGGAGATCTGAGCCATCGTTCCGTCAGCAGCCATTTCATCCATGACCTTCTGGACCTCGTCACGGAGAGCCGTGTTTCCCTTAAGGAATCCGACACCATACTCTTCGGAAGCTACAGCCTCATCAAGAACCACAAAAGGCTTGCCAGATGTCTGTATCTCATAACGTGCAACGATCTCGTCCATGACGATCGCATCGATACTGCCCATCTCAAGTTCCATCATGGCATTGAGGTATGTATCAAGCTCGATAAGTTCGCCGAACGTACCTGTAAGCGCCTGATTGTCATTAAGTGCGGCAAGACCGGAAGAATCCTTCTGGACTGCGACCTTTTTACCTGCCAGATCAGCAAGTGTCGTAATGCCCGAATCATTCTTTACGACAACTACCTGATCGTTGGACATGTAAGCTTTCGTCCAGGTATATCCGTCTTCTCTTCCGCTGATCGTAAAGCCGTTCCAGATGCAGTCGATGTTGCCTGTAGCAAGCTCCTGATCCTTGGAATCCCATGCGATAGGCTGTGCAACAAACTCACGGCCCATACGCTTTGCAGCTTCCTTCGCAAGATCCAGATCGAATCCGACATAAGAACCGTCATCAGCGACGAAGCCCATTGGCGGGAACTCCTGGTCAAAACCTACGACAAATTTCTTGTCGTCCTTCTTGCCGCATCCGGCAAAAGCAAGTGCCATTGTAGCAACTGCCAGAACAGATGCGACCAACTTCTTCATAACCATAAAACACTTTCCTCCAATTTCGTTTTTTATGATTTATTTGGTGCCGAAAATACGGTCACCCGCATCTCCCAATCCGGGGAGAATATACGCATTTTCATTGAGTTCCCTGTCAACGTTGCCGACATAGATCTCGATATCGGGATGGGCCTTGGCAAGTCTCTCGATACCTACGGGAGCAGCGATTATGCACATGAACTTGATGTGCGAGCCGCCGTGAGCCTTGATCGAATTGATCGCGTCAACAGCAGAACCGCCGGTAGCAAGCATAGGATCTACTACAACGATGAGACGCTGATCGATAGGATCCGGCAGCTTACAGTAGTAATCGTGAGGCTCATGAGTCTCAGGATCCCTATACAGACCGATATGTCCGACCTTGGCCAAAGGGGCAAGGGCCTGAACTCCCGGAACCATTCCCAGACCTGCGCGGAGAATGGGCACGATGGCAAGCTTCTTGCCGTCGATCTTGGGAGTCATGGTCTTTTCGAGAGGTGTCTCTACTTCAACATCCTTCAGCGGAAGATCTCTCAAAGCTTCATAGCCTTCAAGAGTAGCGATCTCCTCTACCAGTTTTCTGAACTCATAAGTACCTGTGCTGACATCTCTTAACAGAGAGATCTTGTGCTTGATGAGCGGATGGTCCATTACCTGAACATTCTTAAAATCCTTGTACTGCATGTTAGTCTCCTTTTGACCTAGTCGATCATTTCTTGCGGTGATTGCCCTTTTTGCTGTTGTTTCTCGGAGCCGGCTTGGACTGGGAACCATCCCCGGCATCGGCAGAATCAGCAACCAGCTTACCATTGTTGACAATAAGATTTGTAATGATACCGAAGATAAGAGCTACTGCCAAAGCGGTAACCGTAAGGATAGGGCCCTGTGTCATCTCGTTGAAACCGAACTCTAATGTAAGTCCGCCGATACCTGTAACAAGGATGCTCGAAACGATGAACAGGTTCTTACTGTTGTTAAGATCGACCTTACGGAGCATCTGAAGTCCTGATACTGCGATAAAGCCGTAGAGTGCAACACAGGCACCGCCCATGACGCACTTAGGAATAGAATTGATCAAAGCAACGAAAGGTGTAAAGAAAGACAGGATCATGCAGCCCAATGAAGCAAAGATTATGGTAATGATGGAAGCATTACCGGTGATGGCGACACAGCCGATCGACTCACCGTATGTTGTATTAGCGGCACCGCCGAAAAACGAACCTACGATGGAACCGACACCGTCACCAAAGAGAGTATTATCAAGACCCGGATCGGTAATGAGATCCTTATTGATGATATTACCGAGGTTCTTGTGGTCTGCGATATGCTGTGCAAGTTCTACTACTCCGATAGGAACATAGATCAGAGCAATGGAACCGATGTCTGCAGCTGACAATGTCTGCCAGCCCTTCTCCTGAATAGCCTTTATAAAGAAGAAATCAGGAAACTTGACGATCGATGAAACAGAGAACGGAACAAAAGCGGTTTTGAATGAATCAAAGCTCAGAATCTGAAGTTCCTGGCTACCTGCTTCAATCCCGATAAGAGTGATTATAAGAGCTAATACATATCCTGCACCGATGCCAACGATAAACGGTATCAGCTTAATGTTCTGTGAACCTTTAACAGATGCGATAACGATGGCAAAGAATGTAACTGCACCGACAAATATGGTAAGAAGGCTGTAATTGTCACCGCCGTTGGAAGCCATCCAGCCTGTAGCAGTTCCTGACAAAGAAAGACCGATGAGGGCAACGATGGGTCCGATGATTACGGCAGGCATGAGCTTATTGACCCATTCCGAACCTGACGCTTTGATAATGAGACCTATAACAACATAAACAAGGCCGGCGAACAAAACACCGATGATAATACCCAGGTATCCGAAGTTCTGTCCGATCGAAGCGCCATATGCTCCAAGGAACGTGAATGAGCTTCCGAGGAATACCGGGCTCTTCTTTTTCGTGAATAAAATATACACCAAAGTACCGATACCGGCGCCGAACAATGCAGCGGCAGGATCTGCCTCAAGACCGAACGATGTAACAAGCATCGGAACCAGGAGCGTAGCAGCCATGATGGCGATCATCTGCTGCAGCGCGAAAACGATAGTCTTACTCATCACAGGCTTATCGTTTACATCATAAACAAGTTTCATTTTTCACCCTCCTATAAAACTTATTGTGGTTTATAACTAACGGTTCCGCAGATCCTGTCACCTGCGTCACCGGCAGCATCAATGATGTAGCCTTTTTCATTCAAAGGATATGTTGAATGATAAGCGGCATAGATAGGCACATCCGGATGACGGGAATTAACGAATTCGATTCCCTGATCACATGAAAAAATGCACATGAACTTTATCCTTTTACAGCCTGCATCCTTAAGAAGCTTTATCGTCGCATCGGCGCTTACACCGGTCGCAAAAGCCGGATCCACGATGATCACTTCCCCATCTGCGGCATCGACCGGCAGCTTGAAATAATACTGGACAGGCTGCAACGTCTCTTCGTCTCTGTAAAGACCGACGTGACCTACCTTCGCAGTCGGAGAAAGGCGTCTTAAGCCATCGACCATTCCCAGTCCTGCCCTGAGGATTGGAACTATCGTAAAGTCCTCCGCCAGAACAGGAGATTCAAACTTAGAAAGAGGTGCCTGGATCTCTACCATCTTAGTCGGCAGATCTCTTAGCACCTCATATCCCATAAGCATTGTTATCTCGCTTACGATCTCACAGAATTCCTTTGAACCGGTATTAACATCACATAGGTGAGTAACTTTGTGCCTTATCAAAGGGTGATCGAAAACAGTTACATTCTCCATGTATTTACTGTCCATAATTCCACCTTAATTCAATAGATATTTGCCAAATGCACATTGAGGAAATTATAATAAAAAAACATGTTTTAATAAATAGCCAATGTAAACTAATTGTAATAATTTTCAGGAGATCTAAATGGCCAGGATACTCGTCAGCGCTTGTCTTTTAGGAGTCGAATGCAGATATAAAGGGGATTCATGCCCTTGTCAGAAGATATTAGAGCTGGGTAACAGCCATATTCTTATTCCCGTCTGTCCCGAACAGGCCGGCGGGCTCCCTACTCCCCGCACGCCTTCAGAGCGCGTCGGTGATAAAGTAATGATGAGGGACGGGACCGATGTCACGGCTGAGTACAGGAAAGGTGCCGAAACGGCGCTTTATCTGGCGAAAACCCTGAAAGCCGACTTTGCGATCCTCAAAGCAAACAGTCCGTCTTGCGGCAAAGGCACGATCTATGACGGAACCTTCTCCGGCGGTAAATGTGAAGGAAACGGAGTTTCCGCAGAGATGCTGATAAATAATGGAATTCCCGTTTATACGGAAGATGAGATCGATCTGATCGGTCAGTTATAAGATACCGGTTAAAGGATCGCCAACAAGGCTATTCCCGTAATCTCAAGGACGATCACAACACCAAGAAGAAGAGTATATATCTTGAGTTTCGCCAGGTCATCCGCGGGAAGCAGAGACTTGCCTGATTTTGGTTCTTCAGTCTCAACACCGCTGAAGGCATCGGCAATGTAATCCGATGATGCAGCCTGATCCTCTTCCGCAAAGTAAAAAGGCTGCTCCGGCTCAGCTTCAGGAACCGCTTTTTTGCTTTCTGCAGTTTCCGTCTCCGGAACGAAGATCTTACTCTCATATTTGGGAGCGCCTGTTCTGATACCGATTGTTTTCGGCTTTATCTCACCGTTAAGAAGCGCAGTATCCTCAAAAGGATCAAGCGCATTTACGGATTGTTCCGTAAATTCAGGTGAATCAGAATCCTTGATGAAAGTCTTCGGACCATCGTCATAATGAACATTAACATCAACCCTGTCCTGTCTCGTGATAGGAACATTACGTTCGGGATCAAGTCTTCCCGGACGTTCGAAAAGAGGCAACTGTTCCGGACTTCGCCTTACCAATCTGTTGTTTTCTTCATCCATGTCGAGAATTATAGCACGCCTTTTACAAAACCGTCATCATCCAGCATCAGGAGCTGCTGCCTTATGCAGTAATCGACGGCACGCCTGCCCAGCTTATAATTATCGGAATCTACAGGCACTCTGGTCAGTCCTAAAGCCTTCGCAGTCTCGACTATGAGACTTTCATAAGGCATTCCGTACTGGGATCTGGCAAGATAGTTTGCCGCGCAGGCCGCTTCCTGAACAGGTATGTCCGTTGCTTTCCTGGCCTTTTCGCCATCAGCCGGCCTCCTGTAGAATTCCATGACCTTTCCGATCTCCGAACCGTCTTTCCAAAGGAATATAACTTCGTCATCTTCTTCAGAAGACAGATCAAGTTTCTGAGTCGTATACCTGAGATTCACGCTCTTTTCGATGCTCTTTACCAGATAAGAACAACGGTCGCGCAGCTTCGGAGTCATCTTGCTGATCCCGGCCGAAGCGATCAATTCTTTCGCAAGGGCTTCGCTGCTGATGGGCGATTCCTGATCCACTATCGCAATGACGCCAGCCTGAAGGTTCTTTGTGTTCAGCGGATCGCAGAATTCAGCAGCCGTCATCTGCTTCATCTTAACAGTCGAAGCTTTATAAACGGTCTCAGGACAATCATCCGAAGGAATGCCTACATCATCCGTTTTTTTTTGAGCCTGATCGTCTGATTCTTCTGATGAAGGTTCTTCGCATCCTGAATCTTCCCCTGAATCCTGCCCGTAGATCACTATCTCAGGTCCGGATTTATCATCTGTATCAGCTTCACCGGATGTTCCTTCAACAACTGCATCAGTTTCAGATACGGAAGGTTCTTCATTATCCTTCTTTTCTGATTCTTTTATCAGCGCGACCAGCTTTTCGAAAACATTGTCGGGGTTCTCCCACCACTCAAGTGACCATACCCTTACGACGTTCCAGCCGAATCCCTTAAGCATCGACATCTGGGATACTTCTCTTGATGTAGTGGTTCCCGAAGATGCATAGACGGGGCCGTCAAGAAGGATACCGAGACAATATGGACCGTCCTGTTCAGGAGATACAACGCCAACATCTATCTTAAAGCCTGACCTGCCGACTCCCTTTTCAGTCGCATATCCGATGGCTGCAAATCTGGCACAGATGTCATCTGCAATGCCGGTAAACGCTGCATTACGGTCAATAAGAGGAGTTCCCGAATTATCGGAAGAACTGCCTGTAGAGGCAATGTCCTGATCCCATACTGTGCTTCCTGAGGCATACTGCAGGAATCTCTTAAATGCCTTTACGCCTTCTGAAGCAGTGTCGCTTATGCGTATCTCTTCAGGAGCGATCGACGAGAAAACTTTCATCTCTATCCTTGATCTCGTAACTGCTACGTTCAGTCTTCTCCAGCCGCCGTCTCTGTTAAGCGGACCAAAGTTCATTATGAGCTTTCCTGTCTCATCCTTACCGTAACCGACGGAGAACAGGATAACGTCACGTTCATCGCCCTGCACGTTCTCGAGATTCTTGATAAAGACGGGCTCTTCACTGCCGAATGCCCATTTCTCAAGAACAGGATCCTTGCTCGCAGCCTCATCCAGAAGATCTTCGATGAGCGTCTGCTGCTGGATGTTAAACGTAACTACACCGACGCTGTATTTCGAGAGGACGGGATCATGTGCCCTGCTGACGATCTCATTAATAACGGCCTCAGCCTCAACTCTGTTGGTCCTGGTCTTTCCGGAATCAAATGCGCCTTTACAGTCGACCATGGTGACCTTCGACTGTCTGTCATCAGGCGACGGGAAAGTATAAAGTCTTCCGTCATAGAACGATTTATTAGAGAACGTAATAAGGCTCTCATGTCTGCTCCTGTAATGCCATGCAAGGAACATCTCAGGCATCGTAATCGCAAGGCAGTCATCAAGGATACTCTCGAGATCGTCTGTCTCGAAATTATCGTCTCCATCGTCTATCTGTTCAGTAAAGAATGAGGTCGGCGGCATCTGCTTCGGATCGCCTACGATAACTGCCTCCTTGCCTCTTGCGATCACTCCTATCGCCTTACAGGTCGGAAGCTGGCTCGCCTCATCGAAAACAACGATGTCAAACATTCCGCATTTATCAGGATCGAGGAACTGGGCGCAGGACAAAGGGCTCATGAGAACACAGGGACAGAGCTTAAGGATAAGATCTCCGATCTGCGTAAACAGGGTTCTGATCGACACTCCTCTTCCTCCTGCCTTTATCGCATGCTGAAGGATTCCAAGTGCAGAAGACACATGAGCATCCTTAGTCATGTCAGGAAGATTCTTTGCGATCCTTAAGTAGATCTCCTGTCTGGTAAGTTTCTCGAAATCATCATTTACCTTGGAGAGCTCTTTGATCTTATTCTCGAAAACAAGACCGCTGAAAGTCCTTAATATCTCTGAGTTGTCGATTATCAGGGCAATAAGCAGTTTGCTGTATCCCTTGCGGAACGAACTTATGATGCCGTTTCCGTCGACCGTTCCGTTGTCATAAGCTTTAACAAGATTGGATATCTTATAATCTGCGCATCTTGAAGCCATAAGATTGAACTGCATCCTGTCTCTTAAGAAGTCACTGTCATCAGAAAGCGTCTGAACCATCTGTTTCTTTGTCTCAAGAAGATCTGCTGCAGGTTCGAATGCACCATTCTCAAAACCGCATATTGCGCCCAATGCATCAAATGCGTTCTTATAAGCAGCAGCTTTGCTGTTAAATGAATTAACTGCCTCGATCAATAAAGCGTCACCGTTGCCAACAAGCTTTCTGAGAGCTCCGGAAGGATCGTAAGCCGAGAATTCCGCGAATGCCGCATGCGCACTTTCGTTAAGAGCTTCAACCTGCGTGATGTTAAAGCCCGGGAATGCCGCGCCGGGATTATAAAGATCTCCGAGATAACCGCGGACGGAAGCCATATAACTCATAATGGTCTGAACGGCGTTCTTATAATCTGAAAGAAGCCTGAAGTCCTGCTCGAGAGACTCTTTCCGGTTACCCTTAAGATCATATGCCCTGACCTTCTTATAAACGTTGTTTTCAGCCATGCCGCGCATTAAAGAATTCTTAGCCTTGGCTGTCATAAGTTCATTAAGAAGAGAAGCTGCATCAAGATCCAGGAACGCGGGCTGCCAGGATGACAGCAATGATTCACGTTTCGCGAGCGCATCCTTGCAGCTTGCGATCATATCCTTTAATGAAAGATATGCGTTTTCCGTATCATCACAGCAGATAAGTCCTTTCGGAAGATTAAGATTTCTCAGCTTAGCAACGGAAGCACCGCAGGCGCTTAATCCCGCTATCCTGCCAATGGTTCCTGGCTCACCGGAAATCCTGCAGAAGTTAGCGGTAAGGAGCTTATCGAATCCTTCCACGCTTGCATTAAACTCATCGTAGGCTCTGTTAAATCCTTCGACCCGAGAAGGCAGTCTGTTCTTACTGTCCTGCGAATATGCGGACGATCTTACGAACGGAAGTTTTCCGTTAAGGTTGCCTGAAGATGCAACAAGTTCTCCGAGAGATGATTCGATCTCCCTTATCCTCTGCGCATTGATATCATTGATAAATCCTGCATCAAAATCACCGCAATCCGCTGCTGACTGATTAGACGCATAAACATTGATCAGCTCGTAAAGAGACATCCCGCATCCGCGCCTGACATGAAGCTCGTTTGCATATTTGTCGAGCTCTTTTCTCTTAGCCGCGATATCTTCCAATGACTTGTTATAGTCACCGTCGCCCTTGGCATTTATCCTGACTTCACTCGCTATCTTAAGCTGGTCGAGAACGTAACTCTTGCGCACCTTATTTGAATGAAGTTCAAGACAGAACGGCGCAATTCCTATCTTCTCAAGTCTCTTATATACGACATCGAGAGCAGCCTTTTTCTCTGCCGCGAAAAGGACTTTCTTTCCGCTCGCAAGGCAGTTGGCGATTATGGATGTGATGGTCTGTGATTTGCCCGTTCCCGGAGGACCGTGAAGGACAAAGCTTGCCCCTTCACCTGCACGCTTGATCGCAGCAAGCTGCGAAGCGTCGGCAACGATAGGAAGGAAAACGTCTTCTTCAGGAACCTTCCCTGTAGCAGACATATCCTCATAGTCCCACTCGAGCTGACCGTTAATAAGGCTCTTTACGATCTTGTTTTTCGCGATCGAATCCCTGTGGCTGTGCATGTCGTTCCACATAACGAACTGCGAGAATGAGAACAGTCCGAGGACGCAGGCTTCGATCACTTCCCAGCCCTTAAGAACACTGACTGCTTCTTTTACCTGACCGAAAACTTTTTCCACGTCGATTCCGTTGCTGTCCGTAGGAAGATCTTTGCTGAATTCATCAAATTCAATATTGAAATCCTGTCTCAGTTTCTCGGAAACAGTAACATTAAACTGAACGTCTTCATCCCTTCTTCTCATCGTGTATTTGATACCGAACTTCTTAACGAGTTCCACAGGTATCAGAAGGATCGGCGCAAAACAGGGTTCCTTCCTGTCCTTCTCATACCACTTCAGGAAACCGCACGCGAGGAACAGCGTATTGGCACCGTTCTCTTCCATGGATGTCTTGGCACCCCTATAGAGATTCTTGATATTTTTATCAAGAGCCGCCTCTGTCAGAGAAGAGATAAGAATACCTTTCTCATAGTTCTTGTCGATGTATTCTTTGAATTCGGTAATATCCGGAAGATCAACGATCGTGTAATCCTTCGCAGGAACACCCTTGATCTTTTTAGGTTCTACTTTTTTGTCCTGCTCAGGAGTGGCAGCCTCGTCCTTAGGCTGGTCTGACGTTTCTTCTTTTATCGGCTCTGTACTTTCAGGAACGGTCTCTTCAGCAGGCGTAGCCTCTTCCGTCGCATTACCGTCAGAACCTTCTTCTACTTCGGCAGGCTTTACGGCATCAGGGACCTGCTGCTCTTCTTCAGGTTCTTCGGTCTCATCATCTTTTCCGCGTGATTTGATAGTGAAATTCTTTTCCTGGGCTATCAGGTCTTCAATATTTGCGCATCCGGGAACAAAAAGCGGAACACATGAGCCCTTGATCCTCAGATTAAGAAGTGAATTACGGGTACTTAAGTCAAGGAGTTTACGCTCCCACAAGTCAAATTTGACCTTGCTTCGTTCAAGATTGAGTTCACCCATAACCGATGCCTCCTGACAACCTTTTATCAAATAATTATAACTTATTATGGGTCAACTTGCTTAAAAGGATAAGATGCTTTTTTCCTTATAACCTTTGTTTCCGGCTCAAATTTAACGTGAATTATAAATTTGCAAAATAAGGTTAAGATTTGAGGAGAAATCTTAACGCTAAATCATATTTTCGAAAAAGCGTTAACATGCTGACCGGGATCTAATGCACCCGCTACTTTGAATTCAGTCTTTTCCTCAGTTCCTTATAATCAGGCACGATCTCCGCCACCACAGCCCAGAAACGGCTCGAGTGATTGGGTACCAGGAAGTGTGCGAACTCATGGACTACGACATATCTGATCAGTTCCCTGTCCTTCTCGAAAAGACGGTAGCTGAACTTCAGTTCACCTCTTTTGGCGAAGCATTCGCCCCAGAATGACTTGTATTCGCCCAGGGTGATCTTCCTGGGAGGCTGGACGCCTTTTCGCGCGAACAGAGGAAACAACTCGTTGCAATAGTCAACGACCACGCTGCTTAAGC
>JAEEGI010024807.1_pt1 | contig 11671 bp, 10 predicted proteins | sample 8958751 | NCBI WGS metagenome assembly JAEEGI01 (sample SAMN16246545, study PRJNA631951) | gut metagenome | biome: gut microbiome; feature: rumen; material: KS-attached | host: Bos | place: Iran: Karaj | collected 2018-10 | reverse complement strand
GCGCTTCTCCCTGACGTTCTTCCCGCCGGCGCCTGCGCGGGGCGCCTCACCGAAGATGGCGCGCGACTCATCGACCCCACCGGCACGCTGAAGCCCGGCGCGCTCATGGCGCCGCCCGAAGGCGATGCCGGCACCGGAATGGTGGCCACGAACGCCGTGGCCGCACGCACCGGCAACATCTCGGCGGGCACGAGCGTCTTCGCGATGGTCGTTCTCGAGAAGCCGCTCGCAAGCGCGTATCCGGAGATCGACATGGTCACCACGCCTTCGGGGCTTCCCGTGGCGATGGTGCACTGCAACAACTGCACGAGCGACCTCAACGCGTGGGTGGGCCTCTTGGGCGGCGACTTCGACGCGCTCTTCCGCGAGTCGCTCAACGCGGCGCCCGACGCGGGCGGCGTGGTGATGGTGCCGTTCGTGAGCGGCGAGCCGGTGGCGGGCGTCGAGACGGGCGCGCCGCTTGTGGCGCGCACGCCGGGAGCGGAGTTCACACGCGCGAACTTCATGCGTGCGGCCATCTACTCCGCGTTCGCAACGCTCAAGATGGGCATGGACATTCTTGCGCGCGAGAAGTGCGCGCTCGACTCGCTAACCGCGCATGGCGGCATATTCACGACGCCCGGCGTGGCGCAGCAGTATCTCGCCGACGCGCTTGAGACGTCGGTCACGTGCCTTGAGACGGCCGGCGAGGGAGGTCCATGGGGAATGGCGGTTCTCGCGGCGTACGCCGCCGCGCAGGGCGGCGAAGGCGCGCTTGAGGAGTTTCTCGCCAAGCGCGTGTTCAAGGACGCGAAGGGCGTTGCGTGCGCGCCGGCCGAGAAGGGCGTTGCTGGATTCAAGGCGTACATGGAGCGCTTCGCAAAGGCGCTTGAGGCGGAGAAGGCGATATGCTCGATGAACTGAAGAGAAAAGTCTATCGTGCCAACATGCGCCTTGTCGAAGAGGGGCTTGTGGTGCTCACATGGGGGAATGTCTCCGAACGCGATCCCGAGACCGGCTTCTTCGTGATAAAGCCGTCGGGCGTGCCGTACGCATTGCTGAAGCCGCGCGACATGGTGGTGGTGAACATGGAGGGCCACAAGGTGGAGGGCGAATGTCGTCCTTCGTCCGACACGCCCACGCATCTCGCCATCTACCGCGCCTTCGGCAACGTGGGGGGCGTGGTGCACACTCATTCGATCGAGGCGGTCGCATGGGCGCAGGCAGGGCGAGAGATTCCGTGCTACGGCACAACGCATGCGGACCAGTTCCACGGCCCTGTGCCGATCACGCGCGCTCTCACCGAGGACGAGGTGAAGAGCGCGTACGAGCTGAACACGGGCAAGGTGATAGTTGAGCGCTTCGAGGGAAGCGATCCGCTGGAGCGTCCCGGCGCGCTCGTGCCGGGACATGGGCCCTTCACGTGGGGCGCGGACGCCTTCAAGGCTGTTGACAACGCCGTGGCCCTCGAGGCGATGGCGCGCATGGCCCGCCTCACCGAGCAGATCTCCACGCTCGGGCGCGAGAGCGTTCCCAAGCTTCCCGGATATGTGGCGGAGAAGCACTACTCGCGCAAGCATGGTCCCAACGCATACTACGGGCAGAAATGAAAGGCCGCTCTGAAAATCGTCTGAGGGGTGTAAGGATTCTCTACGAGGATCCGCAGATATTCGTCATCGAGAAGGCCGCGGGCGTTCTCTCGCAGGCGCTTCGCAACGTGGACGAGAACAGCGTGGAGGAGGCGCTTGGCGACTATGTGCGCAAGGGGCAGTGGAAGAGCTCGCGTCGCGTGTACCTCGTTCATCGTCTCGACCGCGACACAAGCGGCGTGATGGTGGTGGCGAAGACCGAGGCCGTGCAGCAGTGGTTCCGCGAGCACTGGAACGAGGTGACGACGAAGGTGTACCTCGCGCGCGTTGCGGGAGCGCTCGACGCGGAGAGGGGCGTATTCGAAAGCTACCTCGCCGAGGACGAGAAGTTCTTCGTGAGAAGCGTGAGGGACGGCCATTCGGGCAAGTTCGCGCGCACGGTGTGGCGTGTGGTGGAGCCGCCAGCGGGCGAGCCGCCGTCGACGCTTGTGGAAGTGCTGCTCAAGAGCGGCCGCAAACACCAGATACGCGTGCACTTCGCGGAGGCGGGGCATCCCGTGCTGGGTGACGCGAAGTATGGTCCGAAGCCGCCAAAGCCTCCGCCGCGCGCGAAGGGCGCGCCTGAAGCGAGGCGCCGCAGGCCAGCGCCGCCTCCGCCATTGTGCCTGCATGCCTGGAAGCTCTCGTTCGAGCATCCCGCCACGCACAAGACGCTTTCGTTCGAGGCAGCTCCGCCAAGGTGGGCGAAGCAGGTGGGGCGGGCAGCTCCCTGCCCGCCGCGAACGGGCAAGATGCCCGTTCCTCCAGTTCAAACGGGCAAGAGGCCCGTTCCACAAGTGGTTTTCAAACAGCAAAGGCCGAAGGGCCGTAATCAAGAGGAGAAAAGAAATGACAAACGCAGTTGAAACGGTGACAAACGTGGCAGCGCAAGTGTCCACGCAGGTGACTAATGTGGCCGCTCAGGTGTCCACTCAGGTCACGAGCTCGCTCGGCAAGCAGGTGGCGGAAGGCCGCGCTGTGGTGCAGCAGGGAATGTCATGGGTGACGGAGCATGGCATAACGTTTCTGGTGAACATTCTGATGGCGGCGTTGATACTGCTCATCGGCGGCATTGTGGTGAAGCTGCTGGTGAAGGCGATTGACAAGGCGCTCGGAAAGTCGAAGCGTGTGGACGCCCTGCTGCGCACGTTCCTTTGCAGCGTCGCGTCGAAGACGGGCTGGGCAATTCTCTTCGTGATAGCGCTTGGGCGTATCGGCGTTGACGTGGGGCCGCTCGTCGCAAGCCTCGGCATAACGGGCGTTGTGCTCGGCTTTGCGTTCAAGGAGTCGCTTGGCAGCCTCGCTGCCGGCCTCATGATCGCCCTCAACCATCCCTTCAAGGTGGGCGACTACGTGGTGCTTGGCGGCGTGGAGGGCACTGTCACCGAGCTGAACATGATGGCCACGGTGCTTGCCACGCCGGACAACAAGAAGATCACGGTGCCCAACAGCTCCGTGTGGGGCGGCGCGATCACTAACTTCAGCGCGCTCGGAAGGCGGCGAGTGGATCTTTCTGTGAGCGTGGCGTACGGCACCGATCTCACGAAGGCCGTGAGCGTGGCCCTAGAGGCGCTGCGCACTGTGCCGGGCGTGCTCACGGATCCTGCGCCTGCGGTGGCGGTGGGCGGTCTCGGCGTCTCCGATGTGAGGATCAACGTGCGCCCGTGGTCCACCTGCGCCGACTACTGGGGCGTGTTGTCCGCTGCCTACGTCGCGGTGGTTGAGGCTTATGCGGCGGCGGGCATAGAGATTCCGTACCAGCAGCTCGACGTGCGCATGAAAGAGGCCAAGGCGTAGATTGATGCAATCTGCCATTAGGCCATCCTAGAACGTGCTCAAGGAAAAACAACGAAAGGAAACCGGCTATGCATACACAAATTGATATCTCTCGCAGAACGTTTATGGCGGGCGCAGGCGCCTTTGCCGCAAGCGGAGCCATGACGGGCTTTTCGGCAGTGCCGCAGCGGCGCACCTTCGGTCCGAACGACAAGCTGCACCACGCCTGCATCGGAGTGGGCGGAATGGGATTCCATGACTTCAGCAACTTCCTCTCGCACAAGCGCGTGGAGGTGGTGGCGATATGCGACGTTGACGCGAACAACCTCGCGAGGGCCGCGAAGCTGGCGCCCAAGGCGCGCAAGTACACCGACTGGCGCGAGATGCTGGAGAAGGAGGGCGACGCGATAGATTCCGTGAACGTGACCGTGCCGGACCACCAGCATGCGATCATCTCGCTTACGGCCATGCGGAAGGGCAAGCACGTCTACTGCCAGAAGCCGCTCTGCCACGATGTGGCGGAGTGCCGCGAGGTGGCGCAGGAGGCGGAGCGCTGCCATGTGGTGACGCAGCTCGGCACGCAGCATGCGGCAGGTGGCGGAGACAGGCTGGCGGTGGGCTTCCTTCGCGCGGGGACGATTGGCGCCGTGAAGAAGGTGTATCTCTGCTCTAACCGCACGGGCGCGGAGCATTATCGCCTGGAGGGTCCGCGTCCCGCACAGGGCGCGCTGCCTCCTAGGACGCTCGCCTGGGATCTCTGGCTCGGCACTGCGCCGGTGCGTCCCTTCGCCGAGAGCATATACCATCCTGTGCGCTGGCGCTCGTGGCTTGACTTCGGCACGGGCTGGAGCGGCGACATCGGCTGCCACATCTTCGACGCCGTGTGGAAGGGCATGAACCTCGGCAACGCCGCGCCGAAGACGATCTACGCCAAGGTGCAGGAGAGCTGGAAGAACTCGCCGGAGCGCCGGGCCGACACGTGGCCGCAGTCCAACCACATAACGTGGACGTTCGACGGTGTGCCCGCCTCTGACGGCAAGCCTTTCACTATGGAGTGGTTCGACGGCGAATTCTACCCGCCTGAGGACGGACAGGCTCTCGCGCGCGACGCCGGCCTCAAGGCGTTCCCAGAGGAGGCGGCCATGGTGTTCGGCACCGAGGGTGCGATTCTCATTCCGCACACGAAGGTGCCGTTCCTCCTGCCGAAGGCGAAGTTCGCCTCCGTCAAGATGGAGAAGATGCCGTTCAAGAACCATTACCATGATTTCGCGGACGGTTGCCTCGGCGTTGCCGAGAACGCCTCTCCGTTCCAGAAGACGGGTCCGATGGCCGAGACCATCATCCTTGGCACGGTTGCGCTGCGCTGCCCGGAGGAGACGCTTCGCTGGAACGCCAAGGCCCTTGCGTTCGACGGCAATCCTGCTGCGACCGCGCTTCTGCGCCGTACCTACCGCACGGGCTGGTAAGGCAGTATGCAAGTCAGCAGAATGATCGTCATAACGGGCGCGGGGGCGTACCCCAGGCTCGTGGTTGAAGGGGCGCGCGCTGCCGGCGTTAAGACGTGCGACGTGCTGGCGGTGCGCGGCTCCACCGAGCGCGCCACAATCAGGGCCGCCGACCATGTGCACACGATCGGCATCGGCGAGATCGCGGCGGGGCTGCGCTGGGTCGCGGCGCAGGGATACGACGGATGCGTTTTCGCCGGTCAGATCAATCCGCTTTCGCTCTTCCGCAGCCGCTTCGACGCCGAGACGAAGGCGTGGCTCGCGTCGCTGCCGTTCAAGACTGCCCACACTGTGTACGGCAAGCTCGCGTTCGAGTTCGAGAAGGCCGGAGTCAAGGTGTTTCCCGCCTCCTCGTACATGGAGCGCCATCTGCCCGGCGAGGGCGTGCTGACGGCGCGCGCGCCTGACGAACGCGAGACTGCCGACATACGCCACGGCGCCGAGGTGATGCGCGACATGGGCCGCCACGACGTGGGCCAGACGGTGCTGGTGAAGGACGGTATGGTGCTCGCGGTCGAGGCCTTCGAGGGCACGAATGCGGCGATCAAGCGCGGTGGCCGTCTGGGCGGCAAGGGGGCGGTGCTCGTGAAGGGCGCGCGCGAGGGCCACGACATGCGCTTCGACATTCCCGTGGTGGGGCTCAAGACGCTCAAGGTGATGAAGAAGGCCGGCGTGAGCGCGCTCGCATTCCAGGCGCAGAGGCTGATGCTGCTCGACAGAGAAGAGGTGATCGCCTTCGCGAACCGCCACGGCATCGCCATCGTTGGCTTCGCCACCGACCTCCCGCCCGCACCAACGCGTCCGTAGCGGCGTGCGGGGCTATGCGCCGAGGCTGCGCAGCCAGGAGAGCTCGCGGCGGCGCATGGCGAGGTAGCCGCGCTCCGAATGGTCATCGGCGCCGGAAAGATGGTCCATGCCATGGGCGATGTAGAGCAGGAGCTCCTTGGCAGGCGACCAGCCGCGCCGGGAAGGGGCGGCGCGAAGCGCCTGGTCTGTGTTTACGAAGAGCTCGCCGAAGAGGCCTGGTGGCTCGGGCGGGATTGCGTCGTACGCCTGTGTGATGACGTCGGTGGCGCCTGTAACGCCCATGATCGCGCGGTGCATAGCGTCCGACGCTTCGTCGCGCACAAGATGCACCGTCACTTCGTGCCATACGCCGTCCACGCGCGCGCGGGAGCGTTCGGCGAAGAACGCCGCCGCCGCCTTGACCTCCGCGCGCGTGACGCCTAGCGCAGGCGGAACTGACCCCGTCAACGCGATGCGCGCGCATCCATTGCGCCTGATGTTCTTCCTTGAAGCCATGGGCGTAGTTTACCACATTCCGCGTCCGCCGTAAACTATGCAGAACAATCCGGCGAAATTATGGTACAATATTGCACGCGCTGTGCAAGGTGGATAGATGGAACTGGAAGAGGCATACAATCTGATCGAAAAGGCGGTGGCGGCCGGGAGGCCCGCCAACGGCTATCTTGTGGTCGGCGCTCTGCGCGGCATGGCCGGCGAGCTGGCCGAGCGGGTGCTGCGACTTCTCTTCGGCGAAGGCGACCTGCGCGCGCATCCCGACGTTCACCGCCTCGCTCCCGAGAAGAAGAGCCGCATCATTTCCGTGGACGCGGTGCGCACGCGGCTGGTGGATCCCGTTGGCGCCACCGCGTTCAAGGGCGGCTGGAAGGCCGGCGTGATCTACGGCGCCGACAGGCTCAAGGCCGAGGGCGCCAACGCGTTCCTGAAGACGCTCGAGGAGCCGCCGCCAAAGACGCTCTTTCTGCTGCTCACCGACCAGCCCGAGCAGCTGCTGCCCACGATAGTTTCGCGTTGCCAGCGAATCGACCTTGCGGATGCGCAGTCGCAGGCCCTCGCCGAGCCGTATCGAACCGAGGTGCTGGACGTCCTCGCGAGCGACCGCCTGGTTACCGCAACGGCCAAGGCCGCCGCTGCCGGGCGACTCAACGCAGTGCTGGAGAGGCTGAAGCAGGTTGCCGCAGACGAGGTGGAGGCGGAGGTGGACGTGGCGGACGAAGGTCCGGGCGAGGAGACGGGGAAGGACGCCTTCAGCGCCCTAGTCGAGTCGCGCTACAAGGAATACCGCGCCGACTTCATCGCCACTCTGATGGGCTGGTTCCGCGACCTGATGGCGCTGGTGGCGTATCCGCCGTCACATTCCGCCTATGACGACGGCGAGCGTGGCGCGCCGCTCGTGAACGAGGCTAGAAGGGGCGTTCTCGAGACGCGCGCGGCAAATCTCTCACTCGCGTTCGCGCTCCGCAACGTGGAGGCGGTGGAGGAGTTCGCCACGTCTCTTTCAAGGAACATCCAGGAGCTGCCGCTTCTGATGTTCCTCATGGACCGTCTTCGCTACGGCGTGAAGGAGGAGCGATGACGGGCGACGAGACCATGGTGGCGCAGGTGGTGATGCCCGAGAAGGGGGTGTTCCTTGTGCGATGCGTGTGCGAGGGCCCGCCGCCCGGCGCGCAGGCCCTTGTGACGCTCGACTACGGGGCGGACATCGGCCTTGTGACGGCGTGTGAGGAATACGATCCAGAAAAGCACGGTTCGCGTGTGCCAGGCTTCCAGCTGCTGCGCCTCAAGAACGACGGCGACGACGCGCAGATTGCCGACAACGAGAGGCTTTCGCTCGAGATGCGCAACGCGTTCGCGAATGCGGCCCAGGCGCGCGCGCCGGATCTGCGGGTGCCGTACGCGCGTCTCTCGTACGGGCGGACGCGCCTTTTCCTGCGTTATGTGACGAGCGTGCAGAAGCCGGACCTCTCGCAGGCGGTGGCGGAGCTGAGAAGGCGCTACGGCGTCTCGGTCAACGCGTGGCAGATGGGTCCGCGCGACGAGGTGAGCGTGATGGGCGGCATAGGGCCGTGCGGAAGGCCATGCTGCTGCGCCACATGGCAGACGCGCTATCCGGCGCATCTAACAGCAGAGCGCTTCCGCGGCGAGAACCCCGGCGCTCTCAACGGAACTTGCGGGCGCTTCAAGTGCTGCCTCGCATTCGAGAGACGATGAACGCCCGCAGGCGGGCAAGGGAAAGGCCATCAGAGGATGAAGAAGATACTGCTTCTCAACGGACCAAGCCTAGGGCTCCTTGGAACGCGCGAGCCCGCGATATACGGGCGCACCACGCTCGCGGAGATCGTGGCGATGGTTAAGGATGCGGCCGCGGCGCGCGGCGCTGAGGTGACGGCCATCCAGAGCGACGTGGAGGGCGAGCTCGCGGCTGCGATTCTCGGCGCTCGCGGCGCATACGACGGCATCATACTCAATCCGGCCGCGTACACCCACGAGTCGGTGGCGCTTCACGACGCGATCGCGGCCAGCGAAGTGCCCACCGTCGAGGTGCATCTTTCGAACGTCTATGCGCGCGAGGGATATCGCCACGAGTCGCTTACGGCGCCCTCGTGCGTGGGCCAGATATGCGGGTTCGGTCCGAAGGGATACCTGCTCGCGCTGGAGGCGCTTCTAGGCTGACGATGAGCGCGGAGTTCGACGAATACTTCATGCGCATGGCGCTGCGCGAGGCCGAGAAGGCCGCCGCCGCTGGCGAGGTGCCGGCAGGGTGCGTGATCGTTGAGGAGCCGGAAGACGAGGCGATGCCCCCAGCCGCGGCGCGCGTTCTCGCTCGCGCGCACAACCAGTCGGAAGGGCTAGTGGACGCAACGGCTCACGCGGAGATGCTGGCTCTTTCCGCAGCCTTCTCCGCGCGGGGCAACTGGCGCCTGTCCGGCACGCGTCTCTACGTCACCAAGGAGCCCTGCCCCATGTGCGCAGGGGCGATCGTGCTCGCGCGCGTGGGCACCGTGGTGTGGGGAGTCTCCGACCCGAAGCGTGGCGGCGTCACGGTGTTCGACATCTTCTCGCATCCTGGAATCAACCATCATCCCGCCGTCGTCGCGGGCGTTCTCGAAGAACCGTGCCGCGCGGTGCTTGTGGAGTTCTTCCGTCGCCGCCGGGCCGATGCAGGTTGACCCCCCGGATCCTTTCTCTTATGCCATCCGGCCAGTTGCGCCGCAACAATGCAAGTTGATTCCAGGGCGTATTTTTGGTATCATCTGTCGTGGATAAACTAGGAACCGCGACATGAACAGCATCAACTTCCCTTTCAGGCCGTTTGCCATGCGCACGGCTGCAGTGTTTTTTGTCCTGTGCACATGCTTTGGATGCAGTAGGCAGAGCGACGTCAAGCCTGCGCCCAGGACGCAGGAGGCCAGGGCTGTTGACGAGCTGCAGGCGGCGATCGACTCTGCGCCGCCGAAGAATGCGGCGGCCCCCGCCGCGGCATCCGCGACGAACGCCGCTCCCGCCGTTCAGGAGGCGCCGGCGGACACGAAGGAGAAGGCGAAGCCGAAGCCCAAGCCGGAGCCGATGGCGAGCGGGCTCAAGCCGCGCGAATATGGCTTCGACGTGGTGTTCTCCTGCATGCCCGATCTGGCGTCGCTTGCGGACCACGTAAAGGTTGAACCTTCCGCTGGCCCTCTCACGATTGGCTACACCAGCTGGAACTGCAGCTGTTCCTTCAGGGGTGCATTCAAGCCGCGCACTTCGTACACTGTGACGGTGCTCGCGGGAACGCCAATGGCCGACGGGCGGAAGACCGCGAAGGATTTCCGGCGCACGTTCAACACCGGCGACAGGCAGAGGAAGATCTCGTTCGCCGCCGAAGGGCGATATCTCCCCGCCATCGGCGGTAGAGCGATCGCCGTCAAGACGATGAACGTGACGAACCTCCTGTGCGAGACGCGTCCCGTGCCGCTGAAGAACATCGTTCAGCTGATGGCGCGCGAGGCATTGTGCTACGACAACTTCTACGGCGGCGGCGGAGATTCCAGCGACGCCGCAGAGCTTGCCGGCGACCCTGTGAAGAAGACTGTGCGCGTGAAGACTGCGCTGAACGAGGAGGTGGTTACCGAGCTTCCCGTGAGGGATGGCGACGGCAAGGCCGAGAACGGAGTGTACCTTGTGAGCGTGTGCGCGAAGAAGACCGGCGCGAAGACCGACGAAGGCGAGGGCCCGCGCTCGTGGAGGCTCGTGTGCGTGACGGACATAGGCCTTTCCGTACGCCAGTCGACTGGCGGAATAAGCGTGTGGGCGACGTCGCTTTCAAGCGGGCGTCCGGTCGAGGGCCTGCGCGCGGTGGTGTATGGTTCTAACGGAATCGCACAGGCCGAAGGTCTAACCGATGCAGACGGTTGGTGCATGTGCGAGCTTCCGAAGGGGAAGGATCCGTTTGCGGTGGTCGTGTCGAAGATCGACGAGACAGACGCTGCATTCCTGGCGTTGCGCGGAAGCGTGGAGGAGCCTGACACCGGATTCGTCCGCAGCTTTGTGCCGGAGAAGGGAAGCGAGGCGTATGTGTGGACCGACCGCGGCATATACCGCCACGGCGAGCCGATTCTCGTGCACGCGATCCTGCGCGACGGGAAGGGCAACGCGCCGCGTCCATTCCCCGTTGAAATACGCCTTCTGAACCCCGAAGGCGAGGTGACGATCAAGCGCACGCAGGTGAGCGACGCGATGGGCGTTGTGGCGCGAAGCGACTTTTCGGTGGCGCAGGACCAGCCGAGCGGATGGTGGACAATCGACGTGTACACGCCTGGCGACGAAGGTACGCTGCTTGGATCGGAGCGGATCAAGGTGGAGGAGTTCGTGCCGCCGCAGATACGCGTGAAGGTGACTCCGCCGGCCGAGGGAACGCAGGCCGGAACCAACCTGATGTTCACGGTGGCCGCGGAGCATCTCTTCGGCGGCCCGGCGAAGGGACTCCCGGCGGAGGCGGCGGTGATGTTCGAGGATGAGCCGTTCGCGCCGCGCGGCTGGGAGGCGTTCCGCTTCGGCGACGAGACGAGGCGCCTTGCGCCGAACTTCAAGACGCTTGACAACACGAGGCTCGACGCAGAGGGGAAGACGACTTTCTCGGCGGAGTTCCCGAAGAAGATGCGTCCCCGCGCCGCCGTGAAGATGACGATGCAGGGAAGCGTGTTCGAGAGCGGCGGTAGGCCCGCCTCGGCGCGCGCCTCCACGATTGTGCATGCATATCCGCACTACATCGGCGTGGCGCTGCCGAACACGCTGAAGGCCGGGGCCGAGAAGCGCAGGTGCCGTGTGGTGGTGGTCAATCCCGACGGCTCGCCATGCCGCGGCGAACGCCGCCTCACGGCGCGCTTCGAGCGCGTGGAGACGGTGTATGGCCTTAAGAGGAGCGGGGATTCATGGGAATGGCGGTCTGACAAGGTGCGCATCCCGCTTGGCGACGAGGTTGAGGTGTTGGTGGCGCAGTCCGGCCTGGGCATGCTCGAGTTGCCGGCGCCGTCCTGCGGCGACTACGCCGTGACTCTGCGCGAGCAGGGAGCGGATGTGACGTTCTCCGCATCCTACTGGGCGGGCGGCGAGGGAGACGCCGCCGTGCGTGCGCCGCTCGAGAATCCTTCGCGCGTCTCGCTCAAGGCGGACAAGGCCGTCTATCATCCCGGGGAGCGTCCGCGGATCACCGTGAAGGCGCCTTTCGCCGGTTCGGCATTGCTCACGGTGATGCGCGACAAGACTGTGTATTCGCAGGTTCTCTCGCTCACCAACGTCACATGCGAGATAGAGCTGGAGAGCGTGGATGCCGCGTGGGCGCCAGGCGTGGACGTGGCGCTGAGCGTGGTGCAGGCGGTGAAGCCGGGCCAACGGCAGGTGGCCAACCGCGCGCTTGGCCGCATTGCGATCAAGTGCGCCACGCCCGACAGCTCCATCGACGTGCATGTGAAGGCCAATGTCGAATGCGCGCCGACGGGC
>JAEEGI010024804.1_pt1 | contig 11672 bp, 6 predicted proteins | sample 8958751 | NCBI WGS metagenome assembly JAEEGI01 (sample SAMN16246545, study PRJNA631951) | gut metagenome | biome: gut microbiome; feature: rumen; material: KS-attached | host: Bos | place: Iran: Karaj | collected 2018-10 | reverse complement strand
TGGTAACGCTCGTTACCACGGGAAGGAGCATACCCCATCAACAACTGGTTGTCTTCACCCTCACCAATCACGTTGTTGCGACAATACGTGAGAATGAAATAGTCCAAATAGGCAAATGACAAATTAGTGCTCTTGCTGGAGCAATCCAGATAGGGCTCAAATTGTCCGTGCTCGGCAGGATGCGAGAGTTTGAGGAAGCCGTAAGGCGAAGCAACATTGTAAAAAGCATCTTTTGACGGCTTATAGATGCGCGATAAGCCGGCGGAATAAGATGTGGTGTCGGTTGCCCCGCCACTATGGAGAACGGCTTTGGCAAATGAAACCGTATCGGCATTAGCCGCAATCGACGTTGTCACCACAATGGTACTATCGGCAATGCCTGGCATATCATAGTCAAACAGGTAGGCACCCTCGGTGATATCTTCTCCCAACATTTCCTTACCCGAGGAACTGTAGGTTGACAACTCCTTCTCATGATAGAAAAAGTTGAAGCAGTAGGGTGTGTTCACATAATTGGTGATTGACAAGGGGTTCTTTTTATTCACTTGCTGTTCGGGGGTGGATTCTTCGGTGAGGAAGTAGCAGCCCACTTGGGAATAAGGGTTAAACGCACGCTGGAAACGCGGCGTGCTGCCAGAACCAGTCAAGGTGTACTTGATAGGGCCATTGCCGTAGAAACAGATTTTATCATTGAAACGCTTCACACGCACGGGCACCAGATCGTCGATGGCACTACCATTGAGGTTCTCACTGATGCCAAATCCACCATGACCATAAAGTCTCACCTGCGAGGGGTTGTTGAAACCCATAGCACGCATTCCGTCGTAGGTAATCTCATAGACACCATTCTCGGGGATAGTGATTTTCACCCATTTGCCCGTTGCCAACTTGGACTGTGTGGCATATTTAGAGACGTCAAACGCAGCAGCGTTGCCCACACAAAGCAACGTCACCAAAGCGACACAAACAAGTTTTAAAAAGGTCTTATAGCCCATATTCCTTTGTTTTATTATCATTCTACGCAATTGAGAGTTCACTCACCTTCTGTGACTAAATGCACAGAACCCCACACCACAAAGCATGGTGTGGACATTGGAGCACTCTATTTATATTTATATTCATATAACGCAATAACAGGGTATTTATTACCCTGTCACGGGTAAAAGTAACCAAAAATCTCCCGCAGCTTGAGCCAACGGGCAACTCCTTCAGGAAAATCTATCGCGCGGAGGCTCACAATAAACATAAAGAGCTCCCGCGCGACTGATTATACCAATCTGCACCGTTTACTTGACCGAGGCCTTGAGCGGTGTCTTGACAGGGTCAAGGACGATGAGTTTGCTGATAGGAGTGCCACCATAGTTGACACCATTGTTATAGGTGCCGAAGTAGCGGTACAGACCAGCGGGCACACTGTTGCCGTCCATGTCTTTCATATCCCATGTCACGGGGAAGCTGTTGGCGTTAGTCATCCACACAACTTGACCTGTTGCATCGGTCACACGGATAGTCATTTCGGGTGCCAGATTCATGCTGCTCTCCAGGTCGAAGACCACTTCCTCGTTATTGTAAGCAGGCCACTTGTCGGCTACAAGCGTTGCCATACCGCCCTGACCCACCATGAAAGTGATGGTTTGGGTTGCTGAATTGCCCATCACGTCATAAACGGTGAAGGTGAGCGTGTGCAAGCCCTCAGTCAAGTTGTTCAAGGGATACTCGATGTTGGCGACTTTACCAGCGTCGCTGGTGGTCACATAGCATGCCACGTCGGCATAAGAAGGCTTGCCACCATCCAGCACAAGCGTCATGCAGTTGTCAATGGAACTGGACTGGATGTTGATACCCTCATTGTCGGTTGCAGTAATATAGAGCATGGCTTCGGTCGAAGCTATTGCGCCATTGGTGAAAGTTGTCTCATCGTTAATGAACATGCTGGTCACCACGGGTGCCTGATCATCGATGATCGCTAGCGCCTCGTCAAAGGGCAACATGGTGATCTGCTTGGTGAAACCATTCACCATGCGGTCGGAATTGTCCTTGTGGGCATAAACGCGCAGGAGCACTCTCTCGTTCACGGCACGGGGATCGTTGGGAACGACCATTTGGCCCTGGAACACACCGTTCACTACTCTACCACTCACCTCAGCCAGCTTGGCGCGGTTGAAGTAGATGTCGCGATCAACTGTCTCGCCATTGACGGTCTTAGTGAGGGACGTGAAGTAAAGTTCTTTGTCATACAGTGTGGCAGTGGCATCGCCATTGAAAGTGTTGTCCGGGTTGCCTTCCTCGTCAACCACCTGAGCCTCGATGTCAAACTTCATCAAGGGGGCGATTTCGGCGATTGCCGTGGAATCGGTCATGTCGGTGGTGTTCACCCTTGTGATATTGAACAGTGAGATGGGATAGTTGATCTTGATGGCGGGGTCACCCAGCAGGAAAAACTTCATCTTGTTGTTTTCAGTTCCCGAGAAGGCATTCTTGGAATACATGTAGGCTTCTCCCAGAGTGGGCATTACGCCATTGGCATCATAGCTGAACATGCCTTCGATGAAGTAACTATTGATTTTGTCATTACCACCGGCATAGCACAGGCGGGATGTTGTGAGCAGGGCGATAGCACCACCATCACGCTTGTGGAACATCAGTTCGCCAATACCGCGGGTGTCACCATCAAAGCGAGCTGCGTTACAGCAAGCGGTGGAGAAGATGGGGAAACGCCTGTAGGACGTGCTGGCCACATCACTATTCACCCACATAAAGTTACGCTTGGTAAAGGCGACCGCACCGGCATGGCCCACATAGGTAGCAAAGTAGGCGCCACTCTTGAGGTCACGCTTCATCAGTTCCTTGGCAGTGGTGGCCGTCTTACTATCCACTGCAATAGTTGGTTGTGTGGCGGAACGGGGATACTGGGAATTGTGCACCGTGTTGACGTGCATTCCCGTGTGGAGTTCATTGTCAATTTGGAGTTTGTAGCCCTCACCCTGGAACATATACAATCCCTCGTCAGGCGAGTCACTGGTCACCAGATTGTTGTTGCGCCAAACGCCGTAGTCGGGGGTAGCATAGTACTCGATGAGCTTATCCACGTCGCTGCGGGCCTCTTCCAGATTACTACAGGTAATGCGACCCACACCGATGTTCATCTTCTCGGAAGCCATGTTGGTTCCACTGTTGTCCTGCAAATAGGCAAAGAAGTCATCGGTCGAGAAGGAGAAGTCCCCATAGTTGCTGTTATCACTCTGATAAGTGAGCAGGTAGCCCTCGCGTTCACCCATGAGCTGACGGTTGTCAATAGTACCAGTACCGAAGAGGAGCAAGTTCTTGAATTTCGACGGATCGCGGTCGTAGAACATCTTGCACAACAGGCGGTAGGCCATCGCGTCACGTGTTCCGCTAGAGAACTCGTTGAACACCTGGTCCTGGTCCACCACTACCACGTCAATACCGTCAACCGTGCGGTGCAACTGGGCCACGCGCTCGGCCTGCTCGTGGTACGTTTTGTCGGTAATGATAAGCAGATCGGGCGTCGGCATAGCGTGGATATTCTGATTAGCCACAGGCTCAAAGGAAGAAATCTTCTTCAAGGTAGCTGAGGGATCGAAAGCCACAAAAAGCGCATAGTTGGAAGCCGTCGAGAAGAAGGAATAGCCTTGTCCACTCTCGTCGTCATATTCATTAAGTGTGACTTCCTGTGGGGTATTGTTGTTATTGGCGTCGATAGACCAAACCACCGTATTCTCGGGTGCTCCAGGCAGCTGGAAGCGCTCGTTTCCGCGTGAGGGAGCATAACCCATCAGGATCTGGTTATCCTCATCAGCACGAATGATGTTGTTACGTTGATAGGTCAGAATGAAGTAGTCCAAACGAGCAAACGAGACGGAAATATCATTGTCGGTCGAAGTGAGCAGAGGCTCGAATTGTCCAGTCTCAGAAGGATGCGAGAGTTGGATGAAACCATAGGGCGACGCGTAGTTGTAATACACATCCTCGTTGGACGGCACATAGATGCGCGATGAGCTGGTGGTATAAACCGTGGTGTCGGTACCGCCATCGCTATGAATGACCGCATTGGCATAGGAAATCCTATTGGCACTGGCTGCAATCACTGTATTTACCACAAGGATGCTATCAACAAGATCGGGCAGATAATAATCGACGAGCACGCCACCACCAGTGAAATCCTCACCCAGCAGTTCCTTACCCGTATTGCTGGCCGATGCCAACTCCTTCTCATACCAGAAATAACTGAGGCATGTGGGGGTGTTAATATAATTGGATACTGTCACCACTGGTTTCTTGGGCACCTGGAGCTCGGAGGAAGACTCCTCGGTGAGGAAGTAACAGCCCACCTGCGAATAGGGGTTGAACTCACGCTGGTAATGCGGTGTGCCAGTATAACCCGTCATCGTGAAGTTGATGGGGCCCTTGCCGTAGAAAACCATCTTGTCGTTGGCACGCATCACACTGACAGGGGTCAAATCATCGACAGCCCTGCCATTGAGGTATTCACTGATGCGGAAACCGCCGTTACCATAGAGCCTCACCTGTTCAGGATTGTTGAAGCCCATGTCACGCAACTCGTCGTAGGTAATCTCGTAAACGCCACTCTCAGGAATTGAGATTTTTACCCACTTTCCCGTAGCCAGCTTGGACTGGGTGGCATAATTTGAAACGTTGAATGCATTGGCATAACCGGCACACAAGAGAGCCACTAATGCCACACAAGCGAATCTGGAAATTATCAATTTACGCATATCTTTATGATTTAGTTATTTTCAACTATTCTATTCTGTTCATCTCAAATTGCGTCTATAGCCTCACTTTCACATCAAGCACCTGCATTGAGCCAATGCTGGCAGTGAGTTTGTCGCCAGGAGCCAGCACATGTTCCGCACCAGCATCTCCCGTCACCAGCAGGTCGCCCATCTTGATGCTGCATCGTGTACTGCAAGATGCAATCAGGTCATCGAGCGAGTGGTGCATATCGGCCAGACAATAGGCCGATATGGTATTGTCCCCCACCCTGGTCTCGACCACGGTGTGAAGCGGGTCGTCAACGGTTGAAATCAACACCCAGTCGCCAACGATAGCAGCACCGTCGAAGGAGCGGTCCAACCCGTTGAGGCGGTCGTCGTCACCATCCACAGCCCGCAGCGTGAAGCCAGCGGTAAAAGCATCCCAATAGCGGTGGGCAAACTTGGGAGCGACGCACTTGCCGAGGCGTGACATGCGAACGATGATCGTGGGCACTGCCACGAAGGAAACTGCGAAGTCGGGCACAAAGAAGGGCCGTCCAGTGTAAAGGATCGATGAATCAGCCATAAGGTAGGACTGCAGAGGTTCTTCCCCAGCGCCGTAATTACCTGTAAAGCCTATCACCTTCATGCTCCGTCGTTTCCTATATCGTCGTGTTAAATGCTCAATTATTCGTGCCCGTGCATCCTGTTGTAGATGATGGCCAGGTGGGCATAAATTGACGTGTTGGCAATAATCACGTCCTCGGGTGCCTTGATGCGGTAGGGGGTAAAATTCCACAATGCCGTCATGCCGCTGGCAATCGCCAGTGAAGCGGCCTCCTGAGCGTGATCAACGGGCACCGTGAGGATGGCAATCGACACCTTGTGCTCACGTTGCCACGACGCCAACTCGCTGATGTCATAGACGGGCACACCGCCTATCTCCTTACCGATCACATCGGTTCGCACATCAAAGCCTGCCACAATGTTGAGGCCATAGTTCTCCAGACCATGATCCTGCATGAGAGCGGTGCCCAGGCTACCTGTTCCAATCACCACCGCATCGTGGTGCTTGTTGAATCCCAGAAAGTCCTCCAACTCGGTTACGAGGCTGCTCACCTCGTAGCCAATGCGGGTCTTTCCCCTGATATTGAGAAAAGACAAATCCTTAGCAATCTGTGAAGACTGCACATTCAGCTCCTTGGAAATCTGCGTCGAGGAAACGTATTCCACGTGCAGATTGTCCAGCATACGGACATAGGACAAGTACCAAGGCAACCTCCTGATAGTTGGTTCAGGAAGAATCGTCCGGTTCTCGTTATTTCTGGTCATACTCATCGAATATTGATGCAATTAACCTACAAAATTACCTTATTTTTTTAAACGCCAAGCAATTTGTGACGCTATTTATTGGAAATTAGGAGCATTTTAACATATCTTATGCCTTGACCAAGCACAAAACAAGGGTGTGCCAAAACTCTGCTTTTGCTTTTATCGCCCCATCGGGCGAGAGTTTTGACACACCCTCGATATAAAGTCGAGATGGAATGGCTGGCGTTACTCGCCAGTGACGGCGAGTTTCTTGGCTTTGGTAGCCTCCTTGATACCGTCGGTAGAAATAGTGGCACGATAGACGTAGATGCCTCGCGGCACACGGCGACCACCCACATCGGTCAGATCCCAGGTCACGGGAATAGACGTGTACATATCACTACGGCCCGCCTGAGTGGTGCTCCACACCCTGTGGCCCATGAGGTCATAGACCTCGATGGTGACGCTGACCACGGCATCGGGACGATTGTGCTTGACGTAGAACGATGTCTCGACGCTTGCAGGATTAGCAGCACAATAGACATCGGCAATCTCGGGCGCAAGACCCTTGACGACGTTGAAGGTGATGGTCTTCTCGCTCACGTTGTTGTAAACGTCCCACACGCGCAGGCGCAGATTGTGCAGACCGGGCGTGAGATCATTCAACTGGTAGCTGATGCTACCCAGCGTTCCCTGTTCGGCAAACATGGGCGTATAGAAGCTGGCAATGTCGTTGTAGCCAGTAATCTCATCGAGGGTCAAGGTCATGCTGTGACCAATACCTGCCGAAGAGAAATTCACGCCACTCTCATCGGCCACGGTAGCCAGGAACAGGGGTGACTCGTTGACCTCGCTGCCATCGATAAAATGCTCGTCGTTGAGGCCCATCGTGATGATGCGGGGCCCGATGGTGTCGGTCACCACCTCATCGTTATAGCCATAGATGTAGAAATCGCTGTTAGAGCCCTTGGCCTCCTGTGCGTTGTGGGTGTCGTAAGCATACAGGCTGATGAGCGATGGGCGGTAGTTGTCGTACTCATTATCAACCTCGCTGGGGATAATGACCTTCACATTGAAGCGACCGCCGCTCACGGTATCCACATTGAGGGCAAGACGGTTGGGACGGTCCTCGTAGGTCACCTTTACACCTTCTTGAGGCTCTTTTGGGTTACTAAAATAACCATGGGTAGTGATTGACTGCAACGGGCCAAACAGCGTCGAAACGATATTACCATTGAAGTTATCAACGGGATTTCCATCCAGGCCCAAGATCTTGCCACTGAACTCTACCGTCTCACGCGCCTTGAACACTGGCATATTGTCGGGATCGACTGGTTTGCCATTGATAGTCTCCACTTCGGCCGTATATGGGGCGTAGGCCAATCTCATGGCTGGGTCACCATAGAGAAAGAAACGTCTCTTGTTGTCGTCTGATGACCTGGTATCATTTTTAGCCATTCGCAGCATGTCACCGATGCGACGCTGCAGACCTTTCTCATCACGTGAAAACACATAATTTGCCAACGAATTGCTTAATGGACCATTACCATTGATGAGTGCCAAACGAGGCGGGCATATCACTGCGATGGCGCCACCATTAGCATTGCCATAGATGAGTTCACCCGACGAGGTGATGGTATTGTCAAACCGCAGAAACTCGCAAGTAGCGGCATACAGCACCGGCAGGCGTTTGTAGAACAGGCTGGACTCCACGTCGGAACGTTTGAGCAAGCCCTCGCCTGTCCAGTTTTGGGTACTGGCGTGACCGACGTAGTTCCACCAAAGGGTACCCTCGGATAATGTGGTGAACATCTTGGCACGGGCATCAGGATAGGTACGGGCACCACCCTCGCTCACAGCATCAAAGGCGTCAATGAAAACATAGCTGCGCACTACATCTTCTCCACCCTTGTCGTTCATTATCGAATCCATCGACAAGGACTGGGTCATGTGCACACCTTTATTCTCATCGTCGGCGACAAACATGATCTGGTTTTTCCATGCGCCATAAATGGGCTTGGTCACATACTTGACCAGCTTGTTGACAACCGTACGTGCTTCGTTCACGCTCCTTGCAAGCATACGTCCCACCGAAATGTCCATCTTGTCATTATGGTCCATCGCGCTCTCGTCACTCAAGATGCCAAAGTAGTCATCGCTCGTGTAGGAGCCATCCTCGTTCATGCTATTGGAGCTTTGCCAAGTGAGCAAACTCGGGAAATTGAGAATGCCTGCATCGGTGCCCACGAGGCGGTTGTCATAGCTACCGCCACCAAAGAGCAGCAGATAACCCAACTTGTGGCCGTCCTCAGAGAGGCCGCGGTCATAGAACATCTTGCACAAACGACGATAAGCCATCGCATCATGGGTGCCACTGGAGAACTCATTGAACACTTTCTCGTGATCAAGCACAAGGACGCGGAAACCATCGACCTGCTCATGCAAGGCAGCAACGCGGCGTGCCTGTTCCATATAGGCACTCGGGGCAAGGATAATCATGTCGGGGGTGGGCTCGGCATGTATATTCTGGTTGGAAATCTCACCAATGAGTTCAGGATGAGAATAAGAGCCCGACTCATCAAACGCCACAAATTCACGTCGTCCACTGATGGCAGGGGTGAACGTAAGCGTCCCATCGCCAGAGGTGGCATTCATCGCCAGCGGGGCAAAGGGTGCCGTCACGTCCCAAACATGCGTGGCGCTGCCACAACCGCTCAAGCGGTAACTGGCTGATGATAGTGCATCGTTCAAGCCGAAAACAAGACTGCCATTGCGCAATGCCAGATTGCGCTCAAAGTTGACCGTAATATAATCCAAGCGGGCCAAATAGACCGTTCCTCCACAGGAGTAATTGATAGACACATTGAGGTCTGATGCAGATTCTGGCCTGAACTTCTTGTTGATGCGATTGTAGATATAATGGATATGCGATGAAGTGCCTGCAGGCTCAATAAAATCGCCATTGGACACTGGCAACGGCTCACCATTGCAACTGAATGAGATGGTACTCCCATCATTGGGGGCATTGGCACCAAAGCCCGTGACAATCGTGACATCGGAATTGCCCACCCAGCCTTCAAGGTCAAACTTGAAGGTCTGAGCCCTGTTACTAACGAAGCTCTCACCCAAAAACATACGTCCCGTTTCACCAGGATTGATGATTTCCTGTTCATGGTACTGGCGGTCGATGTAGGTAGTCAACACCTCTCCCGTGGGTGTGTTGGTAGCCTTTGTAATCTCAATATCGTTGAAGCGGCTGTCGTTAGTAACCAAATAGGAGCCAGAGATGGCATATTGATGCTGCACCTGTAACTGCTGAATGGTGCCATAACGTCTCCACGTCGTGGGACCCTGGGCATAAAACAAGATGCGGTCTCCAGCGCGGACAATAGGCATCTGGGGCAAGTCGTCGGCATAGTTGTCATCCAACATGGTCTCGCTCAACGGGGCACCACCATAGCCAAACACATGAATGGCTGACAAGTCGGAGCCAAGGCCCCAACTGCGGATGTCGTCGGCTGTAATCTGATAGATACCGCTTTCCTTGACACATATTTTGACCCACTTGCCAGTGGCAAGCTTGCTCGTCTCGGCATAGTAGCTCTTGTCCAGCGCATACATGTTGGCGGCACAACAGGCCAATACCAGAAGGGATACGGCCAATCGGACGAAATATTTCATCATCTTTTTCATCGTTATATGTTTATACCCTATTAACGATTAATGCGCCGTTTTATTGCACCAGCTACGGGTTTAGTCAGAAGCAGGAATAGCGATCGTGATGTAATGCCCTTCTAAAGGGCGGGTGGTCATATGGTATCGATTGCTGCCGCAATGGGCAAGGAATGTGGTCTCGTCAACATGTGGGGTGAACGGTTCCAAGCGGATGCCTTCGGTCCAGTCGATGGCACTGTTGCGCTCGGCCTTGATGACGGCCTCCTTGGCGGTCCAGGCAATGACGTGGGCGGCAAGGTCATCGGGTTTGATAAATTGCTGTTCACTGGCATTGAGGAACTTATTGCGAACCCGCAGCACCTGCTGGCGGTCAAGCCGTTCAGCGTCAAGCCCAATGACACTGTCATCGTTGAGTGCCACAGCGACCAAATGCATCGTGTGGGAGATGCTGAGGTTCACCTTCTCGCCCTCAATAAGGGGGGCTCCCTGCTGATCATGCGACAGCGTCACCGGATGTCCAAATGCTTGACACAGCAACAACCGCTCGGCCGCCTTTTCACGCTGCCGCTTAACCGGTTGATCGAGCAAATCATTACAAGGGACACCCTGCTGCTGACACAATGCCAGCAACTGCTGCGCGTCTTCTTCCAGTCGCCAAACCAGCACCCTAGTAGAACCTGGATATTTCATTTCCTGATTGATCATCGATGGGATGGAGATTAGAGATGGAACGGATAAAACGGATGATTAGCCGACGCCGTTTTTTGCGAGGTCGATACGGGTGAGGATGCGGGGATTGTCCTCGCTGGCGGCAATCCAGGAGCGGTAGCGGCGACGGTTGATGTAACGCTCGACCACATAGGCCAGAATGTACATCACTGGCACATGAATCCATAGCATCCAGTAGGGATGCTGCACCTGATAAAGGGTTGCGCCATTGGTCTGCATGAGGACATAGCCATTGACCATCCATGTGCCTGGCACACAGTCACCCACGACACGCCACAAGCGTGACATCAGGTATCGTGGCCAAGACACGCCCGTGAGGAAAACAAACACTACCGACGAGAAGACGAACAGCAAGAAAACGCTCTCACGCTCGTTGACAACAGCCGACAGGGTTTGTCCCATGAACGAGACGGCAATGACGAAGGGCACCGCGAGGCAGATGATGTGGAGCAAGTCGCCATATTGAGGGAAGCCGAACATCAAGGGCACGTAGTGCAGCACATAGATGACAGGAAGAACAAAGATAATCTGGTGACACATCATCTTACCGAGGATGGTGGCACTCACTCCCGCCTCAATCGCCATCGGGTCACGCCCGCCGTTGCGGCGACGACGCTCAATGCTGCCACCATGCAGCATGGCGATACCCAGGATCATACTTTGCTGCAACACCAACGGGAGGATGAACAGCAACACAGCGCTGGCAATACCCATAGCAGGGTTGCCCACAGGCACCTGACGGTTATCGACAACTGGTCCGCTCATGCTGAGCACCGGTGCGACCACGGCAGCCATGCGTTCATTGCCCATTTCCTGAGACACGTTGCTGAGCGCCGTAAACATCGCCTTGTAACGCATCATCACGCTCACGTCACAGTACAGCGATACATGGCCTTGCTCTCCACGCGTGACAGCCTGGCCGAAATCCCGTGGGAAATAGACAATGCCGTAGCACTCCTTGCGGTGCATCGCCTCTTGTGCCTCCTGCATGTTGGCGGCATAGCCAACAATCGAGATTTCCTGGGTGGCATTGAGGCGACGGGTAAAGTCACGGCTCAGCGCGGTGCGGTTATCATCAACGACAACAACACGCTCGTCGCGCACCACCTCGGGATTATAGATGAGGGCATACAACACGGGATAGACCGCATTGAGCAGCAGGAAGAAGATGACCACGCCCTCGTCACGGAACACGAGCAACAACTCGCGTCCGCACAC
>JAEEGI010024802.1_pt1 | contig 11672 bp, 10 predicted proteins | sample 8958751 | NCBI WGS metagenome assembly JAEEGI01 (sample SAMN16246545, study PRJNA631951) | gut metagenome | biome: gut microbiome; feature: rumen; material: KS-attached | host: Bos | place: Iran: Karaj | collected 2018-10 | reverse complement strand
ATGTGGAGCCCGAACGCAAGCCGAGACCCAGCGGCAATGGCAACGGTGGTAACCACAATGGTGGTCCCCGTGGCAACCATCCCAGAGGTCCCAGAAAAGCCGAAAACAAATAATTCTCAATAAAAAAAGGAGGTTGGTTTCAACCTCCTTTTTTTATTCCTTATAAGTGACCTACCTTACCGTATCACCTTCGTAAATACTGGGGCTGCACCTTCAGTTACGGTAACATAGACCTGCATCTCACCGGCAGGTGGCATATCAGGCTTATCCTCGCGAGGAAGGTCAACAGCAGTGAAAAGATACTCCACACCATCAGGAAGGGTGCGGGTAGCCACCGTTTTGGCCTTGGCATGCAGCATCGGATAACCATCAACTGCCGCATCGAAAATTGCTGCTTCCTCTTCGCTCACCTCGTGTTGTTCGGGAAATTCTGCCAATTGGACATATTCACCTTCGAGGAAACCAATGGATTTCAAGAAATTGTCCACTTCTTTGGGCATAGCTTCCAAGCGGGCAGCACGAACACCATAACCAGGCAATATCTCTGCATCAGGTTCCGCTGCGGTCAAGTCCTTCACACTGGACTCCAGTCCACCGCTACCAAAAGTACAGAAAGGAACAATCTTCTTGCCACTCAGGTCAGCATTGTTCAAGAAATTGATTACAGGCGGTGCATAGGTTCCAAACCAGACAGGATAACCCAAGAATATCACGTCATAGTTGGCAAGGTCAGCTTTTACAGGCTGGATGTCGGGGATAATGTTCTGCTCACGCTCCTTCATGCAACGCTCAATAGTCGCCTGAAAATCCGGATCGTAAGGGTCAATCATTGTTATTTCCTCAATGTCTGCACCGAGTTTGGTAGCGATTTCCTCTGCCACAGCCTTGGTGTTTCCGGTTTGGGAATAGTAAAGCACCAGCATCTTGGGAGTCTCTTCTTTCGGAGCCTCTTTCTTGGTACCGCAAGAAACTGCGGTCAGCGTCACGGCCACAAGGACCAGCAAAAAATTCATGTTTTTCATCATCGTAAATATTTATATTTGTAATGAATAATACTATCTTTTAATTACTTCATATACTCATGCATATCCAGACTCATAATGCGGTCAAAAGCTTGGAGATTCTTCGTTTCCGTTTTTAGGAAGACGGTGGCAGCGACTCCCGAGCTTTTGTCTGGCACACGACGCACATCAATAACCCCAGGAAAGTCCGCACTGAATTTCTCCTCGTCAAAAGTCTTATCCTCACAGCCAGACGGCAAATCCAGTACAGTAAAGGCGTATGTAAGGTTTTCTTTTCCTTTCCACATCTCCTCTTTAGAAATATGTATACCCTTCAAAAACGACTGCATTGGATGGTTACCGCTAATAAAAACCTGCAACTCGTTTAGGCAGAAGCCCGTAAACCTCAACGGGTTAATTTCAATCGGCACAGCCTTCTTTCCATCGTAGCGGAACTCTATATGCATGGGGAAATTCCGCAGATGCATGGTCTTGTTCAAATTGGTGAGAAAAGCGGTAAATGGTTCCTCGTACTGGTCGAAAAGCCCCTTGTTGGTCATATACAGACGGTCGGATGTGTCAGACTCATCCATAAATTTATGATGGAAAATGTTTAATATCACAGGACTTTCGTGTTCGTCGTAATAGGCATCCACTGCATACTCTTCTCCATGAATATATTCTTCAATTAAGAAACGGCTTTTACCGACCACAAATTCCGGAAAATCCGCTCCCGCCTTGGCAAAATCATTTTGTAAAGATTTCACCGCTGCTTGATATTCCTTTTTATCATGCACCACAAACACCCCTTTGCTCAAAAAACCAACCGAAGGTTTAATCACACAAGGAAACACAATACTATCGATGTCCAACTGTTCCATCTCATTAATATTCAACTCCTTGAAAAAGAAATCCGGATATATGTCGCGACAAATCTTCCTGAATGCGGATTTATCTTTCACGATGGAGATGCCGTCGAGAAAACGTTTATCTTGAATATGGTCGTAAATCCAGCCTAAGGCATTTTCCGAAACAGTATATAACTTGCCCGTTTTCTTATATTCCTCACAGAATTCGTTATCTGTCAGCACCCTACCATTGGAAACTCGCAGTTCCGACATCTCATTTTTCAAAACAGGAATATTGTTTTTTTCCAGTGTTTCAACCATCAAATCCGATACAAAAGGTCTTTCTAAAATTACCATAGTACTTGTTTTTAGTTTTTATTGTTTGATTTTTATTTACTTCAAATCATCTCCCAACAACGGTTCCGTGCCCTTGCCCTTCTTAGGTTTTGGGAAACGGCGCGCTCGTTTCAACGCATCCGCCAACACCCACTCTATTTGTCCGTTTACACTACGGAACTCGCTGGCAGCCCATTTCTCCAAGGCCTCATAAACCTCCTCGTCAACTCTTAATGCGAAGGACTTTTTCATAGTTTACAGTTAACAATTAATAATTAACAGTTAAGCTCCCCTTGAGGGCGAAGCCCGAAACTCCCCCTTATGCATAGCATGGCTCCCCTCGAGCGAAGCGAGACTCCCCCTACCAATTATTGATATAAAGTTCCCGTATTAATCACCGGGCTGGCACTCTCGTCAGCGCACAGCACCACTAACAGATTGCTGACCATGGTAGCTTTCTTTTCCTCATCCAGTTCCACAATATGGTCTGCACTGAGTTTTTTGAGAGCCAGATCCACCATGGAAACGGCGCCTTCCACAATCTTCTCACGAGCGGAGATAATGGCATCAGCTTGCTGGCGACGGAGCATCACACTGGCAATCTCGGCAGCGTAGGCCAAGTAGTTGATACGAGCCTCAATTACCTCGATACCGGCAATATCCAAACGATGGCGGAGTTCTTCCTCCAGGCGGTCGTTAATTTCCTCGCCACCGCTGCGCAAAGTAATCTCATCACTTTCCTTATCCATATTGTCGTAGGCATACATACCTGCCACTTTACGCAAGGCTGCATCACTCTGCACATTCACGAAGCTGTCATAGCCACTGAGCAAATTCTGATTGGAGGACACCGCATCGGCACTGGCAGCGCCTTTCATCTGAGCATTGATGGCAATCACCTTCGCCATGGTGCTTTCCTTGCTGATATCAATATTGAAGCTGGCCTTGTAAGTGTCCTTGATTTTCCACACCAGAACCAGACCAATCATGATAGGATTACCGTTTTTGTCGTTGACCTTGATGGGCGGCACGTCCATGTTGCGGGCACGCAGTGATAATCTGCGTTTTCCATAGAAAGGATTCAGCCAGAAGAAACCATTTTCGCACACCGTGCCGCTATATTTTCCGAAGAAAGTCAGCACTCTGGACTGGTTCGGCTGGATGATGGTGAAGCCTATGCAGTGCAGCATATACACCACACACAGAAGAAAAAGCGACAAGGCAATCATTCCATCTTTGTCGTTGATTACCGAATTGACCATCAGGGCAATAGAACCCACCAAAATTCCCAAATTAATCAAAAGATGCAGAAAACCATTGTTGATAAAACTCATCTTTTTTACATACTCTTTTGTTTCCATTGTTTCCATTTTTTATTGATTTTTGTTGATGTTGATATGATATTATTTTGATATTATTTTGACGGCAAAAATACAAAAAAATTTTAATTGACGAGCAAAAAAAAGAATTTTTTTCACTACCCCGCCCTCCGGGCACCCCTTCTTAGAGAAGGGGAATTAGAGTTCTGTCTTGATTTTCAATACAATTACTGTAAATTAACTCCACTGATTTTGACAATATAACACACATTGCTCCCAACTAACTATAGAAAAGACACACAACACCCATCTCGTACTTTCTTTCTATAGTAAACACAAGCCCTTACTTCCCCTTCTTTTAGATTTGAAGAAGGGGAATTTCTTGCAACAGTAAAACATAAAGATTGCAACAGTGGCTTTTGCTCAACATTTATAAAGCCTATACCATACGACAACTATGCAGTATTTACTTATTTTTCTGTTTTTTTATTATTTTTGCAACAAAAAAACACCCCTAACTATTATCACATGAAAAAAATAATTATTCTTATTACAATAATCTTATATATCGTGTGCATAAACGCACAGTCTGTTAGTTATTCATATAATATTTTATCAGAAGAAGGGTGCACCGTAAATTTCACACCAACATATATTGATAACAATGCCTACCTTATTGTCTCTATCAAATCTGAGAATCTATTCTTTTCCGAACAACCCACCATACTGCTTAAATTTTCAGATGAGACCACATTACAGCTAAACGGTGAAAAAATAGCCACACAATCTAGCAGTTGCAGTATTCTTGTCGGACAAGTCATGGTTCCAGTCTCAGAAATAAAAACCACAGCAAAATTCCCACTATCAGAAGACGAAATCATACTATTTCAAAAAGGTGTAATCAAAATTCGTATATCTACCCTTCCATACACCCATGAAAGAGTATTTAAAAAGGATAAAATTGGTTTTGAAATAGCCTCTTTATTTAAAAACGCAAAATACAAAAATAAAGATTTCTAACTGAAATAACGACTCTACATTTGAATTCTAAACTCTGAATTCTAAAACACCCCCAACTATTAATTATTAATTGTTAACTGCCAACTACTCTTCCGGTAGCGCCTTGAAGCCAAGCCCCATGATTTCGGAGCTTTCAATCACATTAACGAAAGCGTGAGGATCCAAGAAACGCAGATTGGATTTGAGTTTCACCAAATCGCTACGGTCAAGGGTCACGTATATCATCTTGCGCTCCACCCCCTGATACATGCCGGTACCGGCAAAAATGGTACCGCCACGCTTCATGTCGTTGATGATGAAATCACGCACCTCATCCACCTTATCCGTAACAATAAATGCAGTCTTGTATGATTTGATACCATCCACAATCAAGTCAATCACCTTGCTTTCGATGGCAATCAGAATGATGGAATAGATAGGCAAGCGGATTTGCTTGAATGCAATCAAAGTCGTTAAGGTAATACATGAATCCACGATCAGCACCAGCGTTCCCAAAGAAATCTTCGTGTATTTGTGGATAATCATGGAGATGATATCACTGCCACCGGAGGTTGCTCCCGACTTGAAAATCAGGCCGATAGCGATACCATAAATCACACCGCCGACGACCGTGTTCAGGAAATAGTCAGGCACAAAAAACAGGTCGCTGTGCGGAATCTGCACATAGTTATGCACATCGGCAGCCACCTCGGTAATGCCGCCATGAATCACAGGATTATATCCCCATAAAGTTTCTATCAGCCAAGTAAATAAGAATATTAACACCGTCGAAACCACCGTCTTCACACCAAAACGGGGACCCAGCACCAAAGTGCCGATAATCAGCAACGGAATATCCATACAGATAGCATAGTAACTGATCTTCCACGGCCATACCGTATTGAACACGTTTGCCAAACCGTAGGTGCCACCCGGTGCCAGCAAATAGGGGTTTACAAACATCACATCTCCTACCGCAAAAAGCAAACTTCCGATAACCAAAAGGCAATAAGCGTAAATTTCAGTTTTTATCTTATTCTTATTCAGCATGTTATATATTTTTAAAGATAATGCAAAGATACAAATATTATTACTATCTTTGTACTCTCCTAAATAATCACCATGCATAAAATACTCTTTATCTGTCACGGAAACATATGCCGCAGTCCAATGGCCGAGTTTGTGATGAAAAAAATAGTCAAGGATGCGAGAAGAGAGGCCGAGTTTGAAATCGCCTCGGCGGCGACCAGCACCGAGGAAATCGGCAACCCCGTGTATCCGCCTGCCAAACGGAAGCTGGCGGAGCACGACATCGGCTGTGCCGGCAAAACTGCCCGACAGATCACCCGGAAAGACTACGAATACTACGATTATATCATCGCCATGGACCACAACAACCTACGGAATCTGCACCGTATGTTAGGTGACGATACCCAACACAAAATCTCGCTGCTAATGGATTACACCACCCGTCCCGGTGATGTAGCCGACCCCTGGTACACTGGTGATTTCGAGGCCACCTGGCAAGATGTGCTCGAAGGATGCACCGCCCTGCTGCAAACATTTGACAAATAACCCTTTCAAAACATATAAACATGAAAAAAATTATCAGCATTATTGTAATAAGTCTGCTCTGCTGCGCCACCATGGCCCAACGTACGCAGAAGCTGCAAGTGATAAACTCCGAGGAAATCATCCAGAAAGGCGTACAGTATCACGATAAAGGCAAATACCAAGAGGCCATCAACGAGTACGCCAAAATACCCTTTGGCGATGTAAACTACGACCTTGCCTTATACGAGAAAGCGCTAAGCCAGGAGGCCTTCGGCGACTATCGCGGAGCCATCCAGAATATTAACCTGCTCCTTGAGCTTCCCGAGAGCCAAGTAGAGAAAAACCGCATATATTCAGTTTTGGGCGACTGCTATGACTATCTGGAACAGTACGAAAATGCTATCGAAGCCTACAACAAAGGTTTGGAAATCTCACCCTACGATTATATGTTGCATTTCAACAAGGGGGTGGCACAAATGAACAAAGAATTGTATGAATCCGCCATGGAAAGCTTCAAGCAATCCATCTTCATTTCGCCAGCCCATCAAGGAAGCCACTTCCGCTATGGTCTCTGCTGCCTGCAATTGGGGTACACTGTTCCTGGCATCCTTGCCCTTAATTTCGCTTCCATCATCAATCCCAACTCAAATTATTGCATCAAATCGCTTCAACTTTTGGAAGAACTCTATAACGAAGGTGTCACCGCTTTCAATAATGATAATGATGTGACTATTTATAATCCATACGATGAGTTGAACGAATTATATAAACCCATCCATAAGCTGTTGGACAGCAAAGCCGCTGAAAGTAAGAAGTTTAAAAGTCTCACAAAAATCAACCATAATATAGTGAAATACAACCAGTTGGTTTTCTCCAATGTTTCCATCCGCCCCAACTCCCATGCTGTTGAGGATTTACTCTATGCACCTTATTTTCAACAAATTATCAACGACAACTGGTACAACACGTTCTGCTACGTCCAGCTTTCCTCTACCAATATCAACAATAACAAGGTGGCCAACAAGGCGATGAAAATGCAAAAAGAGTTTGATGATTTCATCGCTTTCACCGTGCCTTTCATCCGCGAGAAAGCCAGTCTTGGTTTTTTCACAGACAATGATGAGAACCTTACCTACGTATATTCCAAACGATTGCAACTGGAAGGCTGGGGCAAATACAATGACAAGCTCAAGAATCTGAATGTTAAAGAGGGTACATGGACCATTCTGAACCAGCAGGGTCAAATCGATGAAATCTCCAACTATAAGATGGGAAAAAGGGAGGGTAGTATCAATTTGTACCAAGATGGAGTACTGGTTCAGCTTTCCACTTGGAAAAATGACGAACCGGATGGGCAAGTGAAATTATACAAGGCCAATCCTTTCTTCCACCAATCTATACCTTCTGAGGAATTCATATTGACAGATGGCAAATACGAAGGCCCGTATAAAGCCTATCATTCCAACGGAGCACTAAGCACCGAAGGCACTCTGGTCCACAGTAAATTTGACGGTACTGTCCATTATTACGATGCACAAGGCCATTTGACAGGTATTGAAAACTATCAGAATCAGGAACAATACGGGCCTGCAACAAGCTACTATCCAGGTGGACAATTGAAAGTATCATCGTCTGCTGGTGCCAAGGATGAAGAAACAGCCTATACCGAATATTATGTGGACGGAACTAAGAAATATGACGGCTTCGTCACCAACAACAACTACTCTGGAAAATGGACGGGCTATTACCCTTCAGGAGCTATTATGTCCATCGAGAATTATAACAAAGAGGGCGAAGAAGACGGAGACATATACAGTTACGACCGAAATGGCAAAGTCAACTTATACAAACGTATGGAAAAAGGAAAACTTGCTGAAGAGAAATCTTACGATGCATTAAGCGGATTGTTGGAATACAGCTATGAATTCACCGATGGCAAACTTGCCAAAGTTAAAAATTACAATCCTGATGGCAGTATCAAGGCAGAATTTCCTATCAAAGACAAGACCGTCACCTTCGACCTATACTCTGTTCATGGCTATAAAGAATTCAGTGGTACTTTGGATGAAGATTTCAACTGGAAAAATACAAGAAAGACTTATTATCCCAATGGGCAGGTGAAAGAGGAAAGCAATTGGAAAAACAACGAAATGCAAGGAGATGGCAAGCAATATTACGCCAATGGCCGCTTAAGTTACCATGCCATATACCAAGATGGACATGCAAACGGTTTGCAAGTCAATTACTACGACAATGCACAGAATCAGGTAAGCCAAGAAAGGTATATTATCAACGACACTGTTGTAGGCGCCGGTTACGACTATTATCCCGATGGGACAACAAAGGCGGTGCAATGGAACGACAGGAATGGCAACACCCTTTATCAATGCTTCTATCTTCCCGACAACACCAAAAACGAAGAATGCTATTTTTTGGATGGTTCTCTCTGTATTGTCAAGTATTATAACAGAAACGGTGAAATCATAGCCTGTGACACCTTGATTAATGGCAACGGGACAATACACGAATACTACCCGGAAGGACAAGTTATAAGAGCCATACCTGTTAAAGGCGGAAAATCTCTCGGCATGGAATATACCTATAATCTGGCTGGCAAAGTGATTGATTCCACTTATTATCTTATGGGAGACCCGAACGATATGATTAGAGAATACTATCCGACAGGGGAAATGAAAAGCATGGGCAGATACATAGGAGGCAATCCGCATGGTCAACACAGCGAATATTTGATGGACGGGACAAAATCTTCGGATGAATATTACGAATTCGGAGATTTGATGTCCAGCACCGCATACGCTATGAACAACAATCCTATTAGAGTCAACACCTATTACAATGACAATATGAGAACACTTCAGTGGTATGCCCCCGATGGGAAAACCGCTTTGATGAAACTGTATTACGCCGACAACACCTTGTTTAAAATATCCTGTGCCCAAAAAGGAGGTAAAATGATGGATTATGAGAATGTCGGCACCGAAGAACAAACCTATAAGGCATACTATCCCAACGGGGCTCTTGGCGCAGTTATCTCTTACAAAAACGGTGTTCTCCATGGCACAAGGTCTCTCTATTACTCCAATGGTCAGGCTTACGAAACAGCTACTTTTAGCGAAGGAAACTTTGAAGGACCCGTCACAACTTATTATCAGAATGGAAACATCCACTCCAAAAAAGAATACAAAGACGATTTCCGCCATGGAAAATACGTGTTGTATTATCCTGATGGAAAAATCAAATACGAAGGAAATTACTACTATGGCATAGAACACGGTGAATTCAACACCTACGACAAAGACGGAAAACTGACTCACAGAGTAGTGATGTACTATGGTGAACCCATTGAAGATGAGCGGTTTTAAGCGCATAAAATTATTTTCTTAATAAATGTTATTTATTCAGAATAAATCAGTACCTTTGCAGAAAATTTAAAACACATATTACATAACATAAAAAACTGATATTATGAAAGTTGTTCACAATTTCAACGCAGGACCTTGCGTCCTCTCAAAAGAAGTTATTGACGCCTCTATTGAAGCTCTGAAAGATTTCGCCGGCACTGGCATGCCCGTGATCTGCGTTTCTCACCGTTCTAAAGAATGGCAGGCTATCATGGATGAGACCGAAGCTCTCTGGAAAGAATTGATGAATATTCCCGATGGTTACAAAGTTTTGTTCCTCGGTGGCGGTGCTTCACTGCAGTTTATGATGGTGGCCATGAACTTCCTCAACAAGAAGGGTGCTTACCTGAAGACCGGTGTTTGGGCTAAGAAAGCTCTGAAAGAAGCTGAAGGTATCGCTAAACAATATGGTGGCGAGGCTGTTTGCGTGGCTTCTTCAGAAGACACCACTTTCAACTACATCCCCAAGGGATACACTATCCCCGCTGATGCTGACTATTTCCACATCACAACCAACAACACCATCTACGGTACTGAAATCCGTGAAGATTTCGACTGCCCCATTCCGTTAATCGCTGATATGTCATCCGACATCATGAGCCGTCCCGTTGACGTTTCAAAATATACCATGATTTATGGTGGTGCTCAGAAGAATGTAGGCCCCGCTGGTGTTACTTTCGTAATCGTGAAAGAAGACGCCCTCGGCAAATTCGAACGTTACATCCCCACTATGCTGGATTACAGAACTCATGTTGAAGGCAGCTCAATGTTCAACACTCCTCCTGTATTCTCAATTTACGTAATGTATGAAACCCTGAAATGGGTGAAGAGAATGGGTGGTGTTGCCGCTATCGAAAAGATCAACATCGAGAAATCAGATATGCTGTACAACGAAATCGACCGCAACAGCATGTTCGTGGGCACTGTGAAGAACAAAGAAGACCGCTCCAGAATGAACCACTGCTGGGTGATGGCTCCCGGTCACGAAGACCTCGAAGCTGAATTCATGGATTACGCTAAGAAATGCGGTATGGTGGGCATTAAGGGTCACCGTTCCGTTGGCGGCTTCCGCGCTTCTCTGTACAACGCTTGCACCCTCGACGATGTCAAGGCTCTCGTGAAATGCATGCAGGATTTCGAAGCAGCACACAAATAATTGACAGTTAACAATTAACAATTAATAATTAATAGTTGATATGAAAGTTTTAATTGCTACTGAAAAGCCTTTCGCAAAAGCTGCTGTTGACGGCATTCGCGAAATCGTTGAAAAAGCAGGTTACGAACTTTGCTTATTAGAGAAATATACTGACGTGCAGCAGTTGTACGATGCAGTGGCCGATGTTGACGCCCTGATCGTCCGTTCCGACAAAGTGACTGCCGAAGTTATCGACGCCGCCAAGAACCTGAAGATTGTGGTTCGCGCTGGCGCTGGTTTCGACAACCTCAACCTGGAGGCTTGCACCGCCAACAACATCGTGGCGATGAACACTCCCGGCCAGAACTCAAACGCTGTAGCTGAATTGGCTATCGGCATGATGATTTACATGGCCCGTAACACCTTCAAACCCGGCACCGGTGCCGAGTTGAAAGGCAAGAAAGTGGGTATCCAGGCTTACGGTAATGTGGGTCGCCTCGTGGCTCAGAAAGCCAAAGCGCTGGGTATGGAAGTCTGGGCATTCGACCCCTTCGTTCCGAAAGACAAAATGGAAGCCGAAGGCGTTACCGTTCCCGCTACTTTGGAAGAGCTGTACAGCAACTGCAACTACATCTCTCTGCATATCCCCGCCAATGACCAGACCAAGAAGTCTATCGGCAAGAACCTCGTTGGCCGTATGCCCAAAGGCGGTTGCGTGATCAACACCGCCCGTAAGGAAGTCATCAACGAGGAAGAGCTGGCTCAGCTGATGACCGAACGCGAAGACCTGAAATACTGCACCGACATCGCTCCAGTAGAAATGGGTCTGTTCGAGAATTTCGAGAAACGTTTCTTCGCCACCCCGAAAAAACAGGGTGCCGAGACCGCCGAAGCCAACATCAACGCTGGTTTGGCCGCTGCTCGCCAGATTGTGAACTTCTTCGTCAATGGCGACAAGAAATTCCAGGTGAACAAATAATCAACACCTTATTATATGTCTGTCAAAAAAGTCCCGCCAGCATGGTGGGACTTTTTTTAAATTTAAATTGTCCGTAGTT
>JAEEGI010024797.1_pt1 | contig 11674 bp, 10 predicted proteins | sample 8958751 | NCBI WGS metagenome assembly JAEEGI01 (sample SAMN16246545, study PRJNA631951) | gut metagenome | biome: gut microbiome; feature: rumen; material: KS-attached | host: Bos | place: Iran: Karaj | collected 2018-10 | reverse complement strand
ATGTAATTCTGCTGGGAACGGCAAAGCGATTCAACGTTCTGAACGTTCTTTTGGTAGGTAAAAAAGGCAAGAGAAAACAATCCAACGTAAAGACACACGAGAAACAGAAGCAGCGTCAGAAGGTAGGTTTTCTGCCAAAAGCGCATCTTCATCGTCACACCTCCAAGCGGTATCCCGTCTTGAACACCGTTTTCAGACGGTTTTCGATCCCGAGTTTTTTTCTGAGCCGCTGAATATGTGTATCAACAGTCCTGTCGTTGCCGTCAAAATCATAAGTCCACACAAGATATATGAGTCTGTCGCGCGACAGCGCCAGATTTCTGTTCTTTATCAAAGCCTCCAGCAAGTCAAATTCTTTAGGCGTTAACTCGACTTCTTTTCCATTTTTGAAAACAAGTCTGGAATTGAAATCCACCAAAATATCATCAAACTCAAAAGTTGAAAACGAGCCGTTAACACGACGAAGTACGACGTCAATACGTTCAATCAATTCAAGGATTTCAAACGGTTTGACGATATAGTCGTCGGCGCCTAGCCTCAGGCCTTTCAATCTATCTTCAAGCGTTCCTTTGGCTGTAACAAATATGACGGGAATCTTAGTTTCCTTGATTTGAGTGATAATCTCAAAGCCTGAAACGCCGGGCAACATCACGTCAAGAACAATCAGATCAAAATGCCCGGTAAGAGCGGCGTCAATAGCGGAGTCTCCGTCAAAGACCTGTGTGCATTCGTGCCCGACAAGACAAAGATTTTTCTTTATCAGATCGTTGATCTGCACTTCATCTTCTGCAATCAATACCTTCGCCATTCCGACGCTCCTCCTTCAGTTTTTTACAGTGTAACATGAAAATGTCTCTAAGTTGTGTCCAAAACAGCTCGAACAAGTGAATAATCTGACTAAAAGATCAAACCCAGACACAAAGATCAAAAGCAAACTCTTCAATTGGCAGACGATTATGGTTAGCGAAGCTCTAAAGTGTGTTTTCGCAGTCCAATTCAGGGAGGAATCCCCCATACGGGGACTTGCATCAATTAAGAACATACAAAACTCGGTTTTTGAAAAACCGAGAAAAACGCAGAAAAAGCGAGAAAACCAGCGAAATTCGCTGGTTTTCAGGCTTGCATCAATTAAGACAGTCAAGTCCTAAATTGTGTGTAAATTCAAAATCACCTGGTTAATATGCTAAACGCCTGTGTTTATGGGATTCTGATCAGTTATATCGGTATGCGACTTGTGCTGACTGAGTGACTGAGCGAATGAGTGACCGAGCGCAGCGAGGGAACGAAAGAGCGAAGGAACGAAGGAAGCACAAGTCGCCGGCCGCCGCGGATGTGTTAAATGTCCCGCGTCAAGCGGCGCGCAGTTGATGCTGTTCTTTGGCAATGGAGATAAGGTTTTCGGGAATATCCGAAGTCATAATCGTTGCCATGGTTTCCTTGCTGAACACAGCCTTACCGCTCGCCATTGATCCATGCAATTCTATCAGGACGGATCCCATAAGCCTTAGAAGCGATTCCGCATTCGGAAAGACTCCAATCACTTTGGAACGGCGTTTCAGCTCTTTGTTAATGCGTTCAATGTTATTCGACGTGCGGTAAAAACGGCGCAGATGTTCCGGAAGCGTCATGACCGTCATTGCGCTTTCAAAGCCTTCGTCCAGGCAGGCAACGGCAGATTCAGCGACATCCCTGTAGTCATCAATAATGCGATCACGGATCTTTCTGGCAGCTTCTATAGTTTTGCTCCCGAACATCTCCTGCAGTTCTGTCCTTAGACCTGTCTGGTATTTCTTAGGAGCTTTATCCGCTATATTCTTCGAGAAGTGAAACTGGCATCGCTGCCACGGAGTTGTCGGATATACTTTGTCAATAGCTTTCAGTATCCCGTCATGTGCGTCAGATGTGATCATCATTACGCCGGACAATCCGCGCCTTTTAAGACTTGAAATGAAATCCGTCCAAGTCTCAGCGGATTCAGTTGGATAAACGCCGAATCCAATCACTTCCTGATGCCCCTGACCGTTAGTACCCAGCGCGATCATTAACGCTTTGGACGTCACACGATGATCCTCGCGCACTTTGAAATACGTAGCGTCCACCGTAACGAACGGATAATCTCCTTCGATCGGACGCCGCTGAAATTCGCTCACCTCTTTACTGAGATCTTTGCAGACCTCGGATACCGCCGATTTAGAGAATGACGTGCCGCAGAGTGTCTCCATTACTTTTGAGACCTTCCGTGTGGACACCCCGTTCACGACCATCTCTGCCATGCCTGCGATCAGTGCCGCTTCACTGCGGGAATAGTTTTCAAAAACCAACGTCCTGAACGGAACGTTCCTGTGGCGCGGAACATGAAGTGTAATGCGTCCGATGCGTGTATTCAGTTCCCGGTCCCGGCTTCCGTTCCGGTAATCCGTCCGCTCATCCGACCGTTGATACCGCCCCGCGCTCAACTGTTCTTCTGATTCGGTCTGTAAAACGCTGTTCAAAGCGCTCTCCAGCAACTTTTTGAACGCTTCACTACGATTTTCTAATAATAACTCTTGAATTTCTTCCTGATTCAGTGTAAAATGTAGGTGAGCCATCGTGTTCTTCCTTTCCGGTTTTATGTTGAATTTGGTCGTTTAACATATTATACCAGAAAGTTGAACCTTTGGCTCATTCTTTTTCCCTGAATTTACACCATTATACAGACTTTATCCAAATCCCTTTTTAGGGTTGTAATTAAACACAAGATAATGAACACATTCTGGAACCGACATTTTTTTAATTCTTGATCTGTCTTGAACTATGGTTATTTGCGTGTTGTTCCCCAACACAAGGTCGCTATTTATTCTAATAGAATATTGTTTTTCTTTTTCCCCTTTCTCGAAATACAACACTCCGCGTTGCTCATTGCCATTAATTAAGACATGTATTTCGTCTGTTATCCAATGATTTGTTAGTTTTTCCATTGCATTAAAATGTTATTTCTTTAACCTTAGATCTGTAGAAAAGTAGAACTACACACCATCCTACAGGTCTATATATTATGAAGTGGTAAACTAAAACTGGACAGTGAGTAATCACAAAATGGACAGTCGGTGGTATAATGAAAGGCAACAGAAAATGAAAAACAAAACACCGACAAAGCAAACACTGTACAGGAGGGATACAAGTGAAGTACACCAAAGCGGAAAGACTGGACATCGGCAGGCGGGTTTACGATGGTGAATATACTACATTAGACGCAGTGACTCACTTCGGAGTTGGACGGTCGTGCATTGAAAATGACATCCGCCTATACCGTGAAACAAACGGACTCCCGGCAAGGGGAAATGGAGACAATCCAAAGAGACAACGTTTTATCAAAAAGGAATCAACTCCGGGATACTCAGAGTTCGATTCTATGACGCGCGAAGAACTGATCGGAGAAATCATAAAAGCAAGAATCAACGAAGCGCGCGCAAAAAAAGGATATGTCGTGAAAGGGGATGGTGCGGAGAAGGTTTACGAGCCTATCGAGAACGAGAATACGAAGTAATAGCGGAACGCTCGGGAGAGTTTCCGGTTGCGGTTCTGTGTCGGTATATGGGTATCAGGAGAAGCACGTTTTACGGATGGAAAAAGCGTATATCGTCACCGTCGGAGCGAACGAAAAGTCTCATCGACAACATTTCGTTATTCATTGAGTACCATAAGCTTTATCCTTCGCACGGCTACCGCTGGCTGAACGCCAAAATACGCCTTGACACGGGATTGGTCGTATCAGACCCGTATGCGCACAAATGCTGTAAAATAGCGGGCATCAAGAGCAAATACAAGCATTATCGGTACAAGAAACCAGGTGATTTGGGTAGGATTTATCCGAATTTGATCCTGGCAGGACTGAATATCGACGGTCCTCTTCAATGCGTAGTAAGCGATATGACCGCGTTTTATGTCAAAGGCGTATACTACGAGCTCACGCTGTATATGGACCTTTGGAACAATGAACTGATCGCACATTCGCTTTCCGCCAAGCGGGGCGACAGAATGACGTATTTGAAGGGGCTTCAGGACGTAATCGAACTGAAAAAAATGCACCCGGAGCTTAAAACGGTACTCCATTCCGATCAGGGATCCGTATACGCATCAAAAGCCTTCAACGAACTGCTGCCGTCATTTGGAATCATCCGTTCCATGTCCCGCGCCGGAACGCCGACGGATAACGGAGCGATGGAATCCATCAACGGATGGATCAAAACGGAACTGATGACGGATTTTCACGTGACCGGCGAGAAACCTGTTGAAGAAGAAATTGACGACTATATCAGGTTCTTCAACGAAGAGCGTCCCGCTTATTCTTTGAACTATATGACGCCGGTTCAATACAGGCAGATTCACGCTTGCTGTTAGATCCGGAGCCGGTAATATTCAAATCACCAATGAGCCAACGCCAGCAGGCGGCTTGTCCTTGACGGGTTCATGAAAAACGGTACAATCGCTCAGTACGGCGACTCATTTTTTCCTTTTGCTGTTGAGTCCGTCGCCGTGCGGCTTTTCATAACCGTTTTTCATGGTTCAGTCAAGGATGGCGGGCGATGAAGGATTATACTATCAAAAACAAGTCTGATTTTTTGAAAAACCTGTCCAGTTTTTATTGACAAGTGCAACAGTTAGAACAATAACGGTACAATATTGAAACACGGTAGAGGTGCCCAACTACACCGCCAAAATCATCCGATAAAGAAGAACAGCGGGAGTATTATCGCTTCGCTTATTACCTCATACAGAAGATTTACCCACGAAAGCTGTCCGGCGATCGAGAACGACCAGTCGCCCGGCAGTTGTCCGAGGAAAAACACCCGCACCGTCGTGTATACCGTCGGGCACAGGCCGAGGAAGAGAAGAGCGAGGAAGAGACGGTGGTTGATGGTTCTGAGGGAGGGCATAAATCTGTTTCTCATGCCATATGCTTTTTATCCAGTTGCCTCCAAATTCTAGCATTCATCCTAGATTCCCGCAACTCCTAACTAGGAACAAGGGGAAAAGCTGCTGAAATCAAGGGTAAATACTGGAAAAACGCTGAAAAAAGAAGATTTATGGTTGCATTCTTGCTAGTTATGTGTTATAATGATACATAACTAGGAGGTGCGGTCACATGGCAATCATCAAACAGCTGGACAAACGCAGCGGAATCACTTATGTTTATGAGTCTACGTCATATTGGGACAAAGAAAAGCAGCAGCCGCGTGCCAAAAGGAAACTGATCGGACGTTTGAATCCCGAAAACGGAGAAATCGTTCCAACCGACGGCCGCGGAAAGCGACGTGACCAGCAGAATCTGGATACTCCCGCCAAAAGAGGCCCTGCGCCAGTTGTTCATACAGAACGCCTTTTCTTCGGTGCCACCTACTTGTTTGATCAGATCGGGGCAAAAACCGGAGTATTGGCTGACCTTAAGACCTGCTTCCCGGCAACATATAAACAGATTCTTTCGATTGCGTATTACCTGATCCTGGAAGATCAGAATCCGATGTTCAGGTTCAAAAAGTGGTCCAAACTGCACCGGCATCCGTATGGAGAAGACATTCCTTCTCAAAGGAGTACCGAGATCTTCCAGTCCATAACTGAAGAGGAAAAGATGCGCTTTTTCCGTCTGCAGGGGAAACGCCGCGCGGAAAAGGAATACTGGGCATATGACAGCACTTCCGTTTCCAGTTATTCGGAAACAATGAACCAGGTAAAATACGGCAAAAACAAGGATGGTGAAAGTCTGCCTCAGATCAATCTGGCTCTTCTGTTCGGCGAGGAGAGCGGGCTTCCGTTCTACTATCGGAAGCTGGCCGGAAACATCCCTGATGTCAAAACGATTCGTGAACTTATCCGGGAGCTTGACGTCTTAGGCTATGAAAATGTCAAACTCGTCATGGACCGGGGCTTTTACAGCAGCGGCAACATCAATGCTCTGTATAAGGAGCATCTGAAGTTTCTGTGCGGTGCGACTACCGCACTCAGCTTTGTAAAGAACTATATCGGAGAGATCGGATCCCGTAAGGATCATTATGAACACTACAACAGCGACCTCGAACTGTACGTATTCAGCAAGACTGTAACCTGGGACTACGAGCAGGAACGGCCTTACAAGGGCGACACGGTCCGCGGAGAACGACGCTTGTACCTGCATCTTTACTTCAACCCCGACAAGTGTTCTGACGACGGGAAGGCACTCAACCGGAAACTGGATACGCTCAAGGCGGAGTTGCTGTCCGGGAAACGTGTTCCCGAGCATGAGCCGGATTACAGAAAGTACTTCTTTATCAAGGAGACACCGAAACGCGGCATTTCACTTTCATACAACCAGAAAGTAATCGATGCGGCGCGGGAAAGATACGGCTTCTTTGTTCTGATCAGCAATGAAGTGAAAGATCCTGTGACAGCTCTGCGCCTGTACCGTATGCGTGACGTTGTCGAAAAGGCCTTTTGGAACATAAAGGAGCGTCTGAATCTCAGAAGAACATTAACTTCTTCTGAGAGTTCTCTGGAAGGAAAGCTGTTTGTTGAATTTGTTGCACTTATTTTCCTTTCCTACATCAAAAAACAGATGGAAGAAGCCGGTCTGTTTTCAAAGTATACGATGCATGAACTTCTGGATGAACTCGACGTCATAGAATGCTTTACAGAGCCCGGAAAAGCGCCAATTCAAGGCGAAGTACTTAAAAAGCAGGAACAATTATACAGAGATCTCGGGGTCACGCCGCTCCTGGCAACTCCGGAGATTCAGTAGTGTTATGCTGCATAGTTATGTGTTTCGGGAATCCAGGATAGAAGGTGTACAGTTTCGAGCGACGGTACTGTTCAGTTTACAGCGACGAGGGTGTTCAATTCACAACGGCCGAGGTGTTCAACACCGCCGCCGTATTCATACAGTGCGCATATAGAAAAACAACAAGGAAGGAGGGCAGCCAGTGGCAAAGAAAACCAAAATAGTCAAAGTGGACACAGCCGCAGGCAGTCGTTCCTATAATCGGCTCGATATGCAGGTAAGCCAAACCTTGCACATGGCGATTGAGTTATACGATAGCCTGAATTATCTCTTGATCCTCGATCATTATGATGACATAACTCTTTTCGATCTTGATTCGGAGCCTCTTGCTGTGAGCTATTATCAGATGAAGACCAGCGAGGATATGATCACTATCGATTCCGCAATTTCTGAAGACTGGCTGGCAAAATTATATTCTCAGTTAAACAGACCAGAAGGGTGGCTCGTAAAAGAACTGGGGCTGATTACAAATACTCCTCTGGAAATCAAATACACACTCGTAAGCGAAAAAGGGCGGAAACTCAATAGGACGAGCAAATTGAGTGCTGATCGTACAGCTCTCATAAAGTTGCATCAATCTATTCAAGATAGAATCAGAGCTGACATTGCAAAGAAGCATGGCATAACTATCGATGATGTTGATTTATCCAAATTTGCTCATCTCCACACGACCCTGACGATTGAACGTCATAAAGATATTGTTGAGAAGGAAGTACAGGATTTCCTGTACGGGAAATATCCTCGGATAACTGTAGATACCGTTAAGGGAATCTATAGTTCACTCATTGACCTTCTAACAAAGCGCCAAGAATATGAACATGTACCCGAGGATGCTACACTGGACGAAGTCAGAAAGCACAAAGGATTCACGAAGACAGATCTTACCCGCATTGTCGACAAAGCGATAATGCTTTCGTTGCCCACATTTGAGGAGGTTCAAAAGATCTCTGGAGTTGGGCCGGAAATGTATACAACACTTAGCCTCCCCTATGTACAGATTCTTACGGACAGTAATAAGAAAACCGATGAATCCTTTCCAACTCTCTACAATGCAACTTTGGAGGAAATGAATAGGACCCCATTTGACGGAAACTGTACACCTTGGGAATATGGGCAGGCAATAGGAAATGGTGTTCATGAGAAGGTTCCGCTACTGAGGACGATTTATAATGCGGACTATATTGCGGTCCTGACAATCTGTTTGCTGATAAATGAATCGAGGAGGGCGCAGCCATGAGCAGTTTGTTTTTCAAAAACATCTTAATCGCTGATGTACAGAAGCATACTGCCCGTTTTATTCCCTTTGAGAAAGGTCTTAATGTTATTACCAGCGCAGAGAATCATGTAGGCAAGTCATCGGTCATCAAGTCTCTGTATGATACTCTAGGGGCAGAGGTTCATTTTGATGCACGTTGGGACAAGGATACGAAGATCACAGCTGTGACCATCGATGTTGATGGTACAGAATACCGGGTTGTTCGGTTTATAAAGAAGTTTGCGATTCTGAAGGGAACTGAGCTTATTCTCTTAAGTGATTCTGTAACAAGGCAGTTGGCTCCGAAGTTAGCGGAGATTTTTGACTTTTCAGTCTACTTGGCTGAGAAAGGTGAAAACAAGAAAGTTGTACAGGCTCCACCAGCATTTACTTTTATGCCATATTATATTGATCAAGATAAAGGCTGGAATGAGCTATATGACAGCTTTGAGCGAATGGATCAGTTCGCAAAGCCGGAAAGAGCAAAATCGCTGTATTTCCACCTCGGCCTTTATACAAAATCGCGGATTGAGCTTCAGGCGAAGAAAGACAGGCTCAAGGATGAGATTAAGGAATTGCAGGAGCAGGAGCAACGACTTGTTATTACGGTAAAAGCTCTTACAGAGGAATTAAATAATATAATTCCTGCTGACAATGAAGAAGAACTGGAGCGGCATTTAGCCACACCAAAGAAAGAAATAGAAGCGCTCGTTCAGGAGATAGGTCATGTAAGAAATACAATCCAAGAGCTTAATACAGCCTTACAGCAGCATGAAAATCAACTTGATATCATTAAGCAATTTCAGCAAATTCAAATTCCTGGTGAGGCAGAGAAAAAGGCAAGGCATGTGTGCCCACAATGCGGTTATGAATTTGATGATGAACTCTATGATTTGGTAAGAAGCAATTACAACCAGTCAAACGCCGAATATCTTCGCGCTCAGATAGAGCTGATTGTCAACAATATCAGAGCGGAGCTAAAGACACAAGAAGAACGGTATGTCGAACTGATGGCGAAGCTGAAAGAGCTGGAAAAGGTATACGACGAAACACAGGATGCCTACGATGCTTATCTTCGCCATCGAGGATTAAAGGACACTGTTCGGAAGTATTCTCTTGAGCTTGCGGAGAATAGAATCAAACAAAGCGACTGCGAAGATGAGATCAAGGATATCAATAAAGAATTACAGAAGGTTCCGGACAAGAAAGAAATAGAGCAGACATATATTGGATTTGTAAAACAAAACATAATAGCCCTAAGTGCGTGGACGCAGGAATATGATGGAAAGATTAAGTTGCTCAAGGCTCTAAATGCACAGGGGTCTTTACTTCCCAAGATTATCCTGTCACAGTATAATGCACTCTTTCAGACAATGGCTGTGATGAATAGCTCTGTGATTCGTTTTCCGTTCGTAGTAGATTCACCTCGTGAAAAGGAGTCCAGCGTTAGCAGTAGCAAGGAAATTCTCAATATGATAGCGCGAATCTCATCCTTACCGCAGGTTATTTTAGCAACTGTAGATTATGATACATTCGGTGTTGAAGACGGAGAAAGTGTTAACAAGATATATCTGGATACACAGTTCAGCGTTCTTAATGAGGCGATGTATACAGAACGAGTGGATGAGATTGAGGGGCTTTATCACCTCATGACAAGCGAGGTAAAGTAATGCTGTTTGATATTCATACAGAGCGCGCAGCGCAACAAACACTATTGCGAATCACTGGCATACCAGTCGGAGTATGGGAAGAAAACATACATCGTGAACGTGATTATGAGCTTCAAGATTATTTTGTTGAAGCTATGATAGAAGAGTATGGAACGAGGCAACTACCAAAATCATATTTGGACTGGGAATTTGTCTATTTTCATGTTACGACAAGCGCAGATGGTTGCGCTTCTATAAGGCGCAATGGAATTCTTGATTTAAAAAGAGCGTATGAATGTGGAGATTCAGAGCTTAGGCGTTTTCTTGATAGCCATGGCGTTACAATTGATATAGAAAAAGCTATACTGATATATTGTGGTAATGAGTACGATATTTATTTCAGTAAATGTCCGTGGAATCATGAGTCAATAGAATACAAATGCTGGTCCGTTGGAAGAAAATTCTACTACGACTATACCACATGTGGATTTCTCTCTGTGTGGGATCGCAGTCCTTATGGTGGACAGGTACACAGACGCCCGGAAATATTATGGGATCTTGATGAGCTTTTGAAAACAAGGCTTTCGGATGAATGGGAGCGGACACATTCGGCATACGAGGTTGTCGCTAAAGTCAGTGGAAAGAATATCTGCTATCCGTATGATGATGATGCATCAGAAGCTGAAAAAGTAATGGCATATGTAGTGATGGCTTATAACGAAGCGTTAAATGGATCCAGTGAGAATATCCTTTTATTGAAAAATGGAGTGCAGATTCCGCCAAGTGATATTCTCGAAGTAAATCCACTCAGTATTTGGACATAGAAATAGAAATAGAAAGTTGTTGTGGGGTCAATATGGACGTAGACAAAGATACAATTGTAATTATTGGAAACGGATTTGATTTGGCTCATGGTTTAAAAACTTCGTTCAAAGATTTTATCAAAGCGGGGTGTGGAAAAGAGATAAAAAAGTATTACGATGTCTTCTATTCTATGAGGTTTCCTTTCGTAAAAAACTGGTATAATTTTGAACGCTTCATGGAAGAGTTGACGAACTATGTTTTTTGCTCGAATGACCCTTTTTGGTTTTATAAGAGATTTGAAGGGATTAAATGGAACAGCTGGTCTGATTGTGTTAATGAAATTGAGGGTGCATTCTCTCGCTTTTCAAATGAGCTTATTGGTTATCTGTCATTACAGGAAAAACAAGGTTTAGAGAAAAACATTCCTAGTGTTAGGCAGTTTTTTTCAGATCGAGCATGGGTGGTTAACTTCAATTATACTAATACGGCCGAGTATTATACAGATTCCGTTTACTATATCCATGGATCAATCAAAGAGAATGATATTATTGTGGGATATGATAGTCGTTATGACGACCTAGTGAATGAAGATTGGTTTGAAGAACCCGAGACAATGGATCCGGAATTGACATTCAGGAACAAGCGGTTTTTGAGACAATCGCTTGATTATCGAAGGTTTTTAAGGAAAAAAGGGATCGCGGAACCCATTGTCAGAAGCGAAGGGAAAGAATATTTGGTTTATCTGGCCATGAGAGACGCAGATTTTTCAGATACTGTAAAAGATTATTCCAGCCCGTATTTTAAAGACTACATTACAGACAGACAAATCAACAAAGGTTTTCTGGATGGGTTGATGTTTGATAGAGTTAGGACAGTTGTTATTATGGGTCACAGTTTGCTCTCGGATCAAATGCTGATTCGGAACGAGATTTTGAAAAAATGTCTTAACCTTAATAGAATTGTTTTGTTTTCTTATAAGGGCGAAAAGCCAAAAGAACGAAACCTAAAGAGCCAGTTTCTAAATAATGCTGTTCCTGATGCAACTCTCCAAGTGTGTTGTTATCAGTGACAATCACATTAAAAAAGCAACTGGTTTACGGGACAAAAAAGCCCGGGCGGTAATTGAAAATGGGTGTTAGAGTGGAACTTTTGAAGGAAGAAGAGACAATTCTGCGG
>JAEEGI010024796.1_pt1 | contig 11674 bp, 9 predicted proteins | sample 8958751 | NCBI WGS metagenome assembly JAEEGI01 (sample SAMN16246545, study PRJNA631951) | gut metagenome | biome: gut microbiome; feature: rumen; material: KS-attached | host: Bos | place: Iran: Karaj | collected 2018-10 | reverse complement strand
AAAAACCGCCCGTGTTGTTTATCTTTGATAGATATATCAAGATTATTTCTGCATAATGAAGCAAATAGTAGAATGCGTCCCCAACTATAGCGAGGGCCGCGACAAATCAGTTATTGACGGTATTGTGGGGGCAATTGCCTCTGTTGATGGAGTTAAGGTGCTGGACGTGGATCCCGGAGAGGCCACCAACCGCACCGTGGTCACCTTTGTGGGGGCCCCCGATGATGTATGCGAAGCGGCCTTCCGCGGAGCAGCAAAAGCACAGGAACTGATAGATATGCGTCTGCACCACGGTGCGCATCCCCGCAGCGGTGCCACCGACGTGCTGCCCCTGATTCCCGTGGCGGGCATCACTATGGAAGAGTGTGCAATCTTGGCCCGTAAACTCGCAGAGCGTATGGCCACCGAACTGGGGATTCCCTGTTACTGCTACGAGGCTGCCGCATTCAAACCAGAGCGGAAAAATCTTGCAGTGTGCCGTGCAGGTGAATATGAGGCCCTTCCGGAGAAAATGGCCGACCCCGCACGAAAGCCCGACTTTGGCCCCGACGGCTACAACGACACCGTGGCCCGCAGCGGCGCCAGCAACGTGGGTGCGCGCAACTTTTTGATAGCAGTCAATTTCAATCTCAATACGACATCCACCCGCCGGGCAATGGCGGTTGCCTTTGACGTCCGCGAGAAGGGTCGCAAGGCCCGCGAGGGAGGCTCCCTTACTGGCAAGCTTCTCAAAGACGAAAACGGCAACCAGATATGGATTCCAGGCACCCTCAAGGGCTGCAAGGCCATAGGTTGGTATATAGATGAATATGGCATCGCCCAGGTCTCTATGAATATCACCGACATAAACCAGACTCCGCTGCACATCGCATACGAAGAGGTTTGCAGGGCAGCGGCGGCACGCGGCCTAAAGGTGACCGGCGCCGAGATTGTGGGCCTGGTGCCCAAGAGCGTGCTTATAGACGCCGGCAAGTTTTATCTTGCCCGCCAGCAGCGCTCGCTGGGAATAAGCGAAGAAGAGATTATCAAGATTGCGGTGAAGAGTATGTCCCTTGACGACCTCAAGCCCTTCAATCCAAAGGAAAAGGTTATAGAATATCTTATGCAGGACGAGGCCGAAGAGGCCGTGAAGCACCGCCTGATAAGGATGACGGCAGAGGGTTTTGCCCGCGAAACCGCCAGCGAATCTCCCGCCCCCGGCGGCGGCAGCGTATCGGCCTATATGGGCGCCCTGTCGGCGGCTCTGGCCACAATGGTGGCAAATCTCTCTTCGCACAAACGCGGCTGGGACAGCCGATGGAAAGAATTCTCTGACGTGGCAGAAGAAGGTCAGGCTCTGGTGGACGAGCTGCTGAATCTGGTGGACGAAGATACCGCCGCCTTTGACAGGATAATGGCCTGCTTTGGTATGCCCAAGGGCACCGAAGAAGAGAAGGCAGCCCGTGCGGCGGCTATAGAAGAGGCGACTCTGTTTGCTGCAAAGGTGCCCCTAAAGACTATGGAGGCTGCTTTCAAGGCGCTTCCGCTGGCTCTCCAGATGGCAGAGAAGGGCAATCCGGCATCGGCTTCCGACGCCGGCGTGGCAGCCCTGGCAGCCTTGGCCGGCATCCGCGGCGCAGAACTCAACGTCCGCATCAATGCCGCCGGCCTGCAGGACAAATCATCTGCCCAGCCACTCATCCAACGAGCGGCTCAGATTGTAAAAGAAGCCACCAAACTGGAGAAGAAAGTCCTTGAAACCGTTAACAAGCATATAGACGAATAATGATGGATCAATTCCAGAAAGAGATACTGGCGGGCATACCCGATGTATTGCCCTCACCGCGGGAATACGACACAACAGTAAATCACGCCCCCAAGCGCAAGGATATCCTCACCAAAGAAGAGAAGGCGCTGGCACTGAAAAACGCACTGCGCTATTTCGATAAAAAACACCACGCCACTCTGGCTCCCGAGTTTGCAGCCGAACTGGAGACCTACGGCCGTATTTATATGTACCGTTTCCGTCCCGGATACGAGATGTACGCCCGGCCTATAGATGCCTATCCTGCCAAGTGCCGTCAGGCTGCCGCCATTATGGCTATGATTCAGAACAACCTGGATCCCAGGGTGGCGCAGCATCCGCACGAACTCATCACCTACGGCGGCAACGGCGCCGTGTTCCAGAACTGGGCCCAGTATCTGCTAACAATGCAGTATCTGGCAAATATGACAGAAGAACAGACGCTGGCAATGTATTCGGGCCTGCCGATGGGGCTTTTCCCGTCACATAAAGATGCCCCCAGGGTGGTGGTCACCAACGGTATGGTGATTCCCAACTATTCCAAGCCGGACGACTGGGAGCGGTTCAATGCGCTGGGCGTTTCGCAATATGGCCAGATGACCGCCGGCAGCTATATGTACATAGGTCCGCAAGGCATTGTGCACGGCACCACCATCACTGTGATGAATGCCGCCCGTATGCAGCTCAAGAAACGCGGCCTGGACGGCGATGACCGCCGAGGGGTGCTGTTTGTGACCGCCGGTCTGGGTGGTATGTCAGGTGCACAGCCCAAAGCGGGCAACATTGCCGGCGTGGTGAGCGTCACCGCAGAGATCAACCCTCTGGCAGCCCGCAAGCGCTACGACCAGGGCTGGGTAGATGAGCTTCACGAAGATCTGGACGAGCTTATGCTCCGCATCCGCAAGGCAGTTTCATCTAAGGAGGTGGTTTCGCTGGCCTATGTGGGCAATGTGGTGGACCTCTGGGAAAGATTGGCAAAAGAGGATATCCGCGTGGACCTGGGCAGCGACCAGACCTCGCTCCACAACCCGTGGGCGGGCGGTTATTACCCTGTAGGTTACTCGTTTGAAGAATCCAAGCAGATGATGGCCGCCGAGCCGGAGCGCTTCAAAAAGGCCGTGGAGGCCTCGCTGCGGCGCCAGGTTGACGCCATCAATACCCTGGCCTCCAGGGGTATGTACTTCTTTGACTACGGCAATGCTTTCTTGCTGCAGGCTTCCCGCGCCGGAGCTGATATAATGGATGGGGAAGGGTTCAGATATCCTTCTTATGTACAGGACATTATGGGCCCGTTCTATTTCGACTACGGGTTTGGCCCGTTCCGCTGGGTATGTATGAGCCAGGATCCCAACGACCTGGCCAAGACCGATGCCCTGGCGGTAAAGGTGCTGCGCGAGTGCGCCGCCACCGCTCCGGAGAGCATCCGCGGCCAGATGCTGGACAATATACGCTGGATAGAAGAGGCGGGCCGCAACCACCTGGTGGTAGGCTCCCAGGCGCGCATTCTTTATGCCGACTGCGAAGGCCGCACCAAGATAGCGCTGGCATTCAACGATGCCATCCGCAATGGTGAAATCAAGGCCCCGATAGTGCTGGGCCGCGACCACCACGACGTTTCCGGCACCGACAGTCCTTTCCGCGAGACCAGCAACATCTATGACGGCAGCCGCTTCACCGCCGATATGGCCATCCAGAATGTGATTGGCGACGGGTTCCGCGGCGCCACCTGGGTCAGCATCCACAACGGCGGCGGCGTAGGCTGGGGCGAAGTTATAAACGGAGGCTTCGGTATGGTGATTGACGGCAGCGAAGATTCTGCACGGCATATCCGCCAGATGCTTTTCTGGGATGTGAACAACGGCATTGCCCGCCGCAGCTGGGCGCGCAACAGCGGCTCCATAGAGGCCATACGCCGCGAGATGGACCGCACCCCCGGCCTCAAAGTCACCATCCCCAACATAGCAGACGATGAATTAATAAAATCAGTATTAAAATAATGCATTACATATCTCACGTACACCTTTCGCTGGAGAGGCTCCAGCAGATTATTGACAATCACGAGAAGATAGCCCTGAGCGGGGAGGCAATCGCCGCCATAGAGAAATGCCGCCGGTATCTGGATTCCAAGATGAAGGAGATGGATCATCCCCTGTACGGCATCACCACCGGTTTTGGCTCGCTCTATAACGTCAGCATTCCGGAGGAGGATCTTTCCCAGCTCCAGCATAATCTGGTGATGTCGCACGCCTGCGGCACCGGCGAGACGGTCAGGCCAGAAATCGTGAAACTGATGCTGTTGCTCAAGGTACAGTGCCTCTCATACGGCCATTCCGGCGCACAGCTGGTCACCGTACAGCGGCTGGTGGATATGTTCAACAACGATATCCTTCCGATAGTTTATCAGCAGGGTTCGCTGGGCGCTTCGGGCGACCTGGCTCCGCTGGCACACCTGTGCCTGCCGCTGATAGGAATGGGGGAGGTGCTCTATAAGGGCGAGGTCCGTCAGGCTGCCGATGTATGGGAAGAGTTCGGTTGGAAACCCATCAAACTCCTTTCCAAGGAGGGCTTGGCGCTGCTCAACGGCACCCAGTTTATGAGTGCCCACGCCATCTGGTCGCTGATTCGCGCCAAGAGGCTCTCTAAGTGGGCCGACGTGATAGGAGCCCTCTCTCTGGATGCCTACGACGGCCGCATAGAGCCCTTCTTGCCGCTTACCCACCGCATCCGTCCCCACGTGGGCCAGATTGACACCGGCGAGCGGTTTATGCGTTTGCTGGAAGGCAGCGAGCTGATAAACAGAGCCAAGGAGCACGTGCAGGATCCCTATTCATTCAGATGCATTCCTCAGGTGCACGGCGCGGTAAAAGACAACCTGCGCTACGTGACATCCGTGATAGAAAATGAGATCAACTCCACAACCGACAACCCCAACATCTTCCCCGACGAGGATATGATAATCTCAGCCGGCAACTTCCACGGTGAACCCATTGCAATTCCTATGGATGCAATGGCTGTGGCCCTTAGCGAGCTGGCCAGCATCTCCGAGAGGCGCGTATACCTGCTGGTTCACGGCTACCGCGACCTGCCCAAATATCTGGTGGCAAAGCCCGGCTTGAACAGCGGCTTTATGATTCCGCAGTACACTGCAGCCAGCATCGTGAGCCAGAACAAGGGCCTCTGCTGGCCCGCATCGTGCGACTCGGTGCCCTCTTCAAACGGACAGGAAGACCACGTGAGTATGGGTGCCAACTCCGCCACCAAACTGGTGCGCGTGATAGACAACGTAGAGACAGTGCTGGCGATAGAGCTTTTCAATGCCGCCCAGGCACTGGAATTCCGCCGTCCGCTCAAGTCCTCGCCGATATTGGAGAGCGTCGTAGCCGGGCTGCGCAAAACAGTTCCCTTCATTGAAGAAGACACCTATATGCACCCGCTGATTATGAATGCGGCGGCTTATATCCGCGAAAACCGCGCTCCGATAGAATGAAACGGCTCTTCAAGAACATAGGAATCCTGGCGGGAGTCAATGCCGGCGGCCTGTTGCGCAAGTGCGGCTCCCAGATGGACGACGCCGGGCTGCTCAAAAACGCCTGGCTGCTGTCGGACGGCTGGCAGATTGCCGCCTTCGGCACCGCTGCTGACAGCCTGCCCACAGCAGACGAAGTGGTTGACTGCGAGGGCGGTATGCTTATGCCGGCCTTCTGCGACAGCCACACCCACATAGTATATGCCGGTGGCCGGGAAGGGGAGTTCATAGACAAGATCAACGGCCTCTCCTACGCAGAGATTGCTGCCCGCGGCGGCGGCATTCTCAACTCCGCCGACCGTCTGCACGAAACCCCCGAAGAGGTTCTCTACGCCAATGCCGTTGAACGCCTGATAGAGATGAACTATCAGGGCACCGGTGCCGTAGAAATCAAAAGCGGCTACGGCCTGAATCCCACCGACGAGATCAGGATGCTGCAGGTTATCGACCGCATCAAGGCTCATTCTCCTTCGGTGGTGAAGAGCACATTCCTGGGCGCACACGCCGTGGGCCGCGGCTACAGCCACGAAGATTATGTGTTCGCGGTGTGCCAGATGATGACAGAAGCGGCCCACCTGGCCGATTTTGTGGACGTTTTTTGCGAGAAAGGGTTCTTTACCGTAGAAGATACTGCCCGAATACTGGAAACGGGGAAAAAGCACGGTTTAAGGCCCAAAATACACGCCAATCAATTATCTGCAAGCGGCGGAGTGCAGGTCGGAGTAAAATACGGCGCACTGTCGGTGGACCACCTGGAGCAGGCCGGCGACGACGAGATAGCTGCCCTTAAAGATTCAGACACCATTGCAACTATGCTCCCCGGATCTTCATTTTTCCTTGGATTGCCCTATGGCAAAGCCCGGGCCTTTATAGATGCCGGACTGCCGGTGGCCCTGGCCTCCGACTTCAATCCGGGCAGCGCCCCCAGCGGTGATATGCGTTTTGTGATGGCGCTGGGCTGCATCAAGATGAAACTTACTCCGGAGCGGGCCTTCAATGCCGTGACCATCAACGGCGCTTACGCGATGGGTGTGAGCGACATTACCGGCAGCATCGCCGCCGGCAAAAGGGCCGACCTGATACTTACAAGGCCGGGCTGGGACCTTACCAAAATGGTATACCTGCACCAGACGCCATATATCCGTCAGGTGTATCTGGCCGGAGAGCCTCTTTAACTTAGCAGATTCTCTTCCCGGCAATAGTCAATCGCGCGATTGATGTAGTGCAGGAACGGAGTGGCTGACTTGAAGATTTTCAGAACGTTTTTCTTCAGGTTTGGGGAGAGTATGAAATCGTCGTCCAGCATCTTAACCAGACAGAAGTTTCTGAGTTTCAGATATTCGGCATCAGGGCTGTCTGCCGCAAATCCGGCAGGGACCTTTTTCAATGCGCTTTCTGTCTCCAGTTCCAGGCCGGGGGCGACTCCGGAGAGTATCCTTCTGAAATCTCCGCCGCCCATAGAAATATCCTCGCGCAGAATCTTAAGCACTTTGGGCTCGGTGTAGTAGTTGCCAACGGCCAGCAGGTGTTCGCCGCTGCCGTCTATGTGGAAATAATAACCGCTGTAGCCCGACTTTTTGCCGCCGCGGCACACATATATGCCCATATGGGTCTTGTAGGGACTCTTGTCTTTTGAAAAGCGCACGTCGCGGTATATCCGGTAGGTGCAGTCGGCAACCGACAGCGGCCCCACCGTATCGTCAAAACTGCGGATTCCTTCTATCAACTCTTCTGCAAAAGCGCTTATTGTGTCCTTTGCCTGCAAATAATCCGCCTTTTGGGCGTCAAACCAAGGCTTCTCGTTGTTCAGCAACAAATTGCGCAAAAAATCAAGTACCTGTTTCATACTATACAAATATGGCCTTTTTTTTTCCGTACTATAATTATCTTTGGGAAAATAATACACATATGGGTAAGCGCGCAAATTCGTTCTCAAGCAGACTGACCAGGGAAATTATTATAATAGTCCTGGTCATTATGGCCGGCATTTCGCTGTTGGCATTCTATGTGACGGCAAAAAGCCTATACTCATCTTTCAGAGAGCACTTTGCCGATTCCATCGAGAATATCAGCAGCAGCATAACAGCAAATCTTGAGAAGGTAGAAATATCCGCCGTAAATATGGCCGACGAGCTTCCCTGGCACCTTTCCTCGCCAGAAGAAGTTATCTCTACGCTGCAATACGAGATGAACGTAAACCGCAATCTGGAGGGTTGCGGAATGGCGTTTGTTCCCGACTATTATCCTCAAACGGGGCGATGGTTCGAACCATACGCCAAAGTGACCGAAAGCGGTATCAGCATCAAAGACATCGGCTCCGAATCGCACGACTATCATAACCAGGAATGGTATACTTCCGGTCTGTCTTCTGCAAAAGGAGCCTGGTCAAAGCCGTATCTGGACACGGACGGTGCCGGAACCCTGCTTTGTACCTACGGCGTTCCCATCAAAACGCCGGACGGCAAGATTGCTGGAGTTTTGGGCGCCGATATGTCACTTTTATGGCTGGTATCACAGTTAAAAGAGATTGACGACAGGGAAAACAAACTGGGTTCAATGCCCCTGACTTTTTGTAAGAAAAGCGAGAAGATTTTCAGTTTTATCCTTGGCCCTGAAGGAGAGTACATAGCCCATCCCGACAACGAACGGTTCCAAAACGCCCGAAACTTTTTTGACTATGGCGGCAAAGATAAGTCCGGATCATACAGAAGGCTGGGGGAGAATATGTGCAGCGGCAAAACGGGAGAAGAGACTACCAGGATAGACGGCCGCAGATATAATGTATTCTATGCTCCCGTATCCAGTTCCGGATGGTCTATGGGAATCGCTGTGCCGTATTCAAGCCTCACGGGGCCCGGGCTCGCCCTTGGATCTGCAATACTTCTGCTGATGCTTTTGGGATTGGCCATCGTGTTCCGTATCAGCCGCAGCACCATAAGGAAATTCACAAAGCCTCTGGTGCAGCTTGCCGGATCGGCAACAGAGATAGCCAAGGGCAAGTTTGATGCGCCGCTGCCCGATATTGATTCTGAAGACGAGATAGGCCTGCTTCACGATTCGTTTGAAAATATGCAGAATTCCCTGTCAAAATACATAGCAGACCTTACCGAAACCACTGCCCAGAAAGCATCTATGGAAAACGAGCTGAATGTGGCAAGAAGCATCCAGATGGCAATGCTGCCTATGACCTGGCCCGCATTCCCCGACAGAACAGACATCGACATCAACGGCTGCCTGATTCCGGCTAAGGCCGTCGGCGGCGATTTGTATGACTTCTGCATCAGGGACAACAAACTCCACTTCTGCATAGGCGACGTGTCCGGCAAGGGCGTTCCTGCATCTCTGGTGATGGCCGTCATCAGCTCTATGTTCCGTACCCTTTCTGCCTCGGAAGAGAGTCCTGCCAGCCTGATATCCTCTATCAACTCTTCTATGGCATCGCGCAACGACAATATGATGTTCGTGACGCTGTTCGCAGGCGAACTTGACCTGGCAACAGGCCATCTGAGATACTGCAACGCGGGGCACAACGCCCCGGCTGTGATAACGGACGGCAAGGCCAAATTCCTGGAGACAGACTCCAATGTCGCAGTGGGCATTGTGTCCGACTGGGATTTCTCTTTACAGACTGCCCAGCTTGCCATCGGCTCTTCGCTTTTCCTTTATACCGACGGACTCACAGAGGCCACCCGTTCCGACGGTGTCCTGTTTGGTGAAGATAGGACACTGTCCGCCCTGGCAACAATGAAACAGGACGCCTCTGCAGATGATATCTGCAAGAATATGCAGTCTGCAGCAAAGGATTTCATTGGGGACGCCGAGCAGAGCGACGACCTTACAATATTGGTTATCAGCAGATTATAGTGCTGTTCCCTATTCCCACTCTATGGTGCCGGTCGGCTTCGGAGTTAGGTCGTAGAGCACGCGGTTCACACCGGGCACCTCAGTCACGATGCGCTGGGTAATGTGGTGCAGCAGCGGGTAGGGGATCTCTTCTATTGTGGCGGTCATTGCGTCGCGGGTGTTCACGGCACGTATAATCACCGGCCAGTCCCAGCTGCGTTTATTGTCTTTGACACCGGTGGACTTGTAGTCGGGAACCACTGTGAAATATTGCCATACTTTGCCCTCAAGGCCGTTCTTGGCAAATTCTTCGCGCAATATGGCATCGCTCTCGCGCAGAGCCTCCAGACGGTCGCGGGTTATGGCGCCGGTGCATCTTACGCCCAGGCCGGGGCCGGGGAACGGCTGGCGGAACACCATATTATCCGGCAAGCCAAGCTCTTTGCCTACCACGCGGACTTCGTCTTTAAAGAGAAGTTTGATGGGCTCTACAAGCTCGAACTGAAGGTCGTCGGGAAGACCGCCCACGTTGTGGTGGGATTTTACCGGACCGGACTCCACGATGTCGGGGTAGATAGTACCCTGGGCCAGGAAACTGATGCCCTCAAGCTTGCGGGCCTCCTCTTCGAACACGCGGATGAACTCGGCGCCGATGATCTTGCGTTTCTGCTCGGGATCGGCAACTCCGGCAAGCTTGTTCAGGAAACGGTCGGTGGCATCCACATAAACCAGATTAGCATCAAGTTCGTCTCGGAACACGCGCACCACCTGCTCGGGTTCGCCCTTGCGCAACAGGCCGTGATTGACGTGGACAGAAACCAGCTGCTTGCCCACAGCCTTGATAAGCAGCGCTGCAACCACAGAAGAGTCTACGCCGCCCGAGAGGGCCAGCAACACCTTCTTGTCGCCAATCTGAGCGCGGAGCTCTTTAATCTGTTCATCAATGAATTTCTTTGCCAGAGCGGGGGTAGTGATGCGCTCCATATCGGCGGGACGGACGTTTCCAGTAGCCATAGTGTGTTTAGGATTCTTAAGGGTTTATTTTGAAGCAAAGTTATGATATTATTCCTAAATTAGTGCTATGAAATTCAAGCATACGCACAGGCCGGGATTCTGGTTCGGCTTCATAGATTTCTTCACGGCCGGGCTGTTTTTCCTTTTCTATATGCCGCTCGGCGGGCTGCAAAGCGAGCTGGACTACATTCTGGGGCGCAGGACACAGCGCTACTGGGTGGCCTATCTGCTGGGCATTCCCACGCTATTCATATACCCGCTGGTATGGATGGCCGATATTGCCCAGGAGTTAAAGGCAAAGGCCATTGCACTGGGCATAGAAGGGCCTTATACATCCTGGTGGCATATGTTCGGCTGGAACACCTTAGGCATCCTGCTGCTGGGCCCGGCTGTAGCCACCGGCCGTTTTTTCGACACCCTGAACAAGATAGAAACCAAATTGAATAGATATGAAAGTATTGATGATTAACGGGAGCCCGCGCAAGAGCGGGAATACATCCATTGCGCTGGCCGAGATTGTAGGGCGGCTGGAAAAGCTTGGGATAGAGAGCGAAATAGTGTGGATTGGCAATAAGCCGGTGCGCGGCTGCATGGCCTGCAACAAGTGCAAGGAGAATCCAGGCGCCTGCGTTTTCAACGACGATATATGCAACGAGATATCGGCAAAGATGAACGGTTGCGATGCGCTGATTGTGGGTTCTCCCGTTTATTGGGGGCAGCCTAACGGCGCTGTGCTGTCTGTGGTCCAGCGGATGTTCTATTCCAACGGCACCGCCTTCCGCGGCAAACCGGCAGCGGCGGTGGCAGTATGCCGCAGGGGCGGGGCGACGGCCGTCTTCCAGTCCTTGAATATGCCCTTCCAGATGATGAATATGCCTGTGGTGACATCACAATACTGGAATATAGTTTATGGCCGTGAAGCGGGCCAGGCGGCGCTGGACACAGAGGGTCTTCAGACAATGCGAACGCTGGCCAACAATATGGCCGCCCTGCTTAAGGCCACCGGCGGCAAGCCGCTGCCCGGCAGCGACGAGCCCTGGGCCCCGATGCATTTCATCAGATAGACTATAAAACTTTGAAGAACTCTACCACCCGGCGCACCACCTCGCTGCGGCGGCGGGTAATGCGGTGGTTTTCACCGTCAATTACAGTGAGTTCTGCCTGGTCGCCGTAGGTCTCTTTATAGCGGTCGCTGCACCACATAGGCACAATGCCGTCTTTGTTGCCGTGAAGGATGCACACTGGGCCTTTGTAGGCCGATGCCGTGCCATAGATATCCAGTTGCTGAGTGGAGATCAGATATTCCCGACCAAGCCTGAACAATCCCCAGCAGCTGATATACTCCGGCGGATTCTCGGGGTCAAACCGGGCGTTGAAAAAGACACCGGCCTGGCAGGCATCTTTAATCACGGAACCAGGAGCTATAAGCACCAGAGCGGCGGGATCTTCAAGACCCTCCGCCGCCAGACGGCCGGCCGTCATAGAGGCGATAACTCCACCCTGTGAGT